>JACXTT010002887.1_pt1 | contig 26906 bp, 20 predicted proteins | sample 9270951 | NCBI WGS metagenome assembly JACXTT01 (sample SAMN15532306, study PRJNA645909) | rock metagenome | isolation source: weathered quartz diorite | place: Puerto Rico | collected 2017-06-21 | reverse complement strand
TCGCATCGCGGAACTCCTCCGTCAAATCGACCAGGCGGCCCAGCAGGTGTTTGAGCTGATCGACAGTGACGCCGCCCACGGCCTGGGCGCCCGCCACCTGGGACAGCAGAAAGCCCACGTCCGCCTCGTCGTCGGCCTGGCCGATCGACAGCAGGCCGTCCAGCGCAGCGAGGATGTTGCGGGCCAGTGGCGTGATGCGGTACACGGCGCCGGGCGCATCCCAGGCCAAGAGGCCGTGCGAACGCAGGCGGGTCAGCACCGTCTCCAGGCTCTCCGGCAGCAGGTAGGCAAATTTGATGTTGATGTCGGCGCGAGAAAATGCGGCGGCGCCGCTGTCGGCGGCCAGTTCGCGCAGCACCAACAGGCGGATCAGAACGCCATCGCCGCCGCCATGGAACAAGGCGGTAAAAGCTGCCAGGGTGGGCTGGGCGCGCTTGAGGTGGAACACCTGTTCGATTTCGTCGGCGGAAATTTCAGCCTGGAAATGCGACTGCAGGGTGTCCGCTTCGTCCTGCGTCGAGCCGGAAATGTCGGCGGCTGTTGCCGCGCCTGCCGTTGTTTCAATCATCGTGTTCTTACTGAGGCTGGGGTGCGCTGCCAGGAGGGCACGGGGGCGTCAGTATATCAGCTACGGATGAGAGAACGGCGAGAAAGATTATGCGCAATTGTGCATAAATTCTTCTATTTTCGCGTCACCGATTGCAGGATCTGGTCGACGAATTCATCGTCGCTGTCGGTGAATTTGATGCGCACCGGAAACCATTCCTTGCCCGGCGCCAGCCACACGTCCAGGGCCTGGTCCTTCGAATCGGGCGGCGGCAGGCGGATCAGGTGGATGGCATCGACCGCGCCAAAGCCCGTTTGCACCGTTTCCGGCTTGATGACCCGAAAAGTCCAGACGTCGGCATCGCGCCGGCCCGCAACAAAAAACGCCCATTCCGAGCCGGCCACGAATTTGTCGGGGGCCGCGCGCGCCACCCCGGCCAGCTGGAACACCACGCTGCTGCGGTCCTGCTCGCCACCCTTGATGGGATAGGTGACCTTGCTCTCCGTAAAACTGATTTCCTTCCTGCTGCGGTCAAAGGTCGTGGTCCAGGGATCGTGACGCACCCGCTTTTCGGAAAACTGGGCGGGCGCGAGACCAAAACTGTCGATGGCGCCCTCGCTGCGGTCGTCGATCAGGCTGCCGAACAGGGCGGCGCGGGTGTCCGAGCGCAGACTGTATTTGTTGCCCGTGACGCGCCAGGTGACGAGGGCATCGCCCGCCAGCGCAAACCCTTTTTGACGCGCCTTGATGGTGTAGGACAGGTCAGCCGAGGGCGGCAGGTCGACCGCACGCTTGAGGCCGGCGACGCTGGCCAGGTCGGGCGCGGCGATGGCGTGGGTGCTCAGCAGCATCGCCGCGGCCAACAGTGAAATCAGATAACTGCCATGCTTCATGGTGCATCCTCAGGTGTCAACCAGCCCCTTGGCGGTCGATGTGCTTGATGGTTTGAGTGGTGCTCGCCCCGCTTGCTTCCGTATTGTCGATCCGCACCGGCAGCCAGCCCAGCGCGGGCGCCAGCCACACGTCCAGGCGCGAACCATAGGCGCCCGCCCGCGGCGGCCGCGACAGGTGCCAGGTGTCGAGCTTGCCCATCGGCGTGTCGATGCTTTCCTGCCCCACCAGCACGAACCGGAACACGCTGGCGTCGCGGTCTTCTCCCACCAGCAAATCGACATTGCCTTTGAGCTGGCTGCTGTCGCCCCGCGCGATGGCCGCCAGTTGCAAAGGCACGGTGGCCTTGTCCTGGCTGCCCGGCACCAAGGCGTAGGTGGCGGCCGAACCGGAAAACGTGATCTGTTTACCATCCTGGTCGAAGCGGGTGGCCGTCTGCGCCCGGCCCCGCCGCTTTTCCGTCATGCTGCGGGGCGAAAAACCGGCCCCATCGATCTTGCCAACGCTCTCCAGTACCACGAGGTTGACCCGCGTCACCAGCACGCGGATGCCCGCCTCCAGTTTCATGCGGTAATTTTCGCCATCGACTTGCCAGGCCATGGCCGCTTCACCATGCCACAAGGTGCCGTCGGCGTCCTTGCGCAAAACCTCGAGCAGGATGCGGCCCGGCGGCGGCACGTCGGCGCGATAGGCCTGGCCCACCAGGGTCTCGACCTTGCCGCCAACTGGCTCGGGCGGCGGCGTGGCTGCCAGCAGCACCGATTCTACGTCAGTGAGCCGGGCCGCAGCGCCCGTATCGACCGGGGTAGCGACTTGGGCCGGTTCCAGCGAGGCGGGCGGCGGCGCGTCGGCGGACTCCGCCAGGCTGGGCAGGCGGTCCGGGGTCGGCAATGGCCGCGGCTTGGAAACGCTCTTGCGGCGCGGCGGCGGCGCTTGTTGGGCGGGCGGCGGCGGTGGCGGCGGGGCCAGCAGCCTCGCTTCCATCACGGCAGGTTTGTCCAGGTGCACGCCGGCGCCAGCGCGCAACCGGGGCGACAGCAGCAGGAAGGCCAGCACGTGCAAGCCGATCGTGAGCAGGGCCAGCGCAACCGTGCGGCGGATGGGGGCACTGAACAAGCGGTTGGTCATGGGCGCAGTGTAACGTGTTTGCATGCAGACACGCGATCCAGCGCGGGCCGGGAGACTGATCTTTGCCCTTTGAATAACATCCTAGGAGCTGCCGTTTTTATCTGCTACGCTAGTCTTTCACTGATGGAGGACGCCATGACGACACCTTTCCCCAACGTGCCCGGTGCGGGCGCCATGAGCGACTCGCTCGAGTTCGTGAAAAACCTGTGGGGCAGCATGGGCGTGCCCGGGATGTCGATGCCATCGCTGGCCGCGCCCGCCATGTCGATCGAAGACCTGGACAAGAAAATCGCGGATTTGAAGGCCGTCGAATCCTGGCTCAACGTCAACGGCGCCATGCTGCGCGCCACCATCCAGGGTCTGGAAGTGCAGCGCGGTACCTTGGCGACGCTCAAATCGATGGGCGCTTCGTTTGCCGATGCAATGAAGCAGGCGACGCCCGAGGCGGCCAAGAGCAGTGCTGGTGCCGGAGCGGCGCCCATGATGCCGGACCCCACCGTGTGGTGGAATATGCTGCAGGACCAATTCAAGCAGGCTGTAGCCAGCGCGGCGCCCACGGCGGGCTTTGGCGCACCGGCCGATGGGGCGGGCGGCAACGGCGCCCAGGCGGCGCCAGCGGAAACGCCGGCGCCGGAACGGGGCGCCAAGGCCAAGCCGGCGAAGAGTTGAACTGCGCTGAACTGAATCAGGCCAGCTTTAAAATACGGATCGAATCGATCAAGCCGTCGGCTTGACGTTTGACGGTCGAAATATTGATCAAGCCTTCGTCAGCCAGTTGCTTGGCCTGTTCGTGGGCGATCTGGAAACTCTCGATGGTGTCACCCTTGGCCGCCACGGGGCGGATCCAGGCGGTGCTGCCCACTTTCATTTTTTCGTAAACTTCGTGTGCGATATCGCGCATGCGCCTGCCTTTCCTGAACAAAAACGGGGCAATTTTCTCCCGCGGGGTGAGCAGTTTAGCACTCGTCAAGACAGCGGTGGGCACGGCAGGCGCAAAGCCTGATAAAAACAGGTTTGAGGAAAAAAGCGCTCAGGCGGCAGGGGCGTCTTCCGTTACCGGAACCAGCAACGCCAACTGCTCCATCAACTGGGCAAACCGCTGCTGGCCCGGCTGCACCTGGTCGATATGCATCAGCACTTCGGCCGTCTCGGCGCTGAGGGTGGGGTCATAGCCCGTCTGCTGCATGTGGGACAACAAAATCTGCGCGGCATTGAAGAGGATGCGCATATTGTTGGGCAGCACCTTGCGGGCGTGGCGCATCCAGGCCAGCGCCTCTTGCATCTTGCCGCCTCGCCACAGCAGCACGCCCTGGTTCATCAAATCCGACGCTTCCTTTTTCGAGGCGCGGATCAGGCCCGTGCCTTCCTCTCCCATCCTCGCCTTGTCGAAAATGCGCTGCACTTCGTCCAGCAGCACGGTGTTGTCGTGGTTGTTCCGCGCCACGTAGCAAAGCAGCTCGACGGGCGCTTCCTTGACACCCACGGCCAGCAGCAGGGTCGCCATGTCCAGGCAGACGGGAATCTCTGGCCGCACGGGATCGTTATTGAGCAGCACTTCGATGTCGTCCCCCGCCTTGCGGGCGCGCCGAAAATCGCCACTCTCGTGATAAACCAGGCCTTCCGTGATCTTGGCGCGCAGGGCAATCAAGCCATCGCCCGAAAATTCTTTCTGCACCTTTTCCAGCAGGCTCAAGGCTTCCTTGACATCGTTTTTCTGGCCGCACACGCGCGCCAGGCCCAGATAGGCGTCCGGGCTTTTCATGACGGAATATTCGCCAATGGCGATGCATTTACGAAATGCCTTTTCGGCCATCGCCAGATTGCCCAGCTTCAGGCAAACCTGGCCCAGGCTGCGCTGGCGGGGCACGGAATTAGGCGACAGTTTGGCCGCGCGCTCGAGCACGCTGCACGCTTCTTCCGTCTGTCCCATCAGCTGGTGGGCGGCGGCAAGCTGGTCGTAGGCATCGATGTAATAACGGTTTTCCGCGATCACGCCCTGGAAAATCTGCCGCGCCTGTTCGTACTCGCCATTGGCCATGCGGATCTTGGCCAGGCCCGATCTGGCCCACTGGTACTCGCGCTCTTCCACCACCTTTTCGTAAGCCAGGCGCGCTTTGTCGGGCTCGCCGCTTTTCAACATCAGCTGGGCTTTCATGCGCAACAGTTCGATCTGGTGCACCTTGTCGACGCCGATCTGCTCGTCGCAGAGGGCGGCCGCGCGCAGATAATCCTTTTCGCTGTAAGCCAGGTCGATCATTCTAAAGACCTGCTTCTTGTGCCAGACCCGGTTCAGGCGCGTGAGAAGCACGCCTTCCGTGATCGGTTTGATCAGGTAGGCATCGGGCTGGTGTTCGGCCGCGCCCATCACGGATTCGACGCTCTTCTCGGCCGACACCATCAGCCACACGCTGCTGGGCAGCAGCAGGTTGCGCACGCGCGCCTCTTCCAGCACCTGCTGGCCGTTCTTGCCTTCTCCCAGGTTGTAATCGCACAGCACCACGTCGTAGCGGATGCGGGCCAGCAGGCCCATCGCCTCGCCGCCGCTGGAGGCCTGGTCGATATTTTTTGCACCCAGGTTGCGCAGGCTTTCGCGCAGCAACTGGCGGATGCCAATAAAATCGTCCACCACCAGGTAATTTTTGGAGGCCCAGTCGACGTCGGCCAGCGAGCTGGTCGGCGCCACCGGGCCCGCACGCAATTCGGTCGTCATGGCAAGGTCATGATGAAACAGCCGCCACCCAGGCTGCCGCCGTTTTCCAGACGCACGGCGCCGCGCCGCTCGCGGTGCTTGTGCATCTGCGCCACCTGGCGCGAAAAATACAGGCCCAGGCCCGTGCTGTTGGTGCGGAAGTTGATGGCGCCCGAGTCCAGCCCGGCAGGAGCGCCTGCGGCCAGCATGGCTTCCGGATAGCCGGCGCCATTGTCTTCCACCCGCAATTCCAGCTGGCCGTCGACCAGGGTAATGGCCAGGCGGATGTGATCGCGCGTGTAATTGACGGCATTGTTCAGGGCGTGGCCCAGCACGCCGATGATGAGGTCCTCGTCAAGATGCCACACCAGCGACGGATCGAAGTGGGTGTCCAGGCGGATGGCGCGCGAGGCGAGCAGCACGCGCGCGCCCGACACCACCTGTTCGACCAGGTGGCCGACCTCGAGGGGCTGCAGGTCGAAAGGATATTCGCCCCGTCCCACCTGCTTGTACAGCGCCAGCAGGTGCATCAGGTTGTCGTTGATGCGGCGGGTCTGGTAGAGCATGCGGGCCATCTGCGGCATCGCCTCGGCGCTCTCGGCCTGGGTGCCGTTGAGCTGGGCGTCGAGCAGCTTTTCCAGGGTGCCGGACAGCACGCCCAGCGAATTTTTCATGTCGTGGGCCGTCGAGGCGAGGAACAGCGAAAGCTCGTTGGCGCCCGCGCCGGCGGGAGGTTCGTCGATCATCCTTGTGCTCCTGCGGGTCCAGCCCCGGTAAAATGTTGCCCTACGTCAATTATACCCCTGCAGGCGCCCGATTCGACCGATTAGCGCAGGCGCTGCCGTTTTGTGCGGCGCTCGCGCAACAGGAAACGGCCCGGATCGAGCGCATCGACCAGCTCTCCCTCCAGCGGCAGGGGCTCGCCTTCCAGGCCGGCCGCCAGCAGCTCCGCCGCCAGCGGCGCCCAGATCAGTCCCCGCGACGCATAGCCCAGCAGGCAATATACGCCCTCGTGGCGGGGCAATTCGCGCAGCCGCTCGGCGCCCACTTCATAATCAACATCGGGCACGGCGCCCACCATCGGCAGGCGGTCGGTCGCCACCGCGCGAAACCCCACCCGCCCCGCCAGCGGCGCGTCGATGGCCACGGCGGGATCGGCCAGCATCGCGCGCAGGTGAGCCAGGTTCTCGTGCTGGCTTGACGCGCGCAGGTTCGGATCGGCATCGTCGTCGTAGGTCGCCCCCATGCTGTGGATGCCGCCGGCGGTGGGCGTCAGATAGGCTTCGCGGCACAGGACGTAATCGCGCTGCAGACCGGGTTCGCGGTCCGCCGCCAGATGGGTGACTTGTCCCCGCACCCGCTGCAGGGGCAGGCCTGCCGTCTGAGCAAATGCGGCGGCGCCGCTGGCGACGATCACCGTGGGGGCTGCGGCCAGCACGGCGCCGCCGGCGTCGATCGCTTGCCAGCCCGTTTCGCTGCGCCGCAGCTGGACGTCGCCCGTGCCGAAGCGGGCCGTTAATTTGTCTGCGCAGCGGGCCAGCATGGCGGCAATCGCGCTGCCGGGGCGGATCCAGCTGCCGCCTGCGAACCACCAGGCGCCGAACGGAGCGACGTCCGGCCAGCGGGCGGCCGCCGCTTGCGCATCGAACCATTCGGCGTAATCGGGCGGCAGCGGGTGCGCGGCGGCGATGGCCGCTTGCAGGGCGGCGTGTTTCATGTCGCGGGCGGCCAGCAGGACGCCGCAGTTGACGCCTTCGATGGCGCTGCCCACGCCGCCCAGGCTGTGCCAGTAGGCGCGGGCATACATGAAGGCGGCGCGGGCCAGGCGCGAGGCCCGGTTGTCGTCTTTCGACAGCAGGGGCATGCTGATGCCGGCCAGGTTGCCGGAGGCTTCCATCGCCGCTTCCGGATGGCGCTCCAATAGCGTCACCTGCCAGCCCCGCGCGCACAGGCGCTGGCAGGCGGCCGCGCCGGCCAGGCCCGCGCCGATGACGATGGCTTTGCGGATGGGCGGCGGGGGCAGCGGCGCAATCGGCTTGCGGGTGACGAAGCGCGCCTGGCTGCGCGAATGAAACTGCCAGCCGCTGGCCTCCAGCGCAGTTTTTAGAATGGGATCGATGGCATCGGCGCGCAGCACGGCGTCGCGCGCAAGCAGGCGTGCGAGGGCGCGGGCGAATCGCTCGGGTTCGACTTCACATTGGGCAGGGAGCCAGACGGCGTCGATGCGGGCGCGCAGCTGGGCCAATGCCTGCAATGGGTCGGCGTGGAGCAGGTCGAAGGTGACGCCGGGATTGTCGTCGATGCGCCGTTCGAAGCCAGGCAACGGGCTGGCGGCGCAGGCGATGATGTGCAGGTGCGCAGGACGCTGGGGATCGTTACGCCAGAGCTCGAGCAGTGATTCATTGTGGGCGGCGGCAAACAGCACGCAGCGTTCGCGCCCGCGCCAGTCGGCCGTCCATTCTCCGTCCATCAGGGCTGGCGTTTAAAACAGCTTTCGTCGTGGTCGTCGACCATGCCGATGCCCTGCATGTAGGCGTAGATGATGGTCGAGCCGACGAATTTGAAACCCCGCTTGGTCAGGTCTTTCGAGATGCGGTCCGACAGTTCCGTCTTGGCGGGACGGGCGCCGCTGGGCCAGTGGTTGACGATGGGCGCACCGTCAACAAAGCCCCACAGATAGGCATCGAGAGTGAGCCCCTGTTCGCGCATTCTCAGGTAGGCCTGGGCATTGCTGATGGCCGCCGCCACCTTCAGACGGTTGCGCACGATGCCGGGATTGGCCAGCAGCTCGGCCACCTTGTCGGCGCCATAATTGGCGATGATGGCGGCGTCCCACTGGTCGAAGGCGGCGCGGTAGCTCTCACGCTTGTTGAGGATGGTCTCCCACGACAGGCCCGCTTGCGCGCCCTCGAGATTGAGCATCTCGAACAGCGTGGTCTCGTCGTGGCAAGGCACGCCCCACTCGTGGTCGTGGTAGGCGAGGTAGCGGGGGTTGGCCATGTTGGCCCAGGTGCAGCGGTTCATGAGTGCGAGTATAAGTTAATGTGCGCTGCAGCGGGGGCTGGCGCCGCAAGGCGCTTGTCCCCCATTTTATTTTGGTGAGAACATTTTTAGTATCGGGGACTGGCACTTGCTGCCTGTCTCCGCTTTTGGTAAGCGGCTTGTGCAAATTCGGGGACAGGCAGCGAGTGCCAGTCCCCGGGCGCAGGTCGATCGCCGTTTTTTCGTGGCCGCTCCTTGCTTTTCCAGTTGGCGCAAATTACCCCAAGGTCAAAATGGGGACAGGCCCGCAGGGCCAGTCCCCGGGCGTTGCGATAAGATATAGGGATGTACACACCCACCCACTTCGCCGAAACCGATCCCGAGAGGCTAAGGGCGCTGATCGAGGCGTATCCGCTGGGCGCGGTCGTCACCAGTGTCGATGGGGTGCTCGATGCGGACCACATACCCTTCGAGTTTGCGGCGCCGACGCAGGAGGCGCCGTTCGGGGTGTTGCGGGCGCACGTGGCGCGGGCCAATCCGCTGTGGAAGAAGGCGGAGGCGCAGGTGATGGTGCTGTTCCAGGGGCCGCAGGCCTACATCTCGCCCGCCCTGTACGGCGAAAAGGCGGCGACGGGAAAGGTGGTGCCGACCTGGAATTACGCGATGGTGCATGCGCACGGGGTGCTGCACGCCATCGACGATCCGGCCTGGCTGCTGCCCCTGTTGGAGCGCTTGACGGCCCAGCACGAGGCGGCGCGCGCCCAGCCATGGGCGGTGGCCGATGCGCCGGCCGACTACATCGCCACCATGCAGCGGGCCATCGTCGGCATCGAGATCGTGCTGACGAAGATCGAGGGCAAATTCAAATTGAGCCAGAACCGGCCCGCCGGCGACCAGGTGGCGGTGGCAGGCGATGTTCCGCCGCTGGCGCCGTGGATGGCGCCGCGATAGCAAAGCGCTGACCTATAAAACGCTTAGGTCGGCGCGGCCACGCCCGCAGTGCGCGGCGCCATGCTCGTCACGAGCGCCAACTCTCCCGCCGCCACGGCACCCTCGAGATCGTGCATCAGGTGGGAAAACACGGTTTCATCGCGCGGCGTGGTGGAGCTGCTGTACAGGGCGGCCCAGGCATCGCGGCCATTGTGCTTGGCGAGGTAGAGCGCCTGGTCGGCCAGTTCGACCACTTCGGACCAGCTCAACAAGCGCGGGGCGTCCGGCACAAAAGGAAAACAGGCAAAGCCGATCGAACAGGTCTTGTGCAGGCGTTCGCCGTCGGGCAGCAGGAATTCACGGTCGGCAACCGCATGGCGGATGCGCTCGGCCACCACCCTGGCTTCGTCGCGGCGGGTGGCGCGGGCCAGCACGAGGAATTCCTCGCCGCCCCAGCGCACCAGGTAATCCGATTCGCGGAACACTTCGCGCAGGCGCTCCTGCATTTGCACCAGCACGGCGTCGCCGGCGGCGTGGCCGTGACGGTCGTTGACGTCTTTGAAATGGTCCAGGTCGACCATAAAGAACACCAGGTCCTTGGCATCGGCGGCGTCGCTCCCTTGCCCGCCCTGCTGGTGGGCCGGTTCGTCGTAGCGGCGCAAACTGAGGCGCACGTCGGCGTCGACGTGCTGCAGGAAAAAGCGCCGGTTGCGCAGTCCCGTCAACTGGTCGGTCAGGCTCACTTCTTCCAGCGCCTCATACGCTTTTTCCAGCTCGAGGTTCTTGTCCAGCAGTTCGGCCTGGGTGGCGGCCACCTGGCGGTAGGCGCTGGCGTTGTCGAGGGCGATGGCGCCGAACGCGCACAGCGAACGCAGGATCAGGCGTTCACGTTCGCCGTAGGCTTCGACATGCATCGATTGCACCGTGATGGCGCCCAGCACCCGCTCGCCCACCAGCAAAGGCGAAAACAGCATGCTGCGGGTGACTTCGGTGCCGGGGATCAGGGTGGGATTGGGGGCGTCCGCCTCGATGTCGACGACGATCTCGCGTCGCTCGCGCACGCAGCGTGCGGAGACCGCGTCGGGATCGGAGATGGCGTAGGCAGTGGGCGGCAGCGGCTGGCCCGCTTCGACGCCGAACACGCAGGTGAGCGTGGTGCCGTCACCATCGAGCAGGAACACCGCGAAATGAAAGGCATCCAGCAAGCCGTGCACGTGGCGGTCGAGCGCGCGAAAAATCGCGTCGGCGTCCAGGTGGGTGGTGATCTCCTGGCCGATCGCGGACAGGTGTTCCAGGGTGGCGCTGATCTGCTGCTGCACTTCGGCGCGGCGGGCTTCGGCGGCGGCCAGCTGGCGGTGGTGCGCCCCTTCCGTCTGCGCCCGTTCGGTCTGGAATTGCACCTGCATGGCGATGGCGCGGTTGGTCGCTTCCTGGCTGTGAATCTGCTCGCGCGCGGTGACCGAATCGAGCGCCACTTCGTAAGCCCGCTTGAAGTCGCCGGCGCGGGCGTACTCGCGCGCCAGCGCGTCCAGCGCGGGCCCGGGAACGATGTAGCCGTCGATGGTGGCAGCCATCGCCTGGGCCTGCAGCAGGTAGTGCAGCGCCGGCGTGGCGGCCTGCATGGCAGCGGGCGGCGGCAGGTCATGGCGGGTGTGGATATCGGCCAGCTCGCGCAACACCGCAATTTCAGCGGAGGTGTCGCTGTGCTCGCGCGCTAGGGCCAGCGCTGCGTTGGCGCGCAGCAGGGCTTCGTGGGGTCGCGCCAGGTGAGACAGGGCATGCGCCTGTCCGCGCAGGGCGCCGCTCTCGAAATCGGCCTGCTTGAGCGCCGCGCCCCGCTGTTCCAGGCGTTCGAAGGTGAGCAGAGCATCGGCATGGTCGCCCGAGTCGAGCGCCACGTGGCCCGAGTACTCGAGGGCGACGGCATAGGCGCGCGACTCAGCCAGGGGCGCCATCGTCGCCAACGCCTCGTCGAGCAATTCCCGCGCTGCATCGCGCTGGCCCAGCTGGCGCAGGGTTTCCGCCGTCTGCATCAAGCCCAGGCCGATACTGAAAGGCCAGCCCGTCGGCCGCGCCAGGTCCAGTCCCCGCTGCATCCATTCGAGGGCGGCGTGGTGGGCGTTTAAACTCGTGAACGTGTTGCCGATGTTGGTGGCGAGATTGATGGCGCGGCGCACCTGCCCCGTGCTGGTGGCAACCTCGAAGGCGGCAATCATCAGGCCGATCGCGCGCGCAAAATCGCTGGCCTGGAAGGCGGTGGTGCCGGCGTAATCGTCGATCCAGCCCTGCGCGGCGGGATGGCGCCCTGCTCGATCGCCCTTGAAGCGCTCGCCCCAACGGGCCTCGGCCGCATGCAGGTCGCGGAACACGTCGGACAAGGCCGCGGCAGCATCGCAGACGTCGCGCCGCACCGGATCGGCCGCCGCCAGCGCCGCCGCCGCGGCCGCGGCAAAATGGGCATCGCTGGCCACGGTGTCGCCGCGGTCGACATTGACCCAGGCCAGCAGCCAGTGGCTGTCGCACAGACAGGCGGCGTCGTCGTGGGGGCCGCCTTTGCCATCACCGGAGCCGAGAATTTCGCCGCCATCTTCAGCATGCCCTTCTCCGGTGCCTGCGGCCGCGCCCGGGTCGGCGACGCCAGCTGCGGCCCCGTCCCCCGCCACCGCCGTCCCGCCGCCGCTTGCTTTAGATGGGTGCGGCGCTTCAGTTTTCGCCTGGTGCGCCAGCGCCCGCGCAGCCAGCGACTGGGCGCCGTCGAGTTGCCCGAACAGCCAACGGTGTTCCGCCTCGACCAGCATGCAGCGCGCCTCAGCCAGCACGCGCTCAGGCGGCGGCAGCAGCGCGACGCCCGCTGCCGCGTCCAGGCCCAGCGCCCGGGCGCGCGCGGGGTCGCGCTGGCGCAGGTGCCAGTTCAAATGCAGCTGTAGGGAGAGACGGTCGTCACCGGACTGGCGCGCCAATTGGGCGTCCCAGCGTGCCACATCTTCATCCAGTGCAAACATTTCAATCAAACACTTCCCCCTGCTTCACGCCACACACCGTCCGGTTTGCCATGCGATCTGGGCAAAACGCTACCTTAAACTCACATTGCCCGGCTGAAAATGGTTACAAAATCCAGCGTGTCATTATTCCATAGATTACCTCATTTGAAAGTCATAGAATTGCCATTATGACAACGAGCAATGCAGCTGGTCTGCCTGTGCGCGGCACGCCGGCAGAGCCCACCGAGACCCTGCGCCCCGCCCAGGTCAGCGCGTCAGCGCGGCGGCCCCGTCGCAGGCGGCGATCCGCTTGCTCCCACGGGCGGCGCCGGCGCGACCGCACCGAACGCCCGACGCAAGCCGTCGGCCTGGCGGTTCAGGTAGCGCCCCGCCACGGCGTCCGGCAAATTAATGGTCTGGCGGTAGTAGGCGCTTGTCAGATTGTCGTTGTAGCGAATGCCGCTGATGCCGACCGCCATCAGATTGGCGTACAAGCCCCGCGCGGACGACCAGATCACCACGTCGCCGTCGCCGATGGCGCCCTGTCGTCGGCGCGACCAGTCGATCAGGATCAGTCCCACCCCGGCCGTGAGCGCAAAGGCGGTCTTTTGCATGAAGCGGTTGACGGCCGTCTCATTGAGCAGGGCCAGCACCACCGGGCCCCCTTCCCCGCCTGCCTGGGCGCCGGCGCTGAGGGAAGCAAGATCGTAAAAGGCGGGGCCGCCCCACCCGCCGCCGGCCTGCTTGACCAGCAAGACCCCGGCGCCGCCCGCCGCGCCCACGCCCAGCGCGGCGCGCCCATAGCGGGGCACGATGAAGACGCCGCGCGCCTCGCGCAATAAATCCCGCTCGGGCGCGAGCGCGGCCATGTTGCGAACGACGGCGGTGGCCTCGTCGACGTGGCGGGCGGCACGCGCCGCCGCTGTCCGCGCCGGGTCGATGGCGCTGGCCTGGCCCGCGGGCGGAAGGTCGGAACGGGCGCATGCGAGGCCAGCGCCGAAGCAGGCAGCCAGGCAGGCGCAGCACGTCAGCAGCCAGCGCGCCATTACACCGATCCAGTGAACGAGAACTCCGTGCATGCCGCCCTCCTTGAGGAAGCTTCATCGTAGCGCGTACCGGGTCGCGGCAGGAGCAAAAGAGGCGCCGATTGAGCGCGCTCGCATCAATCGAATTGACGAGGAACTTCGGCGGGCAGCAGCGGTCGCCGGTCAGGCAATGCGCCGTACGGATTCGCGCACCACCAGGGCCAGCGGCGGCACGTCGACCGCGAAGGGCTCGTGCGAAATCATTTTGAGGATGCCCTGGCCCAGGCAGCGGCCCACTTCAAACAGAGGCTGGCGCACGGTGGTGAGCGGTGGCGTAGTGGACGTCGAACTGTGCAGGTCGTCGTAGCCGATAATCGAGACGTCGTCCGGCACGCGGATGTTGCGGCGGTACAGCCCCAGGCGGGCGCCGTAGGCCGACAGGTCGTTGGCGGCAAAGATGGCGGTGAAACGCTGGCCCGATTCGAGCAGCTGGTCGACCGCCTGCAAGCCGCCCGACTCGTGAAAATCGCCGGCCACGATCAGCTGGGGATCGGGCTTGATCTTGTGGCGTTTGAGGGTGTCGCGGTAGCCGGCCAGGCGGGCGCGCGCATCGTCGTGGTCGTGCGGGCCGGCGATGAAGGCGATATGGCGGTGGCCCTGCAGCAGCAGGAATTCGACCGCCTCGCAGGCGGCCTTGTAATGGTCCTGGCAAAAGCCAAAGGCGCGCGGGGTGTCCAGATTGCGGCCGAAGGCCATGATGGGCACGCGGCGCGAAAAGTCGACGATCTGTTCGTCCGTCAGGCGCCCCGTCAGGATCACCAGGCCGTCGACCCGGCGTGCGATCAACAGTTCGATGCGTTCGGCCTCTTCGTCCGCATGCCAGTGGCCCGACACGATCAGGGGCGCGTAGCCCGTGTTTTTAAGGGCATCCTCGATGCCCGACATGGCATCCGTAAAATAGCCGCTGACCAGCGACTGGGTCAGCACGCCGATGGTGCGCGAGCTGCCCGTTTTGAGATTCTGCGCCAGCACATTGGGCTTGAAGTTGAGGCGCTCGATGACGTCTTCGATGCTTTTTCGCTTGTCGGCGGAGACCTTGGCGGTGCCATTTAAAAAGCGCGACACCGTGGCTGCCGAGACCCCGGCCTCGCGGGCGACCATGTGCACGGTGGGAGGGAGGGAGTCAGGTGCGGCTGATTTCATGGGGCGCAGAAGGAGATCGGGGTAAGTAGACTATAACATGCAATCGATTTCTGAAATACGGCCAAAAAGGGCGATTCAGGGTGAACGCAGCGGTGCGTAGAACGTGGACCGGCACCGCAAGTGCCAGTCCCCCCTGCGTTCAATCGCCGCGGGTTTTTAGGCGACGATTACAAAAATCTGTTTGACTTCCGTAGCGTGACGAATTTATTATGAAATCGATTTCACAAAGATTGAAATCGGTTTCAGCGGAAAACGGTCACAGGCCGGTCCGCCGTGGCCCCGTTTTTCGGATCAAACAATAATTGGAGACAGCATGAAACCTACCGCGCGGAGCGCTCGCACGCTCTCGATTTCCCCTATCGCCCTGGCCGTCCTGGCCCTGGCGGCATCGGTGAGCGCCCACGCGCAAACCCAGAGCCAGACCACCGTGCCTGCCACCAGCGAGAGCACCGTGGGCAGCAACAGCACCGGTATCAACGCCACCGCCGTCAACCCCAACGCCCCCATGGCCGAAGTGTTCGTCACCGCCACCAAGCGCACCACCTCCTTGCAGCGCACGCCCGTGGCGATCACCGCCCTAAACGCGCAAGCGCTGGACGATGCCCACGTGCAGACCATCGCCGACGTCGTCAACCTGGTGCCGGGCTTCCAGGCCACGGGCCAGGGCGACCACGGCGTCATCACCATGACCCTGCGCGGCGTCGGCAACGACAGCGCCAAGACCGAATATGCCGATCCGGAAGTGGCCACCTTCATCGACGGCATCTACTCGCCCCGTCCGGAAGGCGCCAGCTCCCTGCTGTTCGACCTGGACGCCATCGAAGTACTGCGCGGTCCCCAAGGCACCTTGTGGGGTCGCAACTCCTCCGTCGGCGCCGTCAACATGCAGACCGCCAAACCCGTGATCGGCTCGAATGCCGCCAGCCTGGAAGCGGGCATCGGCGACTACAACCGGCTCGGTGCACGGGGCGCCGTCAACATCCCCCTGAGCGACACCGCCGCCGCCCGCGTCGCCTTCGTCCACGAGCAGCACGACGGCTACGTCGATTATCAAAAGCCGGCGATCCCCTCGCTGGCCGACCAGCGCGCCGCCTTCGTCGCCGGCGGCGGCAACCCAGCCGCGTTCCAGCCGCTGAACCCCAATCTGTTCGTCACCAGCGGCCCGAAATACAGCGCCCAGGACCAGACCGCCCTGCGCCTCTCGCTGTTGTGGAAGCCGACGGCGGCATTGAGCTGGAACATCGCCTACGAAAAATTTGCCGACCGGGGCACGCCGTCGATGAACCTGCTGCAAACACCCCGCGCCGGCACCGTTCTGTGGTCGACCCTGGCCGACACGGCGCCCAGCCTCAAACGCGACACCAACTCGGTGCGCAGCCGCATCGACTACGCTGTCTCGCCCGACCTGAGCCTGGCTTACATCGCCGGCTGGTCGCGCTTCTCCGGCAGCTCGACCTTCGACCAGGACGGCGGCACCATGATGCCCACCAGTTTTACCACGGGCGCCACCTACCAGGCCAACAACACGGTCTCGTCGAACTACACCAACTACAGCCATGAACTGGAACTGCAATCGGTGGGCAAGAAGCAGGTCGACTGGCTGGTGGGCCTGTACTACGCACACGAAAAGAACGACATCCGCTTCGATATCCCCGTCTTCAACGGCACCCAGCAGGGCTCCGTGGTGTGGCAGGGCTCCTTCATCCAGCCGAAGGAAACCGTCGCATCGACCGCCGCATTCGGCCAGGCCACCTGGAACGTCGACGACAGCCTGCACCTGACGGGCGGCGCCCGCTACACCAATGACCGCCGTGCCAACGTGGGCGGCAATGGCTACACCTGGAACTATGATGCGACCGTGCCGCAGGTGCCTTTGAGTCCGGCCATCGATCCCACCCGCCCCGGCCAGGGCTACAACCCGAGCGTGCCGCCCAACGATGGCGTCTACCACGGCGGCAAGGCCACCTGGCTGGGCCGGGTCTCGTATGACCTGGACCGCCAGAACCTGGTCTACGGCAGCGTCTCGACGGGTTATAAATCGGGCGGTCTGCAAGACGGCGGCCGTCCCTACGGCGCCGAGACCTTGACCAACTATGAAATCGGTTCCAAGCACACCTTCCTGGGTGGCGCCGTCAAGTGGAACAACGCCCTGTACTACGAAAAATTCAAGGGCTTTCAGTTCTCCGCCCCCGTCACCAATCCGGACGGCTCGCGCACCCTGGTCACCAGCAATGCCGAAGGCGCCAAGATCTACGGCTTCGAATCGGAACTGGCCGCGAAGATCACCGCCGACGACCGCGTGCAGGCCACTGTCGCCTGGACCCACGCCAAGCTGGGCCAGCTGATCGGCGGCAGCAACGACTACGCCCTGCCCAAGTGCAGCGTACCCGGCATCAGCACCTGCCTGGACGTGACGGGCAATACCATGCCGCACTCGCCGTCCTTCTCGATGCAGCTGCAGTACCAGCATGCCTTCCACCTGGCCGATGGCGCCAGCCTGACGCCGCGCCTGTCGACCCACTATGAAACGGCCAGCTGGCTGTCCGTCTTCAACCTGGGCGAAGGCGACCGCCAGAAGGCGTACACGCGCAGCGACATCGGCCTGCGCTACGTGGCTGCGGCGCGTCCGCACGCGTGGTGGGTCGATGCCTTCGTTCGCAACGTGGGCGACACCAAGGTCAAGACCAGCGCCATGAACGGCTTCGGCGCCTGGGTTGCGCAGTACCTGCCGCCGCGCACGGTGGGCATCAACACGGGCATCGATTTTTAATTTTCAATCAAACCGCCCTGTGTACCCTGCGTCGGCGGCCGCCCCTGCCGCCGGCGCTTTCGAATCCTATAAAACCTGCCATGACCGACTCTTTGCATTTTCCCTCCACTTTCACCTGGGGCGTCGCCACCAGCGCCTTCCAGATCGAAGGCGCGTCCAGCCTCGATGGCAAAGGCCCGTCGATCTGGGACACTTTCTGCCGCCAGCCGGGCGCCATCCTCGACGGCAGCAATGGCGACGTCGCTTGCGACCACTACCACCGCTTCGAGGAAGACGTGGCCCTGATTGCCTCGCTGGGCGTGAAGGCCTACCGCTTTTCGATGGCCTGGTCGCGCGTGCAGCCGCTTGGTTACGGCGCCTGGAACGAGGCGGGTTTTGATTTCTACGACCGCCTGCTGGCAGCGCTCGAGGCGCGCGGCATCGAGGCCCACCTGACCCTGTATCACTGGGATCTGCCGCAAGGCCTGCAGGACAGGGGCGGCTGGCTCGATCGCGCCACCACCGTGCATTTCGCCGACTATGCGCGCGAAGTCACGCGCCGCTTCGGCCGGCGCCTGGCCAGCATCGCCACCCACAACGAACCCTGGTGCAGCGCCAACCTCGGTTACGGCAATGCCCAATTCGCCCCCGGTGTGGCCGACGCCAAATCGGCGATCCAGGTCTCGCACCACCTGCTGCTCTCCCACGGCCTGGCCATGACTGCCATGCGAGAGGTAGCGAACGAATTGAAGCTTCCCGTCAAACTGGGCATCGTCCTGAACCAGTGGACCGCCGATCCCGCCACCGATACGCCCGCCGACCGGGCCCTGGCCGAATTCGAGTACGCCCGTTCCGTGCAGTGGTTCATGGACCCGATCTTCAAGGGCCACTACCCTGCGCTGGCGCTGGCCGGCCACGCAGAACACGCGCCGGACGTGCATGACGGCGACCTGGCCACCATCCACCAGCCCATCGATTTCCTCGGCGTGAACTATTATTTTCGCGCTTACTGCAGCGCCGAGACGCCGCCAAGAGCCGCGCCGGCGGTACTCGGCCACACGGACATGGGCTGGGAGATCTACCCGCAAGGCTTGACGGAACTGCTGCTCAAACTGAACAGAGAATATGCACTGCCGCCCGTCTACATCACGGAAAACGGCATGGCCAGCGCCGATGCCGTCGAAGGCGGCGCCGTCAACGACCAGGCCCGCATCGACTTCCTGGCCCGGCACTTGGCCGCCCTGAAAGATGCGATGGACCAGGGGGTGGACGTGCAGGGTTATTTTCTCTGGAGCCTGCTCGATAACTTCGAGTGGAACTCGGGCTACGCCAAGCGATTCGGCATCGTCCACGTCGACTACGCCAGCCAGCAGCGCACCTCCAAGGCCAGCGCCCACTGGTACCGCGCTCTGGTGACGGCGCAGTAGCGCGCCGACGGCCCTACAATAGCGGCCACCACCTGATGCGATCGAGGAGACTGTATGTCCGCTGCACCTTATCATGACGGCGCCCGCCTGCTGGCCGACATCGGCGGCACCAATGCCCGCTTCGCGCTGGAGACGGCGCCGGGCCGCATCGCCGACATCACCACCCTCGCCTGCGCCCAGTACCAGTGTTTCGAAGACGCCGTCATCGATTACCTGGCCAGCGTGGCCGAGCGCCGCGGCGATCAGCTGACCCGCATCACCCACGCCATCATCGCCATCGCCCAACCCGTCACGGGCGACTGGGTGGCGATGACCAATCACCACTGGTCATTCTCCATCGCCGCCGCGCGCGACCGGCTGGCTTTAAAGACGCTGCTGGTGGTGAACGATTTTGCGGCGTTGGCGATGGCCGTGCCTGCGTTGGCACCGCAGGATCTGGCGCCCATCGGCGGCGCTGCCGCCCGCGCCAAGCCGGGCGCGGTCGTTGGCCTGGTGGGGGCCGGCACGGGGCTGGGTGTGGCCGGCCTGATTCACGCCGAGGGCCGCTGGACGGCGTTGGAAAGCGAAGGCGGCCATGTCGCTTTTTCTCCCTCCGACGAGCGCGAACTGGACGTGCTGCGCTTTTGCTGGAAGCGTTACGCGCACGTCTCGGCCGAACGGCTGGTGTCCGGTCCCGGCATCGCCCTGATCTACCGGGCCCTGGCCGAACGGGCCGGCGTGGCGCCCAATCCCCTGCCCACCGAGACCATCGTCGCTCGCGCCCTGGCCGGCAGCGATGCCCTGTGCGTGGAGACCCTGGACTGCTTCTGCGGCATGCTAGGCACCGTGGCCGGCAACCTGGCCGTGACCCTGTGCGCCCGCGGCGGCATCTATCTGGGTGGCGGCGTGATCCCCCGCCTGGGCGGCTATTTTGCCACTTCTGCGTTTCGCGCGCGCTTTGAAAACAAGGGGCGCCTGTCCGCCTTCAACGCCGCCATTCCCACCTGGCTGATCACGGCGCCCTTCCCTGCCCTGACCGGCGCGGCGACCCTGCTGGGCCGCGCACTGGCCAGTGTCCATGCCGACCACCGTGAAGACTTCCTCCATGCAAGCTGACCGCACCATCCGCTCTCCCCTGCTGTGGGTCCCCAGCGGCTATTTCACCATGGCCCTGGGCTACGTCATGCTCACCAGCGTGACCGCCATCATGTTTAAAAATATGGGCATGGACAACGGCCGCGCCGCCCAGTATTCGAGCATGCTGATCCTCGCCTACACCATCAAGCCCCTGTTCGCGCCCTTCGTCGAAATGTACCGCACCAAAAAATTCTTCGTGCTGTGCGCCCAGGTGCTGATCGGCCTGGGTTTCGCGGGAGTCGCGCTGGCCATGGGCCTGCCCGACTACATGACGGTGCTGATGCCCTTGCTGTGGGCGATGTCGTTTATCGGCGCCACCCAGGACATCGCCAGCGACGGCGTCTACGTCACCTCGCTCGACCAGCGCACCCAATCCCTCTACTGCGGCATCCAGAGCCTGTCCTGGAACATCGGCCCCATCGTCGCCTCGGGCGCTCTGGTGTACTTGTCCGGCTGGCTGCACGTGCACGTGTTTCACCACGACGCCAGCGTGTTCGGCCCCGACTGGGTGGACGCGTGGCGCATCGTGTTCGGCATCGTCGCCGCCATCACCATCGTCATGGCGGCCTGGCACGCGCGCGTGATGCCCGAGGGCGCGCGGGCGCCCAGCACGCCGGCGAGCGCCGCCGCCGCAGTGGCCATCCTGCGCGATTCCTTCCTCACCTTTTTTCAAAAGAAGCAGGTGTGGCACATGATCGCGTTTGCTTTCCTGTTCCGGCTCAGTATCGGCTTCCTGGAAAAAATCGGCCCCTTCTTCATGGTCGACGCCAAGGCCCAGGGTGGGCTGGGCCTGTCGAACGAATTACTGGGCCTGATCTACGGCACCTACGGCCTGGCCGCGGTGCTGCTGGGGTCTCTGCTGGGTGGCATGTTCGTCGCCCGCCGCGGTTTGCAGCCGACCCTGTTCCTGCTGTGCTGCGCCGTCAACATCCCCAACGTCACCTTCCTCGTGATGAGCATCTACCAGCCTTCCAGCCTGCTGCTGGTGGGCGCCGGGGTCGTCGTGGAAAAATTCTTTTTCGGCTTTGGCTCGGTCGGCTTCATGATCTACCTGATGCAGCAGCTCGCGCCCGGCAAGTACATGACCACCCACTACGCCTTCGGCACCGGCCTGATGGGTTTGTGCGGCATGCTCACGGGCGTCGTCAGCGGCTACCTGGAGCAGCGCCTGGGCTATGTGATGTATTTTGTGTTCGTGATGGTGGCGACGATTCCGTCCTTCATTGCCAGCTGGCTGGCGCCGTTCAATCACGCCGAGGAATCGGCGGCGGTCCCGCTGGCGCCGGTGGAGGTCTAGCGCGTTTGCAGCGCACGTGTTTGAAATATCGCTTGCGCTCCGCGTAAAACAGTTTAAGATATATCTTAGTTCGATATATCTTAAGGAGTTTTCATGGTTCCCCCATTTGCCCACCACCCCCATCATCACCACCATCTGCATGCGCCCCATCCTCACCACGGCCACGGTCCCCACGGCCACGGTCACGGCCCCGGCCCGCGCGGTCCCAAGATGTTCGACGCTGGCGCCATGCGCTACGTCGTGCTGCACCTGATCGCCGAAAAGCCCCGCCATGGCTACGAGCTGATCAAGGAAATCGAATCGCTGGCCGGCGGCGCCTACGCCCCCAGCCCCGGCGCCATCTATCCCCTGCTGTCGATGCTGCTGGACCTGGGCCACATCGAAAGCACGGCCGACGGCAACAAGAAGCTGCACGCCATTACCGACGAAGGCCGCGCCTGCCTGGAGGAAAACCAGCCGCAGGTCGAAGCCGTGCTGGCCCGCCTGGCCAATCCGGGCGGGGAAGCGCGGGAAGATGCCCGCGCCTTGATGCATGCTTTAAAACATGCGGTGATCGAGCAGTACCGGCCGGGCCCGAAAGAAGCGGCGCGGCGCGAGCAGATCCGCACCATCTTGCAGGAGGCCACCGCCGCCATCAGCGCGCTGGGAGACACGGACAAGGCCGCCTGATGCAATCTGCCGTCCTCACGCCCCGCCGCGAAAGCATGCTGCTGTGGCTGCTTGCCTTCACGCAGTTCACCGTCATCATGGATTTCATGGTGATGATGCCCCTGTCGCCCCAGTTGATGCGGGCTTTTCACGTGGACCCCGGCGCCATTTCCGGCGCCGTGTCGGCCTACGCCTGGTGCGCCGGCCTGTCCGGCCTGTTCGCGGCCACCTACATCGACCGCTTCTCGCGCAAGGGCCTGATGCTGACGATGTTTTGCCTGTTCACCTTGTCCAACCTGGCCTGCGCGCTGGCGCCCACCTTTCACTGGCTGGTGCTCTCGCGCGCCTTCGCCGGCTTGACGGGCGGCGTGCTGTCCTCGATCACCATGGCCATCATCGCCGACGTGATTCCCGCCGCGCGCCGCGGCGCCGCCACCGGCATCGTCATGACCTCCTTCGGCATGGCCGCCGTGGCCGGCGTGCCCACCGGCGTGATGCTGGGCGCTCACTACAACTGGGCCGCGCCTTTCATCCTGCTGGTCGGCATCTCCGCCCTGATCTGGTGTGCCGCCGCGTTGATCCTGCCCCGCCTGGACGCCCACCTGGCCGGCCCCCGCCGCAAGCTGGCCGACATCCTGCCCGATTTGCTGGGCCTGTTCACGGTGTCCCGTCAGCGCGATGCGTTTTTATTGTCCGGCCTGAACATGCTAGGTTCGATGATGATCATCCCGTTCATCGCCCCCACCCTGGTCGGCAACCTGGGCGTGCAACCGGTCGACATGACCTGGGTCTACCTGTGCGGCGGCGCCGCGGCGCTGGCCAGTAGCCGCTGGCTGGGCCGCATGGCCGACCGCCACGGCGCCCTCACCATGTTCCGCATCGCCGTGCTGTGGTCGATCTTGCCGGCCATGCTGCTGACCCATCTGGTGCCGCTGCCCATGGCCGCAATCGTGCTGTGCTTCGTGCTCTTCATGACATCCATGTCGGCCCGCAACATCCCCATGCAGGCGCTATTGACCACGATTCCCGCTCCCCAGCAGCGGGGCGCTTTCCTGAGCGTCAATTCCGCCATCCAGCAACTGGGGACGGGACTGGGCGCCTGGCTGGGCGGCCAGTGGCTGATCACGGACAGCGCCGGCCATATCGCCCGCTACGGTGTCAATGGCTGGCTGGCGGCGGGGCTGGCGGTGTTTGCGTCGTTCTGGGTGTTGCGGTTGAGGGCAAGGACGTTGCCTGACACGCCGGCGTCTCCCGCACGGGTATGATTCACTGCTGGCCAATGGCGACTGCGCGACCACGCGGCGTGACGCGGCGCGTGCCTTCTCTCGTACGATGCTGGCCGCCGCCAGCTAAGGGCGAATCCGTGGCGGTCGCTCAGGCGCCGATGGTGGCAGCCGGATAATCCGCAGCGCGTAGCCGCCACTGCTCTCCCACAAGCACTGGCCCGGCTCGGCCACGCTGCCGTTATTACACACACGAACCATCTTTCTATTCGTTGTGAAACTCCTCGGCGGAGGCAAACAAATCCCAGCACGCGATGAACAGAGCCGCCACCACGGGCCCGATCACGAAGCCGCTCAAGCCAAACAAGGCCATGCCACCCAGGGTCGACAGCAGCACGACAAAATCGGGCATCTTGGTGTCCTTGCCGACCAGGAGGGGGCGCAGAAAATTGTCGACGATGCCGACCACGATGGTGCCCCAGGCGATCAAGCCGACGCCCTGCCACACGGCGCCGGTGGCGAGAAAATAGATGGCGACGGGCCCCCACACCAGGGCCGCGCCGATGGCGGGCAGCAGGGACAGAAAAGCCATCAGCACACCCCACAGCACGGCGGCGCGCACGTCCAGGTACCAAAAAGCCAGGCCGCCCAGCGCGCCCTGGGCCATGGCCACCAGCACGTTGCCCTTCACGGTAGCGCGGATCACGGTGGTGAAGTTGGCGAACAGGCGCTGCTTGTATTTGCGGGACAGAGGCAGCGCCGACTTGATGCGGGCGGCCACCACGGCGCCGTCGCGCAGCAGGAAAAACAGCAGGTAGAGCATGATGCACATGCCGACCACGACATCGAAGGTGTAGCTGCCCACATTGATGGCCTGCTTGGCCACCACCTGGCTCACCTGCGCGGCGCCCTGGGCCAGGCGCTGCTGCACGTGCTCCAGGCTGGCCAGATCGAAGCGCTCCAGCAGGCCCGTGGCCCAACGCGGCAGCACCGCCATCATCCGTTTGAAAAACACGGCCATCGACCAGTCGCCCGATTTCACCATGTCCACCACCAGGGCCGCCTGGTTGGCCAGCGACACGGTGATCAGGGACAGGGGAAGGATCACGATGACGATCACCAGCAGCACGGTGACCAGCGCCGCGACCGTCCCCCGGTTGCCCGTCTTTTTCATCAGCCAGCGGTAAACGGGCGTGAACAGGATCGCCAGCACCACGCCCCAGAAAATCGCCCCGGCATAGGGCGTCAGCACCCAGATAAAACTGATGGTCACGAGCACCAGCAGGGCGAGGAAGGTTTTTTGCTGCAGGGTGTATTGATGCATGGGGACGCGGGCGTGGTTGGACTTGCCCGATCATAAACGATAGTCGCCGTTAAGAGCGTCTCACAAAACCTCCAGGGCAAGGCGCGACGGCGAAGACAGTACGACTGTACGGCGAGCCGGGGCAACGCAGCAATGGGGTTTTGTTACGCGTTCTAAAGCGCGCTTACAGGGGCAGCATCAGGCGGTAGCCCACCGCCGTCTCCGTCAAAAAGTAGCGGGGCTGGGCCGGATCGTCTTCCAGCTTGTGGCGCAGATGGCCCATGTAGATGCGCAGGTAGTGGCTGTCGTCCGCGTGCGATGGGCCCCACACGGCCAGCAGCAGCTGGGGATTGGTGACGACCCGGCCCGCATTGTTCACCAGGACGGCGAGCAGCTTGTATTCGATGGGGGTCAGGTGGACCTTGACGCCGTCGCGCGTGACCAGGCGGGCCGCCGTGTCGACGGCGATGCTGCCGAAGCGGACCACGCCCTCCGTGTCGGCGCCCGGCTTTCGCTGGCGGCGCAGGGTGGCGCGCACGCGCGCGTGCAGCTCGTCGACCCCGAACGGTTTGGTGAGATAGTCATCGGCACCGGCGTCGAGTGCCCTCACCTTTTCGCTTTCGGCGGCGCGGGCCGACAGCACGATCACGGGCACCGTCGACCATTTACGCAGCGCCGAGATAAACGCCACGCCGTCGCCATCGGGCAGGCCCAGGTCCAGCACGATCAGATCGGGCGTGCGGGTGCCCGCTTCGATCAGGCCCCGCTTGACGGTGTCCGTCTCGTGGACCTGCCAGCCCGCGTCCTCGAGAGAAGTGCGGACGAAGCGGCGGATCTGCGCTTCGTCTTCGACCAGCAGGGCGGTGGGTGCGGTGTCCATTGATGTCATCCTTGTTCGTCGGTTTCCAGCGCGGGCGCGGCGGGCGGGGTGCCCAGCGGCAGCGTCACCGTAAATTGTGCCCCACCCAGCGGCGAGCGTCCCGCCACGATGGCGCCGCCGTGCGCTTGCGCGATGGCGCGGCAGATGGCCAGGCCCAGGCCTACACCTGGCTTGGCCGATTCCCGTTCGCCCCGGGTAAATTTGTCGAAGATGGCTTCTTCGCGGCCAGGCGGCACGCCGGGGCCGTCGTCGTCCACGGTCAGCGCCATCTGATCGCCCTGCACCTTCGCTGCGATCTCGATGCGCGAGCCCGCCGGCGTGTACTTGGCCGCGTTTTCCAGCAGGTTGCACAGCAGGCGCTCGAGCAGCACGGCGTCGAAACGCAACAGGGGCAGGCTGGCGGGGATGCGCGTGACGATGGTGTGAGCGGCCAGCACCTTGCCGCACAATTGCAGGGAGCTGCCAACCACTTCCTCGATCGCCTGCCACTGCAAGTCCAGTTTGACAGGGCCGCTTTCGATGCGCGCCATGTCGAGCAGATTGGCCACCAGCGCCTTCATGCGCAGCGATTCCTCGTGCAACACGCGCGCCGTCTCTTGCTGCGCCTCCGGCAAGGCGGGCCGCGCGCGCAGCAGCGATTCGGAGAGGCCCACCAGCACGGTCAAGGGCGTGCGCAGGTCGTGCGACAGCGCCGCCAGCAGGGAATTGCGCAGGCGCTCGGACTCCATGCTCACCAGCGCCTGCTGGGCGACCTCGATATAGTGGACGCGTTCGAGCGCGATGGCGGCCAGCGCGGCAAAGGCGTCCAGCTGCTTTCTCTGCTCGGGAATCAGGAGCCAGCGCTGATGTTTGGGGGCGATCGCCAGCACGCCGCGGGTGCGCATCGGCGCGACCATCGGCAGATAGAAGTAGGCGCTGGCCGGCAGGGTGTCCGTGCCCTGCCCGGCCGCCTCGGCGTGATCGAAGCTCCACTGCGCCACGCCCAGGTCGGGCGGCGCAGTTTCTTCCGGCGCCGGCGGAAGCAGGCGGCCTTCGTCGTCCGGCAGCAGCAGCACGGTGTGCGCCTGGAATGTGCGGGCGATCGCTGCGCGGGTGGCATCGAACACCTGTTCCGTCACCAGCACGCTGGATAACTCGCGGGCGAATTCATATAACGCCCGCGAGCGCCGCTCGCGGTGGGCCGCCACCCGCGCCTGGAAGCGCAGGCTGGCCGTCAGCTGGCCCGTGGTCAGGCCCACCGCCAGCATGACGGCAAAGGTAATCAGGTACTGCAGGTCGGCCACCGCAAACGTGAACCGGGGCGGCACGAAGAAAAAATCGAAGCAGCCCACGCTGACGCAGGTGGCCAGCACGGACGGTCCGCGTCCGTAGCGGAAGGCCACCAGCACCACCACCAGCAAGAACAGCATGGCGATATTGGCCAGATCGAGCCAGCCCAGCAAGGGAGCAAAGGCCAGCGCGGCGGCCAGGCTGGCACCGGCGGCGATGGCGTAGCCGGGCCAGCGCTGGCGGGGAATGGTGGGCAGCGTAACTGGCGCCGGTGCGGCCTTGGCAGCTCCCTCACCGATTTCCAGCACGTCGATTTCGGGCGCACGCAGGGCGATGCGGCGGATGTGGGGCAGGCGCCAGGGCCAGTGGGTGAGCGCGCGCGCCATCACGATCTTCGACAGATTGTGGTCGCGCGCGTAGCCGACGATGGCGCCTGCGATGTCGTTCTCGGCCAGCACGGCGGTGGTGGCACCGAGCTTTTCGGCCAGCCGCAGGGTCACCAGAATACGCTCGCGCTGCGCTTCGGGCAGGCGCTGCAGAGCCGGCGTCTCCACGTAGATGGCGTGCCAGTCCACGCCCAGCTGGCCGGCCAGGCGGGCGGCGCTGCGCACCACGTGT
>JACXTT010002886.1_pt1 | contig 26909 bp, 20 predicted proteins | sample 9270951 | NCBI WGS metagenome assembly JACXTT01 (sample SAMN15532306, study PRJNA645909) | rock metagenome | isolation source: weathered quartz diorite | place: Puerto Rico | collected 2017-06-21 | reverse complement strand
GGTCGGGGCCGGTACCGGGGGGGCCGGGGCGGTGGCGGAGGGCGGAGGGGCCAAGGGCGTGGGATTGGACGGCGTTGATTTCAGGATTGCCATCCAAACGCTGCGTCGTCGCTGGAGCGCCGGCAGGCAGCGCGTCCGGAAGCTGAACGCCCGGCTCGCGGAACGCGCGGGCGGTTCCGGTCAGCGCGCCGGCGAACACACCGTTGGTGGTTGCCGTCGCATTGACCTCGCTGACGAAGCTGCCCGTGGGTGCGTAAACGCTGAGTGATGCGACCGACACCCGCATGCCTTCGTATTTTTCGAGCACGGTGGCGGAAGCCGCCGCGTTCAGTTCCGATGCCGTCAACGCGACCGGCGCGGGCAGCGAATTGCCGGTGGAATTCAGCAAAACGAATGGCGAACCGGAGATTTCCGTCAGAGGCTGCGCGATCGGATCGGTGCTGGGGCTGAATTCGCTCACCGTTCCTCGCACACAGACGCCATTGCCGACTGCGGCTGCGGCCGGCGGCGCGGAACCGGTGAAGACAAAGATGCCGTCCGACGTTGCAGGGTCGCCATCGCCGGGCGACGGCATTTGCAGAAAGAACCCGTTCGACTTGCGCCCGGTGACAATGCCCGAGACCGAAACCACCGACGCCACAACAGGCGAGGTCAGGCCCGAACCCTGCACTGCGGCAATCGTCGTATCCGGAGCGCAACCAGGGTTGACGATGAGCGAAAAAGTCTGTTGCACCGAGGCGTTGGCGCTGTCGGTGAGTTGCACGGCGAACGAGAACGGCGAGCCCGCTGTGGTGGCCGGGATGCCGGACAGAGTCGCTCCGCTGAGAGTCAGGCCAGGAACAGGCGTGTTGCCGCCCGGGAGGCTGAACGCATACCCGGCGCCCGATCCTCCGGTTCCGCTAAAGGTGACGGAGTAGCTGACCCCTACAGTTGCGGCCGGCAAGGGCGAAGACGTTGTAATCGCAAGCGATGGAGACCCCGAACCGCCTGCGTTGGCGGTCAACGAGAAATCGTCCACCGCCAGACCATCGTCCGAGGACGGGATGTCAAAGTCGTTCCAACGAATCCAGAACGTGGCGCCACTCGCGATGTTGAGCGTGGTGATCGATCCGGAGACCGCCGTGCGATTCGCCGCGGAATTGCCGTCGAGCGCTCCCGCCGCGGTGCTGATATTCGGACTGTTGAAATTCAATGCCGTTGCGGCGATGTAGGTTCCCACGGTGAGACTGGTCGCATCCGTGCTGTATTGAAACTCGAGCCGGTCGGCGGCGCCGCGGTTCAACACGCCCGCCCGCCATTGTTCGCCCGTGTAAGAGATGTCGAGCTTGGTGATTGCGACGCCCGTGTTGTTAGTGAAACAGGCGCCGAACAACGGAACCAACGTGCCGCTGCGAAGTCCGCCAAGCGCCCGTTCCGTGCTCGCCGCTGCGCCGAAGCTGTATGTATCGCCCGCGTTGCTGGACCCGGTTCCGGCCGTGTACTGGCCATTGTTCAAAGCACTTGTGCCCGACTCGGCAATCGCCCAACCAGCCGGCAACGAATTGCTGGATCCGCTGTTGGCCAGCGTGTTGAAATTTTCGGTGACAGGCGTACCTGCAGAAGTGATCGAAACACACTGCGAATAGGCGTTCGAGGCAAGCAAGGCGCAAGCGGCAATTAACAAACGGGCGGATTGGAATCTTGGCATAAGCTTCAAGATTCTAGCAACAAAACGTTTCAGCTTGATGTGTTTCAAACGGTCCTCGACGGCACTGTTTTCCAACATCTGCGCAATCCCTCAATCAATTCGATAGCCGATCGGAGCTGCGCCGGTAATGCCGTCAGCGGACATGGAACGTCGGCTGTTTCTTCCATAGTCACGCCGCTTCAGCCGGATCTTCTCAACCGCTTCCAGAAAATAGCCATCCACCTCGCGACGAACGTTGCCGCAAGACTCGTCGTAGGCGTATAACAGCTTGCCGTCTTCGACCACAGACTTCAAATCCGCGCCCGTAAACCCACGCGCGGCCCGTGCGATTCGCGCTGCATCCACGCTCGCGAGCGGCTCCGGCAACCCGCGCAACCGCTCGGCCACAATCGCTTGGCGCGCCTCTTCACCGGGCAGTCGGGTTTCGAGCCAGAGCTCCACGCGGCCGCTCCGCAGCAGCGCCGGGGGTAGCACGGACGGATTCATCGCGGTCATCATCACGCACACGCGTCCCGAGCCGCATCCTTCGAGTCCATCGAGCAGGGTTAACAGGTAGCGGTAGAACCCGCGATTGCCGCGCTCTTCGAAGATCACATCCGCATCGTCGATAAAGAGGATTGAAGGCGCGTTGTTCTTGGCGGCCTCGAACAAAGCGTCGGCCTTTTCCTAGAAGTGCAAAGGTGTGCGGCTTGGCGCACCGCCGATAGATCAGGAACTATTCGTGCCGCACCCGTTTTGCACGAGTACCCCAGAAGCTGCCGTGATCGGCCACAATCGTGCCGTCCAGCAGAAAGAACTTGCTCTTCAGGCGATGGGCGAGCGCCTTGCCGATCGTGGTCTTGCCAGTGCCGGGAGGTCCGGCGAGCAACACCCCGCGTTTCGGCTTCAACTGCAGGGCCGTGGCCATCGCGTCGTTTTCGAGCGGCAGGGCGATCTTGGCTTCGAGTTCGAGAACCAGGTCGTCCATGCCCTTTAAATCGCTCCAGTCGACGCGCTCGACTTCCTGGATTTCCACGTTGCTCGCCAGGTTCTGGGCCTGCAAATGCTCCACGAAGACCTCAGTATCGACAGCCGCGGCCGGCTCGCAGCGCAGCCAGCGGCAGGCATTCCCCAATTGCCAGCCATTCAGCTTGGGAGCAAAATGATGAATCCGATCATAGTCGAGGCCAGCCCGCTCCTCTCCGAGCCAAGTCGTGCACAGAGCCCTGTAGTCAGCGGGACCGAAAGACCGCAATTCCACCCGGTGCGCACAAGTCGCCAGCGGATCAGGCAAGTCGTGCTCGAGCCCGAAAACAATGGCCACGTTCCGGGCGGCCGCCTCTTCGAGCAATGCCGTCAACGCCACATCGAGCATGTTCGGGCGCGGATAATCGCAGCCGTCCGTCACACGCATCAGCAAATGCAGGTCGTCGATCAACAGCAGGCGGCCGGCCTGCGCCAGTTGATTGAGACAAAGCTCGAGAAACGACTCTTCGATCGGCATCGCCGGCCGGGTCATCAGAGTCTTCATGTATTTTCCGGTTTCGACCATCGCCGAAGCGCAATCCAGCTGCTTCGAGTGAATGGATCGCAAAATCGAAGTCCTGCCGAAGCCACAATCGGCCCGAAGGACTACCTGCCCGCCGCATCGCTCGACGGCGGTGAGGATTTGTTTGAACGCGGTTGCCTGGCGCGGCGTCAACTTCTGCGGCGCGGCGTATGAGCCGCTCTGGGAATCCGCGAAGGCTTCCGCTAGCACTGCAGTTTTCATTTGGTTCGTTTTCCTGGGATGTCTTCTGGACGATGCTGTCGTGGGCGCGTGCCGGGGCGACGCGAACAAAGGGAAAGAAGAGTGACGCCGGAAAGGTAGCTAAAATTAGCGCGCTGCGATAGAAAGCAGGCGGGTGCTAAAACCGTTCCGATTCGATGCCGTGTAGTTGGAATAGATCCGATGAGTCATTGGTGAAAGCGCGCCTCCTTTCTCTTACAGGTGCTTAGTTTAGAGACGAACTGTTTCAGAATAACCGAGGCCTTCACAAAACGCAAGACAATTATTTCGATGCTCTGTTAAGCAGTTTCTGTCGTGTATACACTACATACATATGTGTCATATTTAAATCACGGAGTCGCCCTCGCTTGACATTGTCTTTGACACGAACGAAAACGCTGATTGGGATAATCGCCGCCTCCCTGGCTGCTGTTTCTGCTTCCTTCGCCCAGGCGGGCAGAGCGGAGCTTTTCGGCCTAGTGCAGGATCCTTCGGGGCTGCCCATCGCCGCCGCCAAGGTAGAGGCGGTAGACCAGTCCACCAAGGCGCGTTACGCTTCTTCAACCGATCCACGGGGCGAGTACCACCTGCTGGGCCTGCCTTCCGGACGCTACGTCCTCAGCGTGGAGCAGCCCGGATTCCGCACGCACCGCCAGTCCGGCATCACCCTGCGGCTGGGCGACCGCACCGCGATCGACGTCCAACTCGCCGTGGGACAGCCCGCACAATCCGTGGAAGTCATCGCTCAGGCGCCGCTGCTACAGGCCGCGAGCGGCGACGTCGGCCAGAACGTCGAGGAGAAGAAGATCGTCACGCTTCCGCTCGATGGCCGGAATTTCATTCCGCTGGTCACCTTGTCGCCTGGCGTCGCGCTGCCCAATGGCAACTTTTTGCCTCGCATCAACGGCAGCCGCCCTCGCACCAACGAATACCTGTACGACGGCATCAGCGTGCTGCAGCCGGAACCGGGACAGGTCGTCTACTATCCGATCGTCGACGGAATGGCGGAATTCAAACTGAACGTCAACGCCTACTCGCCCGAATATGGCCGGTCCAACGGCGGCACGGTGATGGTCATCGGCAAGTCGGGAAGCAACCAGCTCCATGGCTCGGTGTTCGAGTTCTTTCGCAATGAAGCACTCAACGCCCGCAACCTGTTCGCACAGCCGGGGCCTAAGCCGCTATTCCGCCGCAACCAGTATGGGCTCACGCTGGGCGGGCCAATTCAGCGAAACAAAACCTTCTTCTTTGTCGACTGGCAGGGCACGCGGCTGCGAACGGGCATTACACGCTTCAGCGTGGTTCCGACGCTGGCGCAACGCCAGGGCGTCTTCACGCAGGCGATCTTCGACCCGGCGACCTCGCCTCGCACACAGTTCCCCGGCAACACGATTCCCGCCAACCGCCTCGATGCGACCGGCAGCCGGATTCTACAGCACTATCCTGTGCCGAACGTCGCGGGAGGGAACAATTTCGTGCGCACCGCCACTGAGCCAGACAACCAGGATCAGGCCGATTTCCGCATCGACCGCTACTTCGGCGAAAAGCACCGCATGTTTGCCCGCTACACGTTTTTGCGCGATGACGACACGCCGGTGACGCCCCTGCCCGACGGAAGCGGTAGCCTGACCTCAGGCGTGATCGGGCGGGCCAAAACCAAGGGCGACGCGATCGCGGGCGATTACAACTGGACGCTCTCGCCGTCGATGCTGAACCAGCTTCGCTTTGGCTACTCGCGCCGCGATCTGGATCAGTCTTCGCTGCAGAACGGAGGCATCAATATCTCCGGCCTTCCGTCCAACTCCTTTGCCTCCGTGCTCCCGATCTTCACCGTTACGGGCCTCCAGCAGATCGGACCCACCACCGCGGCGAACTCCAATTTCACCACCTCGATCACCGAATACCTCGACACGTTCACCATGGTTCGAGGCCGTCACACCATGAAGTTCGGCGCCGACATCCGCCGCGAGGCGCTCGACGTGCTGAATCCGCCGAACCCCACCGGATCGTTCGCGTTCACCACCACCGGAACCAACAACTCCGCGGTCGCAGGCAGCGGCAACGCGCTCGCATCATTGCTGCTCGGACAGGTCAACGGCTTCACCATCGACATCCAGAAGCAGGTCATTCAGCCGCGCGCCCACATCGCCGAATTCTTTGTGGCCGACGACTGGAAGGTCACCAACCGCCTCACTCTTAATCTCGGCACTCGCTACACGCTGAACTTTCCTTCCACCGAAGTTCGCGACCAGGGCGCCGTGTTCAATCTCAACACGCAAGTGTTGGACTTTCCGCATACCGCCCGCAACCTCGAACGTTTCAACTTCGGGCCGCGCGCAGGCCTCGCGTACCGCATCCGCAACGATTGGGTGATCCGTTCCGGTTACGGCCTGGTCTTCTTTGAGCAATCGGGCATTACGACGCCGTTCACCATTCCGCAGTTTCCCTTCGTACAAACCGTCGGCCAACAGTCGCCGGACAATGTGAATGCAGCATTCCCCCTCTCCGCGGGACCCACAGTTCAGGTCACCGCCCCCAACCCGAACTCGGGCCTCGGCCAAGGGGTGTTTGGCGCCGACCGCACGAACGGCTCCGGCTATTCGCAGCAGTGGAACTTTACCGTCCAACGCACCTTCGGCGCCAACTGGAACGTCGAACTTTCTTATCTCGGCTCCAAAAACACGCGGCTCGGCATTCCGGACGCCAACATCAATCAGTTGCCCTCGCAATACCTATCGCTCGGCTCGTCATTGCTGACCCGTGTCGCCAATCCGTACTTCGGCCAGATCCCTGTATCATCCTCGCTCGGGGCCGCTACGCTCGCGCAACAACTGCTGCTCCGTCCCTATCCGCGATTCACTACAGTGGCCCTTTTCCGGAACAATGTGGGCAATTCCGGCTACAACGCAGGCGCCCTCAAAGTTGAAAAACGCCTGTCGCATGGACTGACCGTCAACGCCGCATTCACCTTCTCGAAACTGATCGACGACGCGTCGAGCGTCTTTTCGCAAACCATCTTCACGGGCCCGGTTCTCAACACCACCGGCGCCGCCGACGCGTACAACCGCCATCTCGAGAAGGATGTCTCGCTCGGCGACATCCCGCGGGTCTTCGCCCTTGGCTGGGTCTACGACATTCCGCGAATCTGGAAGATTTCGGGCTGGCAGATCGCTGGCCTGGTTCGCCTGCAGACCGGAGACGCAGTGGCCGTCACGCAGGCCACCAACAACAACTCGAGCCTCGGCTTCGCCGTGCAACGTCCCAACCGCAACGCGAACCCGAACGATTTCGCGGGCCGGACGGTCGCAAAGTACTTCGACACGTCGGCCTTCTCGGCCGTGCCGCAGTTTGTCATCGGCAACAGCTCCCGCAACCCCGTTCGCGGACCCGGCCTGCAGAATGCCGACCTGATGATCGGTAAGACCTTCCGCATCACCGAGCGCCTGCGGTGCGAGGTTCGCGCCGAAGCCTTCAATGTGTCGAACACGCCTCCGCTCAACGATCCGAATGGCAGTTTCGGCAGCGCCGCTTTCGGCTCGATCACCAGCGCAGGCAATCCGAGGGTGTTCGAATTCGTCGGCAAGATTCATTTCTAAGCCCGGAGTTACAATCCGAAAGGGGAGTCATGTTTACACGACGCTTGCTTGTAATCGGGACGACCGTCGCTTTTGCAGTGGCTGCGGCGCAGGAACTGCAGATCGCCGGCGCCGTGAAGCAGCCGCTCACGCTTACCGTGAGTGACCTCGCCAAACTGCCAAGGGCCACCGCGCGAACCTCCAGCCAAGGCATCGAAACCGTCTATGAAGGCGTTCCCTTGCATGAACTCCTGAAGAAGGCGGGGGCGCCGCAAGGCAGCGAACTTCGCGGCAAGGCGCTTGCGAGCTACGTCCTGGCCGAAGGGCAGGACGGTTATCAGGCGCTCTTTTCCCTCGCGGAACTGGATCCATCCTTCATTGACAACCAGATCCTGGTCGCCGATACCGCCAACGGCAAACCGCTGTTCGGCGCCCAGGGAACCTTTCGGCTTGTGGTCCCCAAAGACAAGCCCGGCGCCCGGTCCGTCCGCATGCTGACCAGGCTCGAAGTCGTCCAAGTGAGGAAATGAATGCAGCCCGAGAAACCGCGCGTCGCAAGCCGTCTGGGACAGGTTCGTAAGAGCCGGGGCGTAAGCGCGTCCGACCTGGCGCGCCGCGTCAACGTCAGCCGCCAAACAATCTACGCGATCGAGTCCGGCGCCTACGTGCCCAATACCGAAGTGGCTTTGCACATGGCGCGCGAGTTGGAGGTCACCGTCGATGAGCTGTTTTCCCTGCACGGCGACGCGCCTCGAGCCACTGATTCCCTGGCGGCCGAGATCCTGAGCGCGGAGCCGCCCGCAAAAGGCCAGCCCGTGCGCATCTGCCAGATCGGATCGCGCTGGGTCAGCGTTCCGGTCAGCGCCTCGCCGTACTATTTGCCCGAGGCCGACGGCATCGTCAAAGGCGCCGGGCGTACGAAGGGCCGCGCCGAACTCCTCGTCTTCGCCAAGGACGAAGCGTCTCAAAAGAGGTTAGTCCTCGCAGGCTGCGACCCTGCGACTGGTCTGCTGTCCCGCATGGTGGAAAAGATCAGCGGCGTGGAGGTCGTCTGCGCCGGCGCCTCCAGCAAACTTGCGCTTCAGTGGCTGGTAGAGGGCAAGGTCCACATCGCAGGCTCCCATCTCGAAGACGCCAAAACCGGCGAATTCAACTTGCCTTTTATCCGCAAGCAGTTTCCGGGCGAGGATTTTTCGGTGGTCACTTTTGCCCGTTGGGAAGAAGGGCTGGTCGTGGCGCCCGGCAATCCGAAGAGCATCAAAAAGGTCGAGGACCTGACTAGGAGAAACGTCCGTTTTGTGAATCGCGAACCCGGTTCCGGCAGCCGCGCCCTGCTCGACAAACTGCTCGAGAAAGCCGGCATCGACGCACAGAAGGTGCAAGGCTATGCCCGTATCGCCTTCGGCCACCTCGCAGCAGCCTATTGTGTCGTGGCAGGGGATGCCGATGTCTGCCTCGCCACGCGTTCCGCGGCACAGACGTTCCACCTCGATTTCATCCCGCTCCACAGCGAGCGTTACGACCTGGTGATGCGCCGGCGCACAGCGGAGTTACCCGCCGTCAAGTCTTTCCTGGATGTCCTTCAAAGGGCGTCTTTGCGGCGCAAACTCGAGGTTTTGGCAGGATATGACACATCGCAGACCGGAACCATTGTGGCGTAGTTTCCGCTCCGTTGCGGCGTTCGCCTTCGTGCTGACCGCCTGGTCCCTACGCGGTGCGGAGTTCGACTGGAAATTACCTCCGGGTTTCCCCAGGCCGGTTGTGCCGGCTAACAATCCCATGAGCGCGGCCAAAGTCGAGGTAGGCCGCTATCTGTTCTACGACAAACGCATGTCCGGGAACGGGAAACAGTCATGCGGCAGTTGCCATCGGCAGGAACTGGCGTTCACCGACGGACTAGCGCATGCGAGGGGCTCAACCGGCGAAGTGCATCCTCGCAGCAGCATGAGTCTGGTCAATGTCGCGTATGCTCCAAGGCTGACTTGGGCGAATCCCACCCTCGATTCCCTCGAAGAGCAAGCCTTGACCCCGATGCTGGGCGAGCACCCGATCGAACTCGGCCTGAAGGGACATGAAGGGGAGTTTCTGAGCGTTTTGAGGAGAGATCCACTGTACCAGAGGTTGTTTGCCGAAGCATTTCCCGTTGTTCCGAGCGACGGCCGTGACGTTTACACCCTCGATCGTGTGACCAAGGCGATCGCGGCGTTCGAACGCGCCATCGTTTCGATGCGTTCACCTTACGACCGGTATCGCTGGGGCGGCGATTCTACGGCGCTGTCAGAATCCGCCAAGCGGGGGGAACTGATCTTTTTTTCGAGCGAGCGCGGCGGCTGTTTTCAATGCCACGGCGGCTGGAACTTCAGCGCCGTCAGCTTTGAAGATGATAAGTCCGGTCAGAGCGTCAGTTCCCGGGACGGCATCTTTTTCAACACCGGAGTCTCGCGATATGCAGAGCCCAATCGAGGTCTTTTCGAACGGACGGGCGCCCCGCAAGATGTAGGCAGGTTCCGCGCGCCGACGTTGCGAAACATCGCGGTCACGGCGCCGTACATGCACGACGGCAGCATGACGACCCTCGCGCAAGTTGTGGATCACTATGCGGCCGGGGGCGTGATGCCGCACGCCAACCAATCACGCCTGCTCCGCCCCTTGCCGTTGAGCGCGCACGACAAGAGTGACCTGATCGAATTCCTCGAATCGCTCACCGACCAAGAACTGTTGCGCGATTCGCGTTGGAAAGACCCGTGGTCTATCGAGAAGTAGGCTATGACACAAGGACACGGGTTTCTGTTTAAGACATCGACGCCATCGCGCCAAAAAGGCACAAAAGTTACCTAGTACCTATCTCGGACGCGGGGCCTATCCGATCACCCTTATGGGGGTAAAGAGTCGGGTAAATACTCGACACCGTCCCTCCATCTACTACCATGAGCATCTCCGTATTCGCGTTTGAATCGCAGCCCATCGCCATCCGAGGTCTACAGGCCTTGGCCGACGAGACTCCTGAATTCCGCCTCATCGGTCATGCCGCCGCGTCGGCCGATGCGTTAGACAAATTACGTGAAACTGCCGCCGACATCGTACTGGTGGACCAAAGTTCGGGCCTTAGAACCGCTCTTCAGTTTGTGGCCGACCTCCGCCAACTCACTCCACGCACAAGCGCGGTTCTTTGGGTACAGGATCAGGCCGACATCGACTCTCTGCGCGCCATTCAAATGGGCGTTCGCGCCGTCCTTCGTAAGACCCTTTCGCTCGAACAGATGATGGATTGCATCCGCACCGTGGCCGCCGGAAACATCTGGATGGAACAATCGGTTGAAATGTACAACCATCCGGGCTGGCGTCCCTCGCCGAAGCTCACTCCCCGGGAACGCGAAATCGCGATCTGCGTCTGCCGCGGCATGCGCAACCGCGAAATCGGCGAGCGCCTTGCCATCACGCCGGGAACGGTCAAAGTTCATTTGATGCACATCTTTGAAAAAACCGGGGTCAAAGACCGTTTTGAACTGGCCATTCACGGCCGCAAAATGCTCGGGCTCGAAGCCGAAGCCAACTCCACCTTCGACGGCGGCGATGCACGCGTCGCCTGATTGATTCGACGAAAACCTTACACCCGGCTTGCCGGCAATACCCTAAAGAAAACCGATTGCCCGAACGAAGGAACTCAAGTAGAACCTTCGTACCGGTCAAGGGCAATCAGAGTGAACGAACAAAACCCAGTCACCCTCACCTCTCGCGTGATCCGAACGGACGGCGATGCGGTAGCGGATTTGACGACTCTCTCGGAAGCGGTCGTCGACAAACAATCGCCGGGGCCGGCTCGATGGTGGGCCGTCAGTTTCGCCGATGTATTTGTGGTCGCCCTGGTGGTGTGGACCTTCGCTTCCGGAACCTACGGATGGTCCAGCCTCTTGGCCGATGGCGATGCGGGCTGGCATATTCGCACTGGCGAATGGATTCTCTCCGCCGGTTCCGTACCGCATACGGATCCTTTTTCGTTTTCGAAGGCCAATCAGCCCTGGTATGCCTGGGAATGGCTGTCCGACGTGGGTATGGCTTTGTTGCACCGCGCCGGAGGCTTGAAGGCGATTGTCTGGGCCGCTGGCGCCCTGATCGCGGTCTTCGCGGGCGTGTTGCTCCGCTACATGATGTGGAAGGGCGCCAATGCGTTTGCCGCTCTCACCATCACCCTGGTCGCGATCGGCGCCTCTTCGATTCATTTTCTGGCGCGGCCCCATCTCACTACCCTGATCTTTGTGCCTGTCACGGCATGGATGATCGAGGCGGACCGGCGCCGGCAGAATTCCCGCATTTGGCTTCTGGTACCCCTCTTCGCATTGTGGACGAATCTGCACGGCGGCTTTCTCGCCGGCTTGATTCTGCTCGGCGCGACAGCCGTTGGAGTCGCGGTGGAATGCGCCATCAACCGGCAGATCTATATGCCAGCCATTCGCTATGGCTTACTGACCGCATTCTGTTCGGCCGCCACGGTGCTCAATCCATATGGCGTCGAATTGCACCGGCACGTGGCTTCGTATCTGCAGTCGGATTGGATCCGCAATGCAATCCAGGAATTTCAGTCGCCCAGCTTCCGGGGCGAGAGCGCCCTTCAGTTTGAGGGCTTGCTCTTCCTGGGTCTCGCCGTCGCCGCTTACCTCCTCGCGCGGGGCAAGGTCGTTGAGACGCTTTGGATTGCGGGATTGGCCCATATGGCCCTGGGCTCCCAGCGTCACATCACGATCTATGCCTCGGTGGCTGGCCCGTTCGTAGCGGTACAGTTTACTACCTGGTGGAATGGCTGGACACATGGGCAATCGAAGAAGAGCATTCCGGGAATCCTTAGGCAGCTATCCAACGATTTGACTCCTGCCTTCAGCCGGAACTCGATCTGGGCCGGGGTGTTTCTGTTCGGGCTGCTGGCGCTCGATGCGCCGCTCATGAAATGGCCCGGCGACTTCACGAGCGTCATGTTCCCGGTTGAGATTTTGCAGAAGTACAAAGACAGGATTATCGCCTCCCGGACCCTTACCACTGACCAGTGGGGAGACTATCTGATCTATCACAACTATCCTCGTCAGAAGGTCTTCGTGGATGGGCGCAGCGACTTTTACGGACCTGAGATCGGCAAGGACTATCTCCATATTCTCAACGGGAACTACGATTGGGAGCGCTTGATGGACCGCTATGGCTTCGACCTGGTGGTGGCGCCGGTCGAATGGCCCTTGAATTCGCTGCTCAAACGGAGCTCGTCCTGGAAACTGTTGGAAGACAACGGCAAAACGCTGGTGTTCGAACGCGTGAAGCCGCCGTTCTAAGGTGGCGCATAGGAACCAAAGTTCTAGAGGCTTTCACGGATTCTCAATCCAAGGCTAATGAAAACACCGCATGGCGCCGAAATTGTTAGAAGGAAGGTCCTAAATGGAATCAGGTAAGGTTGACACGCGAACCACCGGGAACGAAAAACCCGCCGTTCGCCGAGTCCGCCCTGCTGAGACGAGATTTGGGATGACGGGTCCGGTGCCGCTCGAGTGGATGGATGGCTCGTCATGGCGGTTGCCGTCCGGCAAGGCGCTTGCCGAGTTCGCTTTGCAGGCCGGGTTTCTTGCGCCGTTGATGCTGCAGATGCCCCGGCTCGGAAAGCCAGTGAAGAAGGAGAAGCCGTGATGGCTTGGAACCCTCAGGTGGCGTTGGCGATTTTCGTAGGGTTGACGGCCACGGTCGAAGATCTGGTTCGCCGGGAGATTCCGAACTGGATCCCCGTGGTAGCGATCGCCGGCGGGCTCACTGCTTCCGTTTGGATGTCTGGTTGGAGCGGTTTGGGATCTTCTCTGTTGGGTATGGGCGCCGGCTTTCTCGTGTTTCTCGCCTTTTATCTGTTGGGCGGCATGGGTGGCGGCGACGTGAAATTGATGGCTGGCCTGGGCGCGGTTCTGGGTGTGGGCCGAGTTTTGGAAGCCTCGCTGTGGACAGCGGGCCTGGGTGGACTTTTCGCGGTGGGCGCGATCATAGCCGGATCGCTACGCAAGAACGGGGCAGGCGTCAAACACATCCCGTACGCGCCCGCGATCACGTTGGGCGCCTGGGTGGCGCTAATCCCCAAAGGCTAGGGACCGGCCGGTTGGATGGACGGATGGATGGATCGATGTTCGGGCCGATGGATGTCTCATCGATGAGTTTCTGGCAGTGCGGTTTTCTTATGCGTACAAAACGGCCGAGGATGGCCGGAGGACTGGAGTAAGTAATGGATCGCAGATTTTTGACCGTTTTGGGCATTAGCCTAGTTTTTGCGCTCGTAGTCTCGAGCATCTTCTATCAGATCAACGCCCGGGCGGGGTCTGGTCCGGCAAAGGCGCAGGCGCCCAGCGAGACGAAGGATGTCGTCGTGGCTGCAAGGCCGCTCAGCGTTGGCGTGACGGTCAAGCCGGGCGACGTGAAACTGGTCAAGATTTCAGCGGAGTCGTTTCCCAAGGGCGCGTTCTCCAAGGATACGGATGTGCTGGACCGTCCGGTTTCGAGCAACATTCTCGCCGACGAACCCATCCTCGATGGACGCCTTGCTCCGAGAGGTTCTGGAGTCGGCCTGGCGCCGATTATCCCTCCGGGAATGCGCGGCGTGACCGTTCGAGTAAACGACGTAACGGGCGTGGCTGGCTTCGTGCTGCCAAACATGAGAGTGGACGTTCTGGTGACCGGCCGCCCGTCGTCCGGCGATGGCGCCGTCACCCAGACCTGTCTGCAGAACATGATCGTGCTTTCCGCCGGTCAAAATCTGCAAGCCGACGCTCGAGGGCAGGCGATCAGCGCGCCGACGGTGACGCTATTGGCCGATCCCCGGCAAGCGGAGATTCTCACGCTGGCCAACTCCGAAGGTCACATCCAGTTGATTTTACGCAATGGCAGCGACCAGGAGATTACCAAGACTCCTGGTCGCCGCGTCAACGATCTCTTCCGTGCAGGCGGCCTTGGCAAGGGTGACGGTCCGGCTTCGCGTGGCCGGTCGGACGACGACGGGGAACCGGCGCCTCGTCCGCGTCCAAGGCCCCGCCCCGTGCAAACGGCTGCGGCAGCGCCGGCGCCGGTTGCAGTGCCCGCGCCTCCGCCTCCTGCCCCGCCGGACCAGATCGTCGTGATTCGCGGCACCCAGAAGAGTGTGGAAGTCGTCCGGCCGGGAGCTTCACAGCAGTAGAGGCCAGCGAGCCCGGTTTGGTTTGGCAGTAGCCACAAGCACGTCCATCGCCGGGAACAAAAGGAAGATTCGGGAGAAAAGTATGAGAAGCAAATTGACGAAAATCGCCGTTCTTACCCCCCTGCTGCTCCTGGCGCCAATCGCCATGGCTCAGTCTGGAGAGGACCTGAAGCTTACGGTTGGCAAAAGCGTGGTCATCGACTTTGCGTCCGACATCCGGCAGATCTCCACGAGCAACCCGGATATAGTCGACGCGAGCCCCATCACCACCAGGGAAATCCTGTTGCATGGCAAGGGCTTCGGGAGCGCCACGATGGTGGTGTGGAACAAAGCCGGACAGCGCTCGTTCTACAACATCAACGTCGAGATGAACCTCGACGCGCTCCGCAAACTGCTGAAGGACACCTTCCCGAACGACGACATCCACGTCAATTCATCGCGGGATTCCCTGTCGCTGAGCGGCACGGTTTCAAGCCCGGCGGTCTCCGAGCGGGCCGGCGCCATGGCGGCCGGCTTCGCCAAAGCCGTGATCAACAATCTCAGCGCTTCGGTTCCGATTGAGAAGCAGATCCTGCTGCGGGTCAAGTTCGCCGAACTCGATCGCAACGCCGGCGCGCAGTATGGTGTCAATATCCTTTCGACCGGCGCGGCCGGAGGCACGATTGGCAGAATCTCGACTGGCATGTTCGGCGCCCCGAGCATTACAGCGGTTGCGCCCACACAACCGGGCAGCCCCGTCAACCCCTCTTCGTCATTCACCATTTCGGACGCGCTGACCTTGTTTGCGTTCCGCCCGGACCTAAACCTCGCCGCCTTCGTCAAAGCCTTGCAGACTCGTGGCGTTCTGCAGATTCTCGCCGAGCCGAACCTCGTGGCATCGAATGGTAAGGAAGCGGCATTCCTCGTCGGTGGTGAATTCCCCGTCCCGGTTTTGCAGGGCGGCGCGAACGCGGCGTCGGTCACAGTCCAATTCAAGGAGTTCGGCATCCGGCTGCGTTTCACGCCGACTGTCACGCCGAACAAGACCATCAAAATCGACCTCGTGCAGGAAGTCTCCTCAATCGATCTGGCGCAAGGCGTCAGCTTCAACGGCTTCACCATCCCCGCGCTTTCGACTCGCCGCACGCAGACTGGAATCGAACTGGGCGATGGACAGACGTTCCTCGTCTCCGGTCTGATCGACAACCGCGACATCGAGCGCCTCTCCAAGGTGCCCGGCCTCGGCTCACTGCCGATTCTCGGCGCATTGTTCAAGAGCAAAGATATCCAGAAGTCGTTGTCCGAACTGGTAGTCATGGTGACGCCTGAAGTGACCTTGCCGCTCAATCCCAACGACACCAAGCCGATGATCGACTTCCCGAATGAATTCCTCATCCCGCTGAAAACCACGTCGACGCCGAAACCCGCCTCTGGCTCATCGAATCAGAACGCCTCGATGGGCAGCAGCAGCAAGAAGAAGGGCAAGTAATCGGCCTCACACCACCGATCTAGGCAATAGAGCATGAACTGGAATTCACAAGGCGTTGGATCTGAAATCACAGCATTGCTGATCGCAGTCGATCGGCAGTTGAGCTTTGATTTTCAGGATACGCTGCAATTCGCCAGGACCTTTCAGATCCTCGGCGAGTTGAGCAGCTATCCAACCCCGCAAGTGCTCGAAATGCGGCTGAACCAGTTGAATCCGGAAGCAGTGCTGGTGGATGTGGCTTCCAATCTCGACCAGGCGAGTGAGATCATTCAACTTCTCGCCGCCTCGGGTAGGGACCTGCACATCGTTGGCTTGCACAACAGCAACGATTCCACTGCGATTTTGCGTTCGCTCCGGGCGGGCGCGAGTGAGTTTCTGCATGCGCCCTTCGACGCAATCATTCAAAAAGAAGCGGTCGCACGACTCGCGAGGATGCGGCAGCCGGTCGCGGAAGCGGCCCAGCAGCGTCGCGAGACAGCCGGGAATCTGGTTGTGTTCTCGAGCACCAAGCCCGGGTCCGGATCTTCGACGATCGCTGCGCAAGTCGCGTTTGCCTTGAATCGGATTACAGGCGGAAGGGTGCTGCTCGCAGACTTCGATTTGATGGGTGGAGCGCTCGGTTTCTATCTCAAGCTTGGGAACCGGTGCTCGCTGATCGACGCCCTCGAGCATGCCGAGCATCTGGATTCCAACAGCTGGGATTCGCTCGCCGAACCTTGTGGTGGAGTGGACATTCTCCCTGCTCCGTACGCGCCGGAATCCGTCCCGATCGACGGCAACCGGCTGGCGGTCGTTCTCGATTCGGCCCGCCGTTCCTATGACTGGATCATCGTCGACTTGCCGATGATTTTTCAAAGGATCAGCATGATGACCGCTGCCCAGGCCGACCAAGCCTTCCTGGTCACTACGTCGGAGTTGCCGAGCTTGCATCTGGCGAGAAAATCCGTCGCGCTGCTCGAACAAATCGGGTTGCCCAAGGAGCGTGTGCAGATGCTGGTGAACCGAATGAGCCGCTGGGATGGCATCGGCACCGCCGATCTCGAAAAACTGTTCAACTGCCCGGTGTACGCAAGTTTACCGAACGACTATTTCTCCCTGCACCGAGTGATTACACTCGGGCAGCCCCTCGGTCCGGAGGGCGATTTGGGCAAGGCGATTGAAGCGCTGGCTGTGCGGCTGGCAAATCCGGGTGGTGGCTCCGCCGGGAAGAAATTTGTTGCGGAGGCTGGCCCCGGGCGGCCCGCGCTGTCAGCTTCGCATTGAGGACCAACTAGGAATCCACCATGTTTTCACCTCTCGAACAAAACAAAGGAAATCAGATCAGCTGGGAACAGAGGCTGCTGAAGAATTCGGGCCGCTCCAAATCGAGCCTGAAGCCGGAATATCAGGAGCTGAAGTTCACCCTGCACCGGAAGTTGGTCGACAAAATCAATTTGGAAGCGCTGGCTACGATCGACAATCAGAGGGTGCGCGGCGAAGTCCGCCAGGCTCTGATCCAGTTGATCGACAGTGAGCCGACGCTGCTCAGTTCTCTCGAGAAGCAGCAGATCAGCGACGAAGTCCTCGATGAAGTATTTGGGCTCGGTCCGCTCGAACCTTTACTCCAGGACGCGACCATCTCGGACATTCTGGTGAACGGCCACAAGCAGGTTTATGTGGAGCGCAAGGGCTTGCTCGAGCTGACCAATGTCTCCTTTCGCGACGATCAGCATCTGCTCCGCATTATCGACAAGATCGTTTCCCAAGTCGGCCGCCGCGTCGACGAATCCACCCCGATGGTGGACGCCCGCCTCCTCGACGGCTCGCGCGTGAACGCCATTATTCCTCCTCTGGCCGTGGATGGCCCGCTGCTATCGATCCGCCGTTTTAGCCAGGACAAGCTCATGCCGCACGATCTGGTCGAACGGCGCGCGATGACGTCCGGAATGATGGAGCTGCTCGAAGCCGCCGTAAAGGCGCACATGAACATCATCATTGCGGGCGGCACGGGCGCCGGCAAAACGACGCTTTTGAACGCCCTTTCGTTTTTCATCTCACCCAAGGAACGAATCGTCACCATCGAAGACGCGGCGGAACTGCAGTTGAAGCAGCCGCATGTGGCGCGCCTCGAAACCCGTCCTCCGAACCTCGAAGGCAATGGCGCCGTACGCCAGCGCGAATTACTCGTCAATAGCCTCCGTATGCGGCCTGACCGGATCGTGGTAGGCGAAGTTCGTGGCGAAGAGGCCCTCGACATGCTACAGGCCATGAACACGGGCCATGACGGCTCTCTGACGACGGTCCACGCCAACACGCCGCGCGATGCGGTTTCCCGTCTTGAAGTGATGGTTTCTCTGGCCAACGGGAATATGCAGTTGACCTCGATTCGCCAACAGATCTCGAGCGCGGTCCACCTGCTGGTGCAGGCGTCGCGCCTCAGCGATGGCAGCCGTCGCGTGATCAGCATCACCGAGGTGACCGGAATGGAAGGCGAAGTCGTCACGCTGCAGGATTTATTCGTGTTCGAAAAGCGCGGGCTCAATCCGGACGGCCGGGTCGTCGGTAGATTTGCGGCGACCGGCATCCGTCCGAAGTTCTACGAAAAACTGCTGGCGGCCGGCATCCGGCTCCGTCCGGACCTTTTCGACGAGGTAGTGGAAATCTGATGTTGGTTCGGTAGCAAATCAGGGAGAAAACGAATGCTTTTCATCGGCATCTTATTGGTAGTCTGGCTGTCCGCGATGGTGGTCTGGTGGGTTCTCTCGGGAATGCTGCGCTCGTCCGACTTCACGAAAGTCAAGGACCGTCTGGCCGGAAAAGAAAAGAAGAGCGGCGGGGACAAAGCCAAGACCGTGTCCAAACCCAAGCATCTCCTCCAACGGGAGCTTGGCGGCGGCCGGCTGGCTGACATGCTCAAGCATTATGACCTGCTCCCCAAACTGCACGTGCTCATCGAGCAGGCAGGCTTGAAGTGGGAACCGATGAAGGTCGTGCAAGCGTGTTGCGCGCTATTTCTTGGCGGATTCGCGTTCTGCTGGTTCCTGCTTCCCAGCCAGTTCCGCAGCGCGGCTTATCTGGTCGGCGGGGCATTCGCAACCCTGCCCATCGTTTACATCGTCCGCGCCCGAAACAAGCGGCTGCACCGCTTCGAAGAACTATTCCCTGAGAGCCTCGAATTCGTAGCTCGTTCCATGCGCGCCGGACACGCATTCTCGGTGTCGCTCGAAATGATCCATCGTGAATTCCAGGAACCGATCGCCGGTGAGTTCCGCCGGTCTTTCGAGGAACACAACCTGGGCTTGCCCCTTGATGTCGCGCTGCAGAAAATGGCGAAGCGGGTTCCCTCGCTGGACGTCCACTTCTTCGTCTCCGCCGTGTTGTTGCAAAAGCGGACGGGCGGCAATTTGGCGGAAATCCTCGACAAGCTCGCCTACGTGATCCGGGAGCGCTTCAAGCTGAGGGGCCGCATCCGTGCGATCAGCGCGCATGGAAGACTGACTGGCCTGGCGCTGACATGCATTCCGATCGGCGTTGCACTGCTCATGTTCTGGGTGAATCCGGACTACGTGCGCTTCTTCTTCCTGGACGAAATCGGCAACATTATGATCGCCGCGGCCGTAATTCTTCAGATTATCGGGTACCTGATCATCCGGCACATCGTTGCGATCGACGTCAACTAAGGAACACCGAATGTTTTTCTTTACTCTAATCATCTTCATCCTGATCGCAGTCGGTGGATCGCTGGTTGGCGTCAAGTTCTGGGTCCGGCCCAAAGAGGCGATCGAGCGCGTAACGGGAGTCAATCCGGCCGGCCAGGAAGAGGCCCCCATCCATCCGAGTCTCGTGTTTCGGGATGTGTTGCAGAAGCTCGGAACCATAATTCCGGCTTCGCCCAAGGATGTCACCGTGATGCAGCGCAGAATGATCCGCGCGGGCATCCGGAACCCGAACGCTCTGAAGTATTTGTATGGCGCAAAGCTGGCTCTCGCGGTGCTGATGCCCATTCTGATGATCGGGCTGGTCGCCGGTTCGTCTTCGGACCCGGCCAATAAGTTCCTGGCCATCGCGGCAGCCGGAGCGATGGGCTTTTTCGGCCCCAACGAATACGTCAACCTGAAGGCCAAGCGGCGGCAAAAGGAGATTTCCCGAGGGTTGCCGAACTCGTTGGATCTGATGGTGGTCTGCGTGGAATCCGGCCTCGGGCTCGATCAGGCCATTCTGCAGGTTTCCAAGGAACTCGAACATGCCCACCCGGATATCAGCGAGGAATTCGCGCTGGTCAACCTGGAGTTGAAGGCAGGCAAAAGAAGAGTCGAGGCATTGCGCAATCTATCGGAACGCACGGCCTCGGACGATCTTAAAAAACTAGTGGCGGTATTAATTCAAGCCGATCGTTTTGGAACCGGCGTGGCCCAGAGTCTTCGGGCCCACTCTGACTTCATGCGGGTGCAGGCAAGACAAATCGCCGAGGAGAAGGCGGCGAAGCTGGGCGTAAAGCTCGTGTTTCCGATCTTCTTTTGTATTCTTCCGTCACTGTTCGTCGTGACGGTAGGTCCGGTAGCAGTAAAAATCGTCAGGGAGTTGATCCCGATGATGAATGGAGTTTAGAAGCGAGCGCGGTCCGCTCGGTGGGAAGCCATTTCAGGATGGTTTCCGGGAGCGAGAAAGGAGAGACGACGATGGATAGTGGAATGGTTCGTATTGTCTGCGCGGTGCTGGCGATCCTGTTTCTCGGGATTATCGTTCTGCGGCGCAAGAAGAACGTCGACGAGTAAGTCACGCCGGGGATCGGGGTCAGGCGGTTCGAGTTGTTTCGGATTCGCCTGGCCCGCCCGGTTGAATCTGTCAGCAAGTGTGGGTTTTCCGATCGCTGTGTCAAATCGGCTCAACAACCAGACCGGTGGAAACCGCTCAGAGTAAGTCTGATCGCCAATCGAAGAAGTGATGAAAAGAAGAAGTGGAGGGAGTATGAATACGAAGCCTTTTTTGCGCGTGCTCGTGGCCTTTGCCGCGGTTGCCGGGGTGGTCGGCGCCGGCGCTTTGGGCCGCGTCGTACCCATTGGAGGCCAAGGTGCGGATCTCGCCCTTGACGAAGCCAGGGGTGTTTTGTACGTGGCGAACTACACGGCCAATCGCATCGAGGTCATGTCCTTGTCGACGCGTGCGGTCCAGACCTCGATCAACGTGAGCTCGCAGCCGAGCTCCCTCGCGCTCTCTCCGGACGGCAAATACCTCGTGGTGGCGCACTATGGCAACTTCGCGCCCCCGGCCAGTTCCGGAAATGCGTTGACCGTGATCGAGCTCGATAGCGGATCGCGTCAAACGTTCGCCTTGGGGACGCCCCCGCTTGGCGTCGCCTTCGGCCTCGACGGCCTTGCTCTGGTCGTCACGAGCCAGGAATTCATTGTGTTCGACCCGGTTTCCGGCACTACCCAGGTGATCGATACCTTATCAGGGTTGGCCGCCAAAACTCTGCCCCAACCGGCCGCTACCTTTCCGACGAACATCGTTGCCGCCAGCCTGAGCGCCTCGGGCGATGGCTTGTGGATCTGGGGCTTCGGCGATAGCGTGATGTTCCGTTACGATGTCGCCAACAGGGCTCTCTCGGCGAGTTTGTATACGGCCGCTCCCGCCCTCGGGCCAAGGGCAGTGAGCGTCAGCCAGGACGGCCGGCGCACTGCTATGGGATGGGCAATCCAGGACTTTAATTTCTTCGACCTCGCCGAATATCCGAACCCATCCGGCGTTCTCAACCTCGGCACGGTGCTGATCGACTCCGCCCGTGGCCTGGTCTACGGCCAGGTTGCGTCAAAGAGCGCTACATCCGCCACAGATTTGGCGAATCCGGTTTTGCACATCGGCGATTGGGATAACCTCACCACCCGCGCACAAATCCAGTTGCCGGAGAATCTGGCGGGCAAGAGCGTTCTTTCAGCCGATGGTTCGACCATGTACGCTCTTTCCGACAGCGGCGTCACCGTGATTCCGATCGGCCAGTTGGATCTCGCGCCCCGCGTCACCCCACTGCAGGAAGATCTCGTGTTCCGCGGTAACTTCTGCGTTCGCACCCTCCCTGCCCAGCAGTTGACCATTGTAGATCCAGGCGGCAACAACACTCCTTTTACGCTTTCCGTCGATGGAACCGGCGTCCGCCTCAGCCAAAGCAGTGGAGTCACTCCGGCGACCATTCAAGTGAGCATCGATTCCTCCGCGGTGCAAAATCAGAAGGGCACTTCGACGGCCACGATCACTATCAAATCGGCGGCGGCGGTCAACATCCCGTCCACTGTGCGCGTGTTGATCAACAATAAGGAACCCGATCAGCGCGGAACGTTCGTCAACGTCCCCGGCAAATTGCAGGACCTGATCGCGGATCCCGTCCGCGACCGCTTCTACGTTCTCCGCCAGGATATGAATCAGGTTCTCGTCTACGATGGCGCCAATAGCGCCCGCATTGCGACTCTGCGGACCTGCACCAAACCGATGAGCATGGCTGTCACCTTCGACCGCCAGTCTCTGCTCGTAGGCTGCGACCGTTCGCATTTTGTCAATGTATTCGACCTCGAAACGCTGGAACCCCAGCAGTCCATCCGGATGGCCGGCGGCGACTACGTGCAATCCATCGCAACGTCCAACCGGGCGATCCTTGCGGCCACTCGCAGTGCCTCGGGTGGCTCCAACGGAGTGCATAAGCTCGATCTTTTGACACACACGAGCACCAAGCTCCCCAGCCTGGGCATTTTTGAAAACAAGATCGTGACGAATACGGTGTTGACGGGCTCGCCGAATGGCTCCACCATTCTGTTCGCCTCGTCCGACGGCACACTGATGCTCTATGACGCGAACGTCGATTCCTTCACGCTCTCGAGAAAGGACTTTTCGTCCTTGACCGGGTCCTACGCCGCTTCGAGCTTCGATCAGTACGTCGTCGGAAACTACCTGCTCAATCGCTCGCTCGTCAAGGTGTCGACCTTCGAGAGCAGCTCCGGTCAGGCATCGGGATTCGCCTTTGTCGATAACGAAGGCCTCCGGACCACGGCCGCCAGTTCGTCGGCGCCCGGCATCATTCAGCGGGTCACCGCGAACGGCGCCGGCATTCGCGCCACCCGCATGACGGAAGCGCCCCTGCTGTCTTCGACGGATTCCGCCTTTACCCGTACGATCGCTCCAATGTATTCGCGCAACGCCATCGTCAACCTCACCACTTCCGGATTCACCGTCCTGCCGTGGAGCTATGACGACTCTGTAGCGCCGCCGCGCCTGTCACGCGTCGTGAACGCCGCCGATCAGACCAGCGCCGTTGCCCCGGGCGGTCTCGTGACCATCCAGGGCTCCAACCTCAGCCCTGTCAATCTCGCGAGTAATCCCGGCTTGCCCCTCCCCACGGCTCTCGGCGAAAGCTGCCTGACCGTCAATGGACTGCCGGTTCCAGTGCTGTTCGTTTCGCCGAACCAGATCAACGCTCAGCTGCCCTTCCAGGCAACCGGCAACGTCGCGATGATTCTCCGTACGCCGGGTGGAGTGAGCGATACCTACAACCTGACGATCCAGCCGCAAGCTCCGAGCGTCTTCCGCGCGCCGATCCCCGGTGTGGACGAAGTGGCTCCGAACATCGTCCGGGCTTCGAACAACACGCAGGTCACGGATTCGAATCCGGTTCACCGGAACGATACCCTAACCATCTATCTCACGGGCCTTGGTCAAACCAACCCGCCCGTCGAGGCTGGTTTGCCCGCGCCGGCCGATCCGATTGCGACGCCTCTCGTCGCACCGGTCGTCCGCCTGGGCGGAACCAATCTCACTGTTCGCTCGTCTGGCCTCCTGCCCGGTGAAATTGGCATGTATCAAATCACCGTGTCGGTGCCTCGCAATGTCCCGCTGGGTCTCTCGATCCCGCTGGAAATCAAACAAGGAAGCAACTCTACGACCTTGAACGTGCGGGTCGTGGATTAGTCCGCAAAATAGTCGTCAGCACGCCAAACAATAAGGATACATTCATGATGAAGCGAGTAGTGTGCATGCTATCAGCGCTTTTGGCGGCCGGCACTGCCTGGGGTCAGAAGTGGGAGTTCGGCGGCGGCGCGGGCGGGGGGTTTTACACCTCCCAAACCGTGACCAATACGGCCGCTGGATCGGCGGAAGCCAAAATCGGCGGCGGACTATCCGCCTCGGCTTGGCTCGGCAACATTTCTTCGGACCGGTGGGGTGGTGAAATCCGGTACGACTATCAACGTGGCGATTTGAAATTGTCCTCCGGCGGCGCATCCGCGTCGTTTGGATCGCAATCTCACACCGTCCACTATGACTTTCACCTCTACTTCGCCGACCGGGAATCGAGAATCCGTCCCTTTGTGGCGTTCGGCGCTGGTATCAAGATGTTCCAGGGAACGGGCGCTGAGATCGCCGCACAGCCTCTCAGCCGCATCGCCCTGCTCACCAAAACAACGGATGTGCAGCCGGTCGTCTCGATTGGAGCCGGTTTCAAGGCCCATCTCAGCGATCGCTGGACCTTCCGTGCGGGAGTATGGGACCTCATGAGCCCATTCCCGAAGAAAGTAATCGTTCCGAACACCAACTCAACCGTATCCGGCTGGCTTCACGACCTCACGCCGATGGTTGGGATCGGCTATACGTTCTAGTCCAAGCCGCCTCGAGAGGCCCTGTAACGCGTACTGGCGCCGCAACTGTGGTGTCCTGTACGCGTTATATTCATTAACATGCGCTTAGGGGTTCGTTGGTTGTTATTTGCCGTACTGTTTTCACTCACTACTATTGCTTTTGGAGCCGATTCCAAAATACCTCCTAAAGAATCTTTTGTAGGTGGACAGCCTTGCCGCACCTGCCACCCGGACATCGCGTCCGTCTTCTTCAAGAATCCTCATTTCAAATCCACCGTCAACGAATCCCTGCCAGTGCATTTGCGTGGGTGCGAGGGCTGTCACGGCCCCGGCAAAGCGCATGTCGAGGCAAAAGGCGGCAAAGCCACAATCTTCGCCTTCTCTGAGAAACAGGCCCGCGAAATCGTGGACCGCTGCCTCACCTGCCACTCCGAAACCCTGTCCAGAGCCAACATTCGCCGGTCCGAACACACCCGGGCTGATGTCGTCTGCACGAACTGCCATTCGATCCATAAGCCTCAAACGCCCAAGGCGTTGCTCGCAAAGAAGCAAGTGGATCTCTGCTACAACTGCCACCCGAACGTGCGCGCCCAATTCTCGATGCCGTTCAAGCACCGGGTCAATGAGGGCTTCATGACGTGCTCGGACTGCCACAATCCCCATGGCGCGAACACCCCAACCTGGCGCGCCGCTGGACGTCCCCGCATGGTCGATCAGGGTCTGAACAACGAAGAGCCCTGCCTGAAGTGCCACACCGACAAGCGTGGACCTTTCGCGTTTGAGCATCTCGCGACCCGCGTGGACGGGTGCGAGACATGCCACATCCCACACGGTTCCGCCAATGCGCGACTGCTCAAGCGCCCAACGGCTTTCCCACTGTGCCTCGAATGCCACAACGGAACACCCGGATTCGGCCGCAATATCGAAACCGGCATCCCCCGCCAATCGAGTAGCCACAACATGGCGGATCCGCGGTATCAAAACTGCACTTCCTGCCACGTTCGAATCCATGGTTCGAACGTAGACTCGCGCTTCCGGAGATAGGAGATGACAACCATGAGGCACATTCTCCTTCTCCTGAGGAACTCGTGCAAAACGGGTGCGGCACGAATAGCTCCAGGTCTACCGGCGGTGCGCCAAGCCGCACCCTTTGCACTCCTAATCGTCTCAGTCATCGCGGCGAATGCGCAGCCCACCGTGGGCCCAACCGAGGAACCGATCGGCCCTCCCCGCGGGCGCAATGCCGATGGTTACAACATCATGACCTCGTTCGAGACCGGTTATCGTTTCCGCACCACCGGCGGCGACTACGGCAAATATCGTTCGGACGTGAATTTTGGAAACGGAGTGCGGCTCCTCGGCAGCACGCTGTCTATCAACAGCCGCGAGGGCCGCGGAAGCCTGTTCGACGAAATGCTGCTCACCACTCAGGGTCTCGGCAACGATCCTTACCAGTTCTCTTCCCTGCGGGTGCAGAAGAACAAGCTCTACCGCTACGACATGATCTGGCGCGCGAATGACTACGTCAACGCCGCGCTCCCCGTCGCCTTCGGCCGGCATTTGATGAACACCACCAGATTGCTCCAGGACCACGACATCACCCTGTTCCCGCAATCCAACCTGCAACTCTTCGGCGGCTTTTCCCGAAACACCCAAACCGGACCTGCGCTCACTACCGAGAACCTCAACGATCACAGCGGCGATGAATTCACACTGTTCACGAACGTCCGGCGCCAGCAAACACAGTACCGGCTGGGCGGCCAGGCAAAGATCGCAGGCATCAGGCTAAACGTGCTCAAAGGCTGGGAAAACTTCAAAGAAGACAACCCGGTGGACTTCAACCCCAGTGGAGCATCCGGCGCGAAGGCCACCGACGCCAATACGCTGGAGTCCTACTTCAAGCGACAGCCGTACCATGGCAACAGCCCCTTCTGGCGTGTCGCTTTGTTTCGCGAACAGCAGGAAAAATGGGCGCTCAACGGGCGTTTCACGTACACCGGCGGCCGCCGGAACTTTGTTTCAGACGAATCCCTTTTGGGAGGCACGCGTTTCGGGCCGCTCAACCGTCAGATCGTCACGTTCGGAGACGCGCGCCGCCCCGTGGCCACCGGCAACCTCACGGTCAGCCTGTTTCCGACCAACAGGATCACCGTCACAAACCACACCGCCATTTCCAACGTGCGCATGGATGGCAACCTGAACTACCTGGAATTGGACGACAGCACTCTGAATCTGCAGCAGTTCAGCTTCAACTACCTGGGAATCCGCACCGTCTCCAACGCCACCGACGTGACCGTGCAATCCGCCAGATGGCTGAGCGTGGTTGGAGGCTACCAGTACACTGGCCGCCGCATCCGCACCATTGTCACAGATCAGTTCTTTGACGGGGAGCCTGAGACAGACAAGCAGGAACAAACCAATCACGTGCATTCAGGACGCTTCGGCCTTCGAATCCGCCCAAACAAGCCTCTCACAATCACCTTAGACTCTGAAGTTGGCAGGGCGGATCAGCCGATCTATCCTACGAGTGACCGCAACTTCCATATTCTGGGAGGGAGGGTCCAGTATAAGACCAAGGCTTTGCTGTTATCCATGTACACCCGGGCCAACTACAACTTCAACTCGACCAACATCACGAGCTTCAGTTCG
>JACXTT010002885.1_pt1 | contig 26914 bp, 25 predicted proteins | sample 9270951 | NCBI WGS metagenome assembly JACXTT01 (sample SAMN15532306, study PRJNA645909) | rock metagenome | isolation source: weathered quartz diorite | place: Puerto Rico | collected 2017-06-21 | reverse complement strand
CCCTCTCCTGTCTCTTCTCCCCTCAAGGGAGAGGAGAAAACATAGACATTGTGTATCCACATCTTGGTATGTTTTCCCTATAGTCCTCTTGGCTCTAAGTCCGACTTTTTTCTCAGGACTCAGCACTCGGAACTCAAGACTTGGCGATTGATGCGCGCAGCCGCAGCCGTAAAGCATTTAAGCGGATAAATCCTTCGGCGTCGGCTTGACGGTAGTCTCCGCCAGCTTCAAACGTCGAGATTTGAGGATTGTACAGCGTCTTATCAGATTTACGCCCGGCAACCGTAACGTTGCCCTTGTAGAGCTTGAGACGCGCAGTCCCGGTCACGTTCTTCTGAGACTCGTCAATGGCTGCTTGCAACATCTCTCGTTCAGGCGCAAACCAGTATCCGTAGTAGACCATTTCCGCATAGCGCGCGATGAGCGAGTCCCGCACATGCATGACTTCGCGATCGAGCGTCAGCGACTCGACGGCGCGATGCGCGGCATGCAGGATAGTTCCGCCGGGAGTTTCGTACACGCCGCGCGACTTCATGCCCACATAACGATTTTCAACCAAATCAATCCGACCTACTCCGTGCTTGCCGCCGAGTTCGTTCAACTTAGCCAAAAGAGAAGCAGGAGAAAGTTTCTCTCCATTCACCGCCACAGGATTGCCGGCCTCATAGTCAACTTCGACATACTCTGGAGTATTCGGGGCTCGTTCCGGGGACACCGAGAGCAGGAACATATCCTCGTATGGCTCGCGCCACGGGTCTTCGAGAATGCCGCCTTCATAGCTGATGTGTAGCAGGTTGCGATCGGTGCTGTACGGTTTTTCTTTGGTCACCGTAATGGGAATGTTGTGTTGCTCCGCATACGCGATCTCGTCGGAACGAGACTGCAGATCCCACGTGCGCCACGGCGCAATAATCTGGATGTCAGGTTGCAGCGCGAAATACGTAAGTTCGAAGCGCACCTGATCGTTGCCTTTGCCGGTGGCGCCGTGCGCCACTGCGTCCGCCTGTTCCTGACGGGCGATCTCGATCTGGCGCTTGGCAATCAATGGACGAGCGATCGAGGTGCCGAGCAGATAACCGCCTTCATAAAACGTGTTCGCGCGTAGTATCGGAAAGACAAAATCGCGCACGAACTCCTCGCGGAGGTCCTCAATATAAACTTTGCTCGCCCCAATTTTTTTAGCCGTTTCTTCAACCGGCGCGAGTTCCTCACCTTGACCGAGATCGGCGCAGAAGGCGACGACCTCACATTGATAGGTGTCAATCAGCCAACGGAGAATCACGGAGGTATCGAGCCCGCCACTATACGCGAGCACTACTTTCTTTACATTCGTCACAGCACATCACTTCCTGGAAAAAGTGCGAGCACCCTAGCATGGGGGAGCCGGAGAGACAACGGAGCGGAAATGGAGAGTGCAGTTTCCTTGGTTTTGATTCCCTGCCTCACAATGGCGCCACGTTTTCCGTAGGGGCGCAGCATGCTGCGCCCCTACAAAGACGAAATTGAATCACTACCGCAACCGAGCAAAAAGAGACCAAAGCATTATTCATTAGCAGGTTTTTATGAAAGTTTAATCAAAATTTCCGCGAAAAGCATTGACAAACCCGTCAACGGTCCGCTATTCATTAGCCCTTCGGCAACTTTCTCCTTAGGAAATTAGGTGGGGGCAGGTAGGGTGCCAATTGAAATCGACACTATCGACCGACACATCCTCGCTGTCTTGCAGGAGAACTGCAAACTGCCGTTGGTGAAAATTGGCGAGCGGGTGGGCTTGTCTGCTCCCTCAGTGAATGAGCGGATTCGTAAGCTGGAGGAGAGTGGAGTGATCCGCGGCTATACGGCGATCTTAGATGCGCGGGCGCTTGGGAAAGATATTACCGCTTTCATCGGGGTCTTTATTGACCACCCGAAAGCGATCAATCAGTTCGAGCGGGCCATCGACAAGGTCGAAGCCGTGCAGGAATGTCACCACGTGACCGGCCAACATACGTTCCTGTTGAAGGTCAAGGCGGATAACACCTCAAGCCTGGAAGAACTCATCAGCAAGATCCGCTCGATTGAAGGAGTAGCACGAACGGAAACTTCGGTGGTTTTGAGCACCTACACTGAAGGACTATGGCTGGAGCTGAAAGCGCCGGATGAAGCGGTGGATGGGGGGGGAGAACGAGGACACAAAGGCAAGTAAAAAACGTCGGTGCACAGCGCTAAGGAACTAGGAGGTGGAACCATGGCAACACGACCGCAGAAACAAGGACTGTACGATCCACAATACGAGCATGACTCTTGCGGCGTGGGGTTTGTGGTTAACATTAAGGGAGAACAATCGCATGCGATTATCGAGCAAGCCTTAACCGTCTTGGAGAATCTGGACCATCGCGGCGCTTGCGGTTGTGAAGAGAATACTGGCGACGGCGCTGGAATTCTCATGCAGATTCCTCACATGTTTTTCCAAAACGCCTGTGAGGGACTGGGCTTCCTCTTACCGCGCCCCAAACATTACGGTGTGGGCATGCTGTTCTTGCCGCCCGAACGCGATCAGCGTTTATATTGCGAAAAGACACTCGAGGACATTGTCCGTGAAGAAGGGCAGACAGTGCTCGGGTGGCGGAAGGTGCAAACCGACAATCTCTATCTTGGAGAAACCGCCAAATCGTGCGAGCCGTTCGTCCGGCAAATTTTCATTGGACGCAATCCCTCCCTGAAGGACGACCTCGCGTTTGAACGGAAACTGTACGTCATTCGTCGACGTGCGGAGAACGCGATCCGCTATGGCGGCGTCCCCGGCGGGGAATACTTTTATGTCTCCAGCATGTCTTGTCGGACGATTGTCTACAAAGGCATGTTGACGCCTCATCAGGTGTCGACCTTCTACCCCGATCTCTCGGAGCCGGAAGTGGAAACCGCCATCGCTGTGGTCCATTCCCGCTTCAGCACCAATACCTTTCCCAGCTGGGAACGCGCCCATCCGTACCGCTATCTCATCCATAATGGTGAAATCAACACGCTGCGTGGCAACGAAAACTGGATGCGCGCGCGACAAGCGCTGCTAGCCTCCGAGCTGTTTGGCGATGATTTGACCAAAGTGCTTCCCATCATTCAGCCCGACGGCAGCGACTCGACGAAATTTGACAATTGCTTGGAGTTCCTGGCGCTGAGTGGACGCTCGTTGCCGCACGCCATGATGATGATGATTCCGGAACCCTGGGAGAATCATGAAAGCATGTCCGACAAAAAGCGGGCATTTTACGAATATCACAGCTGCCTCATGGAACCGTGGGATGGTCCAGCCTCGATCGGCTTTACTGACGGCGTGGTGGTGGGCGCCGTGTTGGACCGCAATGGCTTGCGCCCGTCTCGATACTATGTCACCAAAGACGATCTGGTGATTATGGCGTCTGAAGTTGGCGTCCTCGAAATTCCGGCGGAGCGGGTCCTCGAAAAACGCCGGCTGCAACCCGGACGGATGTTCCTTGTCGACACAGAAGAAGGACGCATCATCAGCGACGAGGAAATTAAGGAACAGATGGCGACCGCCCAGTCGTATCGCGCCTGGCTGGACACCCATCAGGTCTACTTTGACCGTCTCCCAGAGCAACAAGATGAAGAACCGCCCTATGACCATCAAGCGACATTACAACAGCTGCAAGCCTTTGGTTACAGTTTTGAGGATTTGAAGGTCACTATTGGTCCCATGGCGCAGAACGGTATCCAGCCGGTTGGTTCGATGGGCACGGATACGCCTTTGGCGGTGCTCTCTGATAAGCCGCAATTACTCTACAACTATTTCAAGCAACTCTTCGCCCAAGTCACCAATCCGCCGATCGATCCCATTCGCGAAGAGCTGATCACTTCAACCACGCTCACGCTCGGCTCGGAAGGCAATCTCATCCAACCGAATCCTGAGGGCTGTCGGCAGCTGCGCATCTCGACCCCGATTCTCAAGAATGCGGAATTGGAAAAACTGCGGCGCACGAATCTGCCCGGCGTTCGCGTCGAGACCTTGTCCATCTTGTTTACTCCCGTCAGGGGAGAAGCGGCGCTCGAGCAGGCGATGAAGGACTTGTGCCAGGCTGCGGATCGAGCAATTAGCCAGGGCGCGACGATTCTCATCTTGTCTGACAAAGGGGTCGATGGCGCCCTGGCTCCGATTCCTGCGCTACTCGCCTCTGCTGGGTTGCACCATCATCTCATTCGTGCGGGGACCCGCACCCGCGTCGGTTTGGTGCTTGAATCTGGCGAGCCGCGCGAAGTGCATCACTTCTGCTTGTTGATAGGCTATGGAGTGCAAGCCATTAACCCCTATCTCGTTTTCGAATGCCTGAATGACATGATCCACGAAGGCATGCTGCCAAACCTCAGCTACTCTGCTGCGGTCAAGGGCTATATCAAAGCCGTCAATAAAGGCGTGGTCAAAGTAATGGCAAAGATGGGGATCTCTACCATTAAGTCTTATTGCGGCGCCCAGATCTTTGAAACGTTGGGACTCAGTCAAGCACTCGTCGATCAATACTTTACCTGGACGCCCTCGCGCATCGGCGGCATCGGCCTGGAACAGATCGCTCGCGAGACCCGGCAACAACACGCCAAAGCGTTTCCGGAAATTCCGCTCAACGGGCACACGCTCGAAGTCTACGGGCAGTATCAATACCGTAAAGACGGCGAGCTGCATCTCTTTAATCCTCGTACGATCCACTTGCTGCAGAAGGCGTGTCGCACGAACGATTACGCCGCGTTCAAAGAGTACAGTAAACTGATTGACGACCAGTCAGAACGGATGGCGACGTTGCGCGGCCTTATGGAGCTGAAGCTGGATGCGCAGCCCATTCCACTTGAAGAAGTCGAATCCGTTGAAGAGATTGTCAAACGGTTTAAGACCGGCGCCATGTCGTATGGCTCGATCAGCAAAGAAGCGCATGAGGCCCTGGCGATCGCCATGAATCGCCTGGGCGGCAAGAGCAATACGGGAGAAGGCGGTGAAGATCCCGCCCGCTACGTCCCTGATCCGAACGGCGACTCACGCAACAGCGCCATCAAGCAAGTCGCGTCGGGCCGCTTTGGCGTGACCAGTTATTACCTCACCCAGGCCCGAGAGCTGCAAATCAAAATGGCGCAAGGCGCGAAGCCTGGTGAGGGTGGAGAATTGCCCGGTCGGAAAGTCTATCCATGGATTGCCAAGGTGCGCTTATCTACTCCTGGAGTGGGCCTCATCTCGCCGCCGCCGCATCATGATATCTATTCGATCGAAGACTTGGCGCAACTGATTCACGATCTTAAAAACGCAAATCAAGAGGCGCGGATCAGCGTCAAACTGGTGTCTGAAGTCGGGGTCGGCACCATCGCGGCCGGCGTGGCGAAAGGCCATGCTGATGTGGTGCTGATTAGCGGCCATGATGGCGGCACCGGCGCGTCGCCGCAGACAAGCATCAAGCATGCGGGGCTGCCATGGGAGTTGGGGCTCGCAGAAACGCACCAGACGCTCGTCCTGAACAACCTGCGCAGCCGCATCGCCGTGGAAACCGACGGGCAACTGAAAACCGGGCGCGACGTCGTTATCGCCGCGCTTCTCGGCGCCGAAGAGTTTGGCTTTGCCAGCACCGCATTAGTCGCGATGGGCTGCATCATGATGCGCGTCTGTCATCTTGATACCTGCCCGGTTGGCGTCGCCACCCAGAACCCCGAACTGAGAAAGAAATTCATGGGTGATCCCTCGTACGTGGTAAATTTCATGCGTTTCATCGCCCAGGAAATGCGCGAATATATGGCGCAGCTCGGCTTCCGTACGGTCAATGAAATGGTGGGACATTCCGAACAGATCGAAATGCGGCGGGCTGTCAACCACTGGAAAGCGAAGGGCTTAGATCTTTCAGCGATTCTGTATCAGCCTGAAGTCAGTGCGGACGTCGGTCGCCACTGCCAAATCCCCCAGAATCACGGGCTGGAGAATGCGCTCGACAACCAGGCGTTGCTTGATCTTGCCACACCGGCGCTCGAACGCGGCGAAAAAGTCAAAGCGACGTTGCCTATTCGCAACACCAACCGTGTGGTGGGCACCATTCTCGGGAGTGAAGTCACACGGAAATTCGGACCAGAAGGGTTGCCGGATGGGACGATTCATTTTCATTTCCAAGGTTCCGCCGGGCAGAGCTTCGGGGGGTTCATTCCTCGCGGGATGACACTGGAGCTTGAAGGCGACGCCAATGACTACTTTGGCAAAGGGTTATCGGGCGGCACGATCATTCTGTATCCGCCCGAGGGCTCCACTTTTGCTCCCGAAGAAAACATTGTTGTTGGGAATGTCGCATTCTACGGGGCCACTCGCGGCGAAGCCTACATCCGTGGGATGGCGGGCGAACGCTTCGGCGTGCGCAACAGCGGCGTGCGCGCCGTTATCGAAGGCGTGGGCGATCATGCCTGCGAGTACATGACTGGCGGCTGTGTAGTGGTCATTGGCGCTACAGGACGCAATTTCGCCGCCGGCATGTCCGGTGGAGTTGCTTACGTGCTCGATGAAGACGGAACGTTTAAGACCCGTTGTAATCTGGATACCGTGACCCTTGAACGCCTTGACGAAAGTGATCTGCCAGAGGTGGAAGAAATGCTCAAACGGCATGCTGTCTATACTCACAGTGAGCGAGCCTGGCAGTTTCTCGCGTTGTGGGAAGAGAGCGCGCCGAAATTTGTCAAAGTCTTACCCAAGGACTACAAGCGCATGCTGGACGCAATCCATCAGGCGGAAAACGAAGGGCATGTCGGAGAAGAAGCGGTGATGGCCGCATTCGAAGCGAATAAGAACGACGCCGCTCGCGTGAGCGGGAATTAGTACTTTGTCCGCTGTTTCATCGCACTGATTTTGAGGGATTTGGTTTCGTCATGCCAGCGCAGGCTGGCATCCAGGGAGATGCAGCGCCGGCCTCCAGTTATGCCTCCTGGATTCCGGGTCTCGCAGTGCTCGCCCGGAATGACGGAGCCAATGTCTACCCCTCATCTTTAATGCGTCGAACTACTAGTATTCCGCCGCATTGATAAGGAGAGAGAATTTTCATGGGTAAACCAACCGGATTCATGGAATTTAGCCGCGAGCTGCCTCATGATCGGTTGCCGCTCGAACGGGTGAAAGACTGGCAAGAGTTCCACGACCATTTCCCGGAAGCCAAGCTGCGTGAACAAGGCGCGCGCTGCATGGATTGCGGCGTCCCGTTCTGCCACACTGGTACGCTCATCAGCGGCATGGCTTCAGGTTGCCCGGTGAACAATCTCATTCCAGAATGGAACGATTTGGTCTATCGCGGCCTATGGAAAGAAGCGCTTGAGCGGTTGCATAAGACGAATAATTTCCCTGAGTTTACCGGTCGCGTGTGTCCGGCTCCATGCGAAGGCTCGTGTGTGCTTGGCATCAATGAACCTGCAGTCACTATTAAAAATATCGAGTACTCGATTATCGACAAGGGCTTTGCGGAAGGTTGGGTCACAGCCGAGGCGCCAGAAAAGCGTACTGGAAAGAAAGTTGCGGTGGTGGGGTCCGGACCGGCGGGGCTTGCCTGCGCTGCGCAGCTCAATCGTGCTGGTCATTTCGTCACGGTTTTCGAGCGCGCCGACCGTATTGGCGGACTGCTGATGTACGGCATTCCTAACATGAAGCTGGAAAAATCGATTGTCCAGAGACGCCTCGACCTTATGGCTGCTGCAGGAGTAAAATTTGTCACCAACACGGCAGTCGGACTGGACCTCCCGGCCAAACAGCTGCAACAGGATTTTGACGCGATCATCCTCTGCTGCGGCGCCACTAAGCCTCGTGATCTGCCCATTCCCGGACGAGAACTGAAAGGCATTCATTACGCCATGGAGTTTCTCCATGCGAATACCAAGAGCTTACTCGATTCCAAGCTCCAAGACGGCCAATATATCTCGGCGAAAGACAAGCACGTGATCGTCATTGGCGGCGGCGACACAGGAACAGACTGTGTCGGCACCTCAATGCGCCACAAATGTACGAGCCTTCTCCAATTAGAAATCTTGGCGCGTCCGCCAGACACTCGTCAGCTGGACAATCCCTGGCCGGAGTGGCCCAAAATTTATCGTCTTGATTACGGTCAAGAAGAAGCCCAGGCGCGCTTTGGGAAAGATCCTCGTGAATACCTCACCACGGCGGAAAAATTCGTCGGCGATGAGCAGGGACAGGTCAAAGAACTGCATATCGTCGATGTTGAATGGGTAAAAAACCCACAAGGCGCTCTGGTTCCGCAGAAAATTGCCGGCTCCGAACGAATTTTACAAGCTGACTTGGTGCTGCTCGCCATGGGGTTCCTGGGACCGGAACAGAAGATTCTGGAAGACCTCAGCGTCGAACGTGATCCTCGCTCTAACGCTAAAGCGGAGTATGGCCAATACGCCACAAACGTCGCTGGTGTTTTCGCGGCTGGCGACTGTCGGCGCGGTCAGAGCTTAGTGGTGTGGGCGATCAACGAGGGGCGTGGCGCTGCGCGGGAATGCGATCGTTATCTCATGGGCAGAACGGACCTTCCTTGAAGTATTGAGTCATCGGGTCATCGCGCCATTGAGTTATCTTCTTCCCCTACTCATCAAGCTGGCTCTTCAATTCTTTCACCGCTCAATGGCCCAATGATGCAATCTTTTTTCCTCTCTTGAGTCCTCTTCGAGGATCGCGTACAAAAAAACGACTACATTGAGGGAGCACAAACGATGAAACCAGTAAGTGTCTACACGACAAATTACTGCGGCTATTGCGTTGCAGCGAAGAACTTGCTGAAAGCCAAAGATATTCCGTATCAGGAGATTGATGTGTCTAACGACCCCGCCATGCGGCAAGAACTTGTGCAACGCACCGGTCGCCGCACTGTGCCGCAGATTTTCATCGGTGACGAATCGATCGGCGGATTTACCGAACTCAAAGCGCTGTCAGACAAAGGCCAACTCGGCGAGAAGCTAGCCGACTAAAATAGCCCGCTCGCCATGCTCGCTTTATGGCGTATGGCCCGTTCACTGCATTCGCTCTATAGCAAAAAATTCTTGCCATAAGCCATTTGCTATTTGCTATACAGTGAGCGAAGCGAACGAGCCATCATCTGCCGTTCTCTTGCCCTTTCCCCCTCCTTTTTGCTATATCCCCAAGAACCTACCGCAGTGACAGAAAAGGAGGCATTTGTATGGCACTGTATCTCGACGAAGTGTGGCTGAGAGATCCATCTCCGGAACGGATGAAAGAATTCGTCCGCATGATTGGCGCGGCGGCGAAAAGCCCCGCTTCGGTTGGCGCTCCGGCGGAAGTCCGCTTCGTCGGCGGCCCGTGGGCGTCGAACGAAGAACCAAAAGTGATCTTTCTCGTGGATATCCCCAATCACACGCCGACGTATCAAATCTTCGGCAAGCTCGTTTCGACAGGTCTCGTCGAAAAACGTCGCCTCACTCCCATCGTCGAATGGAGTGAAGTCGAGAAGATGGCAAGCCAGTTGTAAGGTCTCAATTGTTTTCCGTGAGGGGCGCACGCACAGGTGCGCCTCTACAAATCCCGCCGACAGCGCGGATATCTGCATCAGCTTCCCTTTGACAGATCGCTCACAACTTGCTTAGATTCCCGAGCTGGATTCTATCTGAGAGTAGATGACGTACAGCAACTACATTAATGGAGGGTCACGCGATGAGTACTGTTGTTCTTCTCGAAATGCAAGTCAAACCTGAAGCCGTCAATGAAGTAAAAGCGTTCTTCAAGGAAATTTTGCCTGACACGCGCGCCTATGCTGGATGCCAGGGGCTCGATGTCTATGGCAATCTCGACGATGGCGGGAATATTGTGCTCTACGAACGTTGGGAATCGCGCGATCATTATCAGAAGTACCTCAACTGGCGCACTGAGACTGGCGCCTTGAATAAGCTCAGCTCAAAGCTCGCCGGCCCGCCGAAGATTCGCTACTACGAACGGGTTGACGTCTAAAGCAAAATGCCTGCTGTGGATGTTCGTAAGAGCGTGCGCGGAGAGATCTTCACGATCTGGCCGCGCCGCTTGCCCTTCCTCCTTCTCTTCTGCGCCTTATGCGCTCTCATCTTCTGCAACGCCAATGCGACAGCGCAGCAAGCAAAGAATGAAACGCTGACCGCCGTCGCAGGCGTCAAAGTTGGCCATCATACGCTGAGCGAACGACCAACAGGTTGCACGGTCATTCTTGTTGAGGCCGGCGCCGTCGGAGGCGTCGATGTACGCGGCGCAGCTCCAGGCACCCGCGAAACGGACTTATTGAATCCTGTTAACCTTGTAGAGAAAGTACACGCGATCGTCCTTTCCGGCGGCAGCGCGTTTGGCCTCGACGCCGCCACTGGCGTCATGCGCTATCTTGAAGAACGCAACGTCGGATTCGAGACGTCTGTAGCAAAAGTCCCAATCGTGCCGGCGGCGATCCTTTTTGATCTTGGTGTGGGCGACCCCAAAATCCGCCCGACGGCGGACTGTGGGTATCGTGCAGCAACCGCGGCCACTACTGATCCAGTGCAAGAAGGCGATGTCGGCGCCGGCGCGGGCGCAACGGTAGGCAAACTCGCGGGGTCCAAGCGTGCGATGAAAGGCGGGATCGGAACAGCGTCTATCACGTTGCCCGACGGCTTGACCGTGGCGGCCTTGGTTGCAGTCAACGCCGTGGGTGATGTCGTGGACCCGTCCAGCGGGAAAGTCGTCGCGGGCGTACGTACGGAGGACGGCAAAGGGTTAGCAGACATACGCACCTTCATCAGAGCTGGCGTGCTCAACCAAGTAAAGCCTGGGCAAAACACCACCATCGGTGTGATCGCCACCAATGCTCGTCTTACCAAGGCCCAAGCCGCCAAGATTGCCCAAATGGCCCACGATGGCTTCGCGCGCGCTATCTCTCCGTCCCATACGCCCTTTGACGGCGACACCATCTTTACTGTGGCGACCGGCGTGCACCAAGGGAATGCGGATCTGTTGACTGTCGGGGCCTTGGCCGCTGATGTGATGGCTGAGGCCATCGTCCGCGCAGTCCATCAGGCCGCCGGCATTCCCGGCTATCCTGCGGCGCGGGATCTGGAGCGCTAGAGCGGTTTTCATTTGGGTTGACCTTATCAGATTCCCCTCACCCGCAGCCGCTGCGCGTCTGCTGCCCTCTCCCCAGCGGGGAGAGGGATAGGGTGAGGGGTGTGTGACAGACAAAAGAAGATCAACTGATCTGCAATCCGCTATAGGCTGGTAAAATACTAATGATGAAATCCTCCCTGTCCCTCCTTTGTCAAAGGAGGGGACCTAAATGCCCCCTTTGGCAAAGGGGGCCGCGCGCAGCGCGAGGGGATTTGTAAGCATCCGTAGCGGGCGTACGTTACCCTTCCAGGAAGAACTCATTCACGCAGACGCCACGCACGCTGCACACGACTCAGCGTTGTTCCCCTCAGCCCGCAAGCGATCTTCTTCCGTTTGATATTGCGGCGTGTCATAGCGCGGAGTGCGTGAGTCGCCGTCCATCATTGCGGTCTTCTTCCATTCGTCTTCGTCGGACCAGCGGAACGGCAACGTTTTGATGGAGCCAGGTTCGGTCATGGTGCGAAATGCATCGAGGGCCTGTAACAAAATCTCTCGCTGCAGTTCAGGCTCATGCGGTTTGCCGGTGGTATGGCCCAGCGGAAAATCAAGAAACGCGGCGCGCGGCGGATTCACTGACTTGATAATATCAATCGCACTCGCCATGCACAGAGTAGGAATCCCGGCCGCTTCAGCGCAACGAGCGATCAGTCCAACGGACTGATGACACACCGGTCAGACCGGCACTAACAAGGCAATGTCCGCCTGTTCGGCTCGCAAGCGCTCGGTCAATTGGGGCGCGAGCACTTCTTGCACGCGCCGAGACGAATAAATGCCGCCCATGAAGGTATAGGCATGATCGGTCAATGAACCGATTACTCCCTCTCGCACGAGACGACGGAGCGTATCAATTGGAAACACGACATTGGGATCGCGCCGCGCATCGGTCTGGTCGTAGGCAAAATGGGCGGTGCGTAAATCCGAGGTGTTCACGTCCGTAGGAATGACGCGGAACGAAGAATCATCTTTAAAATGAAAAGCGACCTGACCGGTCACATAAATACCGCCAGAAGCGATAAGGCCAACCTTGCACTCTGCGAGCGGCTTTTGTAACGGCTGCCAGGGCGGCGGCGGCGCGCTGTGCACCCACTGATAGGTTGTATAGCCTAGCTTAGCGTAGTTGTCGGTAATGCGTCTGATGTATTCGACGGGCTCTGGCATATCTTCTCCGCTTTCAGCTCACGTAGATGTAGCGTGCGCTGCGCGCACAATTCTCCTGGTCAGTGTGCAAAATCCAACACTGCTGGACAAGCCAGCAGTGGCACCCAAAGAAAGTATGCACCTCTCAACGTAGACACGACCGTAGCGTGCGCTGTGCGCACGATTCTCCTGCTGAATCAGCCAGCAGTGTAAGCTTTGTTACTCAACCGTCTTCTCCAGAGCCAGCGCTTTCTCTCGCGCTTCTTGGTAGAAACGTCGGAGGGTAGGCGTCTCTCCAGAACGAAATGGACATTGGAAACATTGCATGGTCGCTTTAGCAAAGCTCTGACAACACACCCCGGTTGCTCGGCTCATAGCGCCCTCGACATAGCCTGTGCCGTTGGTTTTCATCAATGCAAACAGACAAAGGTCCAGAAACCTCCACACCGACGCCGTCGGTTTGACTTCGAGTAGACTTGGTTGTTGTAACCCCAGCGCTGCAGCGCATTGATTGACAAACTCCTGAGGCGTGAGACCGCCTTCGGCGCGCAAAAACATTTCCATCGTCACCATGACTCGAACCTTTGTCCATTCCTTCCTACGACAACAGCGCCGTCTGCTTCTCTGGGCGCGCCACCGTGAACGTATCGACGCGTCGTTCGACCAATTCGTCTGCACGCGTCAGCAACGCCTCATTTTTGGTAAACTTTTCCACCATGTAGCTGAGATCGCCGAGATCATGGATCAGTAATTTGATCGCCTGATCACGCAAGGCTTTCTCTTTGACCACATGCAATAACTCGACAACAACGTCTTCGAGTTCTGATCCCTCCAGGTCGATCGCCATCTCAAAGGCGCGTTCGACAGACACCTCTTTCGCCGCCTCACGGCTGTAGACGCTCAGCAAAGAACGCAGGCGCACCACTGTTGAGGGATCGAACCACACCTTGGTGTTTTCGGCTAATACGGGGTCATGTTCCAACACGCTTTCGACGAGGGCGAGGGCGCCAAGGTGGCTGGCTTCATGCCGCGCCATGGCGAACCAAAACGCCCGCAATTCTTCTTGCTGATCAAACGCGCGAGCGAAGCGGGTGTATAACGCCATCGTCTTCTTTTCCATGTCCAAGGCGGTGCGAAGAATATCTTTGAGCGTCGCCCGTTGGGGTCGGCGCCGAAGGTTCGCTTTCTCTATCATGGGAGACCTATCAGCTCTTTCTCACTGGGCGTTATGAATCACAAACACATGACAGGGCGCTTTGCGGACGAGCTTCTCCGGTAAATTGGAAATGAGGTGCAAGTGAAAACCTTCATGGGTGTGGGCGCTCAACACGAGGACATCGATTTGGTGTTCACGCACTGCCCGCAATACATGTTCGAACAATTCGCCGCGCTCGACCAACGTCTCACAGTTGGGAGACCCGCGCAGTTCCTCTCGATGAATCTGCGCAAGCCAGATAGCGGTTTTTTCTTGCGCGTTTTTGTCAAACGCGTGGTAATCGCCCACCACTGTGCCGTAGCGTTTATGGGTGGCGTCTTCAATAACATGCAAGAGATACAACCGGGCGCTGAATTTGTCCGCGAACTCGCGCGCGTATTGCAGCGCTTCGGCCGCCTCGTCTGAGAAATCGGTCAGAAATAGGACACGTTTGATCTCGATCATGATCCGCCTCCTTATTCTCAAAAATGTTGCCGACTTCAAGCACCTTCACCACTGCTAGATTGTTTCTCTAAGCTTCATCCTCCTAAACTAATCATTTCAATTTTCTTCTGCCGTTTTGGATCATACCCGACCTGTGATTGCAGGGCCGCCAAGCGTTCCTCTGAGTATCGGTCCCTGCGCCTACCCCAAATGGTCTCCAATACGTCAAGCACTTCGGCGTCAGACGCGCCCCCACGCATGAGCTTTTTGAGATCGTACCCGGTATGTGCAAAGAGACAGGTCACGAATTTCCCGTCTGCTGTCAATCGCGCCCGCGTACAAGTCCCGCAGAACGGTTCTGTTACCGAGGCAATCACTCCGACATCGCCTCCACAGCCGTCAACAAATTCATAATCGACCGACGGGGCGCTGCCCTTGTCTCGTCCAATTTGGCGCAGAGGAAACCGCGCATGGATTGTAGCGATGATTTCCTGCTTTGAGACGATTTTGTCGAGCCGCCACTCATTGGCGTTGCCCACATCCATAAACTCGATAAAGCGCAGTGAAAATTCGTGGGCGCGGGAAAACGCCACCAGATCAAGAATTTCATCTTCGTTCACGCCGCGTTCGAGCACCGCGTTGATCTTAATCGGCTTGAGTCCCAGCCGCTGTGCGGCAAAGAGCCCATCAAGCACCTTCTGGAGGTCGCCGCGTTTGGTGATCTGGCGGAATCGTTCAGGCTTCAAGGAGTCAATACTGACATTAATCCGGCGCAATCCTGCTGCTTTCAGTGCGGGAATCTTTTCCGCCAATAATGAACCATTGGTGGTGAGACAAATCTCCGGTGCAGGTTCTAATGTGGACAGTTTGGCGATCAGGATCTCCAAGGCTCTACGCGCGAGTGGTTCACCGCCTGTGAGGCGGATTTTTTCAACGCCCAGGGAGACAAAGAGACGCGCCAGGCGGGCGATCTCTTCGAACGAAAGCACCTCACTTTTTTCTAGCCATTCGTACTCGTCGAGCGGCATGCAATACGTGCAGCGGAAGTTACACCGGTCCGTCACGGAAATACGAAGATCACGAAGCGGACGATTAAACGTATCAAGCATTCTCACGTTTCCTTAAACCATCCTATTATTCCCGATTCTTCCGGGGCAGCCAAGACCGATTTAGCACCTGGCGCGTTCACTCGGTTTGTTGAGAGGATAAGGCAACCCGTCATTCCCCCGAAAATCCCCTCGCCCCTTGGGGGAGAGGGAGAGGGTGAGGGGTAAAGAGAAGGAACCCTTTGTAAAGGAAAACCTGGATTCCCGCTTTCGCGGGCATGACGACTTTGCTCTTCTTTCAGTAAAAAACTTACCTCTCAAAACCCCTGCAAGGCGAGGAAATCGCCTGGAAGCGGAGGATAAGGTCTTCAGTTGAGGTTGGTGGGTGAACTGCCACTGCGGCTTATGACGACAATTCAATTTTCCCGTACTCGCCATCATATCCAGGAGTGATACGCACTTCGCCGCGACGCACTTGCAGAATAGCGGCGAGCAAACGTGCAGGAACATGCTCGGCTAACTCTTCCTCTGCACGGTTGAGTACAATATCGAGCTCCGAGCCATACTGCGTCAGGAGCTGATCATACGCCGCATTGACCTTCTTAGTGTTGGGTTTTTGCCCTAAAACTGTGGCAACAATTTCCTCCAGTGGCAACAAATGTTTCGCCGGGATTGCGTTTGCCGGAGTGTATCCTTGGGCGCGATCCGCTAACGCATCGACTCGATGCGCCACGCCAATCGTCATCTTTTTTCCACAGACTGGACAGAGTCCGTTTGTCAGCCGTGTTTCTGCGGGTGAGCAGCGCACCTGACACTGTCGGTGACCATCGAGATGATACTTGCCTTCTTCGGGAAAAAATTCCAGCGTATAGAGGAAGCGCTGTGGGTCATGACTCATCAACGCTTTTATGACTCCAGCGTAACTCAACTCGCAATCGAGCACGTTGGCTTCTCGCGCTAATTTTCTCGGTGAGTGCGCATCGGAATTGGAAATGAGCGCAACATTATCGAGTGTAGACAACCGCCAGTTCATGGCAGGATCAGACGACAATCCTGTCTCAACGGCGCGGATGTGCCGGACATCGTCTCCATAACATTCCGCCAATGAATCAAACCCGGAGAGTGAGCCTAAGACCGAGAACCACGGCGTCCACACATGCGCCGGAACGACTTCACATTCTGGCGCAATCTCTTTGACGAGCTGCAACAGCTCGCGGGCCGAGCATTTCAGCGTCGGTCTCCCATCGATTGCCAGGTTGCCCTGTCGTGCAAGTTGCTTATTCACACGTGCAACTACTGCAAAATTGGGCGCAAAAATGAGCGTATGAGTTTTGCGCAGTCGCCCGGCTTGGCGAAAGATGTTCGTGATCTCGACTGTCAGCATGAAGCGCACGTCTCGTTCACCTGCACGCAGACGAAAGAGCCCGTCTTCCGCAGGTTCGAGATGCTGCTTCAGGTAGGTCAAATAAATCGGGTGGGTAAAATCGCCTGTCCCAAGGAGAGTAATGCCTTTTCGCTTTGCCCACCAGGCAAGGCGCTCGGCTTCCATTTCACGACTACAGGCGTAACTGAAACGCGAATGAATGTGGAGATCGGCAACAATATGCATGACCGCATTTCCACCGATCGCCTGGAGGCTGTCAAGGGACGTCTCATATCACCATGAAGCTGTCAAAAGATGTCTCATAGGTTACGGGATGCCGTCTATGAACGGCAGACCATTATGAGCCTAACCAAATAATCGATTACGTCTCGTGGCTCTACGAAGCCTGCGCAGGAGCTGAACTCTCAGGTGACAACTTTATTTTCGCGCCAGCAAAGTTACCGCACAGACGCACGCGACCACTATTGACGAGATGGGCTACGACCACCGCGACTTCGCGGTCATCTTCCGTAAAAGCATTAACGCTTCTGATCAGCTCTAACAAAGTACAAGTAATGGTTTTCATTGACGTTGCCTCCAGATTCACACCGATTTGATGCCGCTTCCCTTGCGACGATACATCGCTTTTATCGGGAAGTAAAAGTTTTTCTTTATTCACCCCATCAGAGAGCATCGCTATGTTGGCGTCAGCACCCCCTGCTGTTTTTGCTTTCATAATAGTTATAGAGCAATAATCGTTCCACGGTAAGACGTAGGGCTGCCGATTGCTGACCGTGGAAAGCTTGGGGTATGATGTCGTCGCTTTTTTCCAAGGGGGAGAAACCTATGAAACGGATGCAAGACAAAGTAGCGCTCGTGACCGGCGGCGGCCGCGGCATCGGTCGCGCGATTTGCCTACGCCTGGCTGACGAAGGCGTGAAGGTCGCTATTGCCGATCTTCTCGAAACCGAAGCGCAACAAGTTGTGACAGAAATAACCGCCCAAGGGGGACAAGCGCTGGCGCTCAAGACCGATGTCACGCAACTTGACCAGGTGAACGGATGCGTACAAAAAGTGACGGATACGTGGGGGCAGATCGATGTGCTGGTCAACAATGCGGGATGGGACAAGTTGGAGCCGTTCGTCGAGAGCAAACCGGAAACCTGGGAAAAGGTGATCGCGATTAATCTCAAAGGACCGATTAGTTTCTGTCACGCCGTCATCCCCCAGATGATCGCTCGTAAAGCAGGGAAGATCATTTCCATTAGTTCAGACGCAGGTCGCGTGGGGTCGACTGGAGAAGCGGTCTATTCAGCATGCAAAGCCGGCATTATTGGATTTAGCAAAACGCTGGCGCGAGAGCTGGCGCGCGCCAAGGTCAACGTCAACGTCGTGTGCCCTGGTCCGACGAATACGCCGCTGCTCCAAGGCATCACTGAAGGCTCTGCCGGCGCTAAGGTGATCGACGCCATGACCCGCGTTGTCCCCTTCCGTCGCCTTGGTCAACCCGAAGAGATCGCCGCCGCAGTTGCGTTTTTTGCCTCTCCGGACGCCGATTTCGTTACTGGTCAAGTGCTCTCGGTCAGCGGCGGGTTGACAATGGCAGGGTGAGCGAGTGATGAGCGCTAAGGAGTGTAGTGTGGAGGACTATAGAACAAAACTCTAACAACGCGGCAGAAGGAGAAGGTGTCATTGCGAGTTGCCCAGAGTACTGTGCACCCAGCCCGTGAGCAGAAACCGCCGCAGCGCGGCGCCTGAAGGTAGCCCGGCCTTTGAAGGCCGGGTGCAGAGCGAGGGGCCACCCTTCGCGTTACGTCGTGACGCGGTGATGGTGGGGGCCACAAACCCAGGCCGTAAACGACCTGGCTACCTTCGTGCGTCCCTCCGGGACGAAAAGGGCGGAATAGGTCCATTTTGTTTCTGAGCAGCACAGCGAAGCAATCCTTGTCCGAACACAGAGATTGCTTCGTCGCTTTCAGCTCCTCGCAATGACAGCCTCATATTTTCCGCTACTCTGTTTATCCAAGGTTTTGTCTCATGATCCTTAGTAAAGACATAGTGATTATCGGATAGGCTCATAGCGCAGTTGTCTTTCACACTGGCTGCTCAACACTGTGTTGTAAAAAAGGGGGAAAGAGCGTGAATGCTCAAAAAGATTACTTACTCACGCCGTATCGCGTCCTTGATCTCTCTGGCGAGTCTGGGTTCATGTGCGGGAAGGTGTTGGGTGATTTCGGCGCAGAAGTCGTGCTCGTCGAGCCGCCTTCAGGTCACCCGGCGCGCGCTATCGGTCCATTTTATAAAGATGAGGTCCACCCAGAAAAAAGCCTGTTCTGGTTCGCCTTCAACACCAGTAAAAAAGGCGTCACGCTGGATATCACGAAGCCCCAAGGACAACAGTTGCTGAAAGAGTTGGTGCGGCAAAGCGATATCGTCGTCGAGTCCTTCGCCCCGGGCTATCTCAATGCGCTCGGTCTCGGCTACGCAGCTCTTGCGACTATCAAACCTGACCTGATCTTCACGTCCATTACGCCATTTGGACAAAAGGGGCCGCGCCGTCAGTGGAAAGGTTCCGATCTCACCCTACAAGCCCGGTGCGGCTTTCAGTATCTGCTTGGCGACCCAGACCGGGCCCCGGTGCGCCTCAGCGTCCCCATGACCGCAACCAAAGCGGGAGTCGAAGCCGCTAACGCCTCGCTCTTTGCCCTGTTTCATCGCAACCAGAGCGGGGAGGGGCAGCAAGTCGATGTCTCGATCCAGGCCACCGGTATATGGCAAATGATGAATGCGTCTTCGTTTCCGTTTCATCACAAGACGGATCAGGCCCGTGCAGGCGATCGTTACAATGCGGGCTTCGGCAAAGCCCGCGCAATCCTGGCGTGTGCGGACGGCTACGTGACCTTTCTCACCATGGGAGGCCACATGGGCGCGCCCACCCTCTATGCGATGAGTCGCTGGATGGAGAGCGAAGGCGAACTGCCCGACTTCATGCGCGGCAAAAAGTGGGAAGAGTGGGATATGGCTCGACTCGCTCGCGATAAAGCCGCGCAACAGGAGATGGATGATCTGAACGAAACCATCGCGATCTTCTTGGCGACCAAATCGAAATGGGAGATTTTCGAGCGCGCCTGTAGTGAGAAAATCCTCGCGGCTCCGGTTAACAATGTGAAAGATCTAGTGGAACATCCACAGCCAAACGCGCGTGGGTTCTTTCACAAGCTTCCCCATCCGGAACTGAATGATGACATTCTCTATCCTGGACATTGGGCGCTGATGAATAACGCGCAAGCCGGCCCGCGTTTCCGCGCCCCGCTCATTGGGGAACACAATGAAGAGATCTATTGCCAACGGTTAGGGTACGACAAGCAACAGCTGAGAGCTTGGCAAAAGGATGGGATTGTTTGACAGAGTAGTCACTAGTCAGAATCGTAGGGTGCGCTTGCGCACCATTTGTTATCTATTTGACAACCTCGTTCCCAGGCTCTGCCTGGGAACGCAACTCTCGGTCTGGTAGAGCCGTAACCCACGACGCGCCCAGGCAGAGCCTGGGCATGAGAAAAATAGATGTGTTGGTGCGCAAGCGCACCCTACCATGAGGAGTTTCCTATGCCCCGCGTATTCGACGGTCTGAAAGTGCTCGACTTCGGTTGGATCGGCGTTGGCCCCATTACGGCCCGCTACTTCGCCGATCATGGCGCCACGGTCATTCGCATCGAATCGGCCTCCCGGTTTGACGGCCTGCGCATGGCTCCGCCGTACAAAGAAGCCACGCCCGGCATCAATAACAGCCAGTTTTTCGCCAATTTCAACGCTAGTAAAAAGAGCCTGGGGCTCAACATGGCGCATCCAGACGCGCGCGCCCTGGCCAAACGCCTATGCCTCGAATGGGCGGATGTCATCGTCGAAGGCTTCACTCCCAAACAGATGCGTGCGTGGGGATTGCATTACGAGGATCTCTCGCCCACGCGTCCTGATTTGATCATGGTTTCCACCTGCCAACTCGGACAGACTGGTCCGTACGCTATGTACGCCGGCTACGGCAACATGGCGGCGTCGCTCGCAGGCTACTATGAAATCACCGGCTGGCCGGATCGCGGTCCGTCGATGGTCTATGGCGCCTACACCGACATGCTCACTCCCGCCGTGGGCGCGGGGTTGATCGCCTCCTCATTGGACTACCGGCGTCGCACCGGCAAAGGACAATGGATTGATCTCGCGCAGTTTGAAATTGGCGTCAACTATAGTCCCGCCACCATTCTCGACTACACAGTAAACGGTCGTATCGCCACGCGCCAAGGCAATCAAGACACACGCGCCTGTCCGCACGCGACGTATCGTTGCCGGGGCGACGATCGATGGCTTTCTCTCGCAGTGTTTACCGAAGAGGAATGGCAAGCACTGGTCGCAACGATGGGCAATCCCGCCTGGGCGCGAGCCGAACGCTTTGCCGCTCTCGCAGACCGTAAAGCGCATGAAGACGAGTTGAACCGCCTGATCGAGGAATGGACCCAGTCCCAAGATGCAGAACAGCTCGAAGCGCTTCTGCAAGAGTCAGGAGTCGCCGCCGGGCTCGTGGCGAAACAATCCGATCTCTTTTCCGATCCGCAATTGCAGGACTGGGGTTTCTTTGCGTGGAGCCATCACAAAGTCATGGGCCGTTCTCCCTACGATGGTCTCATGTCCCATCTCTCCAAGACACCCGGACACGTTGCTCCCGCCCCACTATTGGGTGAACACTATGAAACCGTGCTCAAAGATATTCTCAAGTTCACCGACGAAGAGATTGCGGAGATGATCGGCCAAGGGGTAGTGGAGATGGCGCTGGAGTAAGGGCTAGCTAGTAGGGTGCGCTTGCGCACCATCTGTTAGTTTTGTAGGGCGCGTTTCACGCGCCATTTATCGGCGCGCACAGCGCGTCCTACGACTAACGGACCATAAAGGCACGACATGGATCACAAACTCTGGAGCGACATGTTCTCGCTGGGCTTGCCGGTGCTGGAAAAGATTCTGCGCCCGCTGGCGGTCTACATCTTCCTTGTCATCGCTTTACGACTGGCCGGGAAACGCGAGCTTGCCCAATTAAACCCGTTCGACCTGGTTGTCTTGTTGACCCTGTCAAACACCGTACAGAACGCCATCATCGGCGAGGACAACTCAGTCACCGGCGGTCTCATCGGCGCCACGACTTTGCTGGTTGTTAACTATATCGTTGTCCGTTTTTTATACGACCATCAGGAACTTGACGAAATCGTCGAAGGACATGCAGACGTGCTCATCGAAAACGGACAACTGCAACGGGATCGACTACGTAAGGAAATCATTACGCTGCCCGAATTGGAGGCTGCGGCGCATCGACAAGGCTTTAGCTCGCTCGACGAAATTGAACGGGCGGTTCTCGAACCCGGCGGCGCGCTGACGTTCATTAGTAAGAGGCCTGCACCGGACGAAACACGTCACCAAGAACTGCTTGCGAGCATCAACAAACTTACTGAAGAAATCGCCGCGCTGCGCATCGCCTTGTCCAACGGGTGAAATCTCAGTTATGGGCAGCATCCATCATGCAATAGTCATTAGAGCCATGCAAAAGATTCCGTTGAATTTCAAAGTCGCGGGTTCCTAGATGCACATTCGCCCAGGCCCCATTTGACGTCTGATATTGAAAATGCCCGAACGTCCAGGCACACTTGTCAGCGTTTTCCGCCCCACGGCTATCATACCAGGCGTTCAGGTCGGGATCCGTCACTGCTTCCTCCAATTCATGAGCGATGACTGAAATCATGCCGTCGACCCCGGCATTACCATTAGGGCCGACAGATTGGATCGCACAGGAACTGAGGCAGCGATTGGCGTTGCCAACAAACGCGTAGCGAATGCCATTATTTGTCGACGTTGTCGTATGCCACCCACAATATCGCGTGCAGAAACCAGATTTCTCATTCACATCGGACGAAGTCAACACGAAATAGACGCCGTTCAGATTATTCGGCAGGAGGCCGGAGGCAATCGCATTGGTCACGATCTTTTGCACATTGGCGTCGGTCAATCGATTCCCGAACGGATAAGCGTAGCTGGTTTCCGTTATGAACTGCGCGTTCCCGGTAACGCCGTAGCTCGTATTAATGTTGAAATAGGGCGAGCCTCCAACCTTCGCCACAAAATCGCGGATGATCTGTTGACCGGCAGGCGTGTCTGAGCCGTTCGCTTGGTTCCAGTTGCCGTACCAGATCAGATAGATGCTCGGCGTTCCTCCCATGACCGGACCGCCATGATAGAGGATCGGGCTAGTGCTGGACGTAGAACCGGGAGAGGGAGCGCTCAAGCCCATACTGTGCGGATTCACCCGGTGAACGATCTTTGGAGGGACAGTCTCAATAGCCCGCGCTGAGCCGCGCTCATCCTGAGCCGACGCAATGCCGGCGCAGCTAAGCAGCGCACCCAACGTTACTGTGACATACGAACGAAAAAGACCTCGCATAATTCGGACTCCTTTGCCTGTTTTCCTATCGGGTATCGGACAACCTTGCCCTGGTATTCTTTGTCTCCATAGCAGCCTAGCGACGTCGCACTCGGCGCCGATCCGACAGAGAGAATGTTAACTTTTAGTGAACTTCATGAGTTGGCCGGTTGCTGTGCTCCCTGGGCCCTGCCGCACGACGACCATATCTGTCGAGCAAGATTCGTGCAAAGGGCGTAGCGTGAGGTCGTAGGGTGCGCTTGCGCACCAATGTTTCGGTAGAGCCGCATTATATCGAATTTGAGTTGAGAGATTTACAAAAGGTGGCAATTCTGCCACCATCATCAAGTGCGCATCGTCCTAGATACAAACGCACTGTATGCTGGGATTCGATCATCCCGTGGAGCTTCTCGGGTGCTATTAGAACTCATTGCTGACGATAAACTGAAGGCCGTTATCAGTCCAGCTTTGTTCTTGGAATACGAGGAGCGGCTTATGGGAAACCCCACATTGGAAGCCTTAGGTTTAACTGATTCCGAGCTTGCCGCGTTCTTGGATGAATTTGCAGCAAAGAGCCATCGCGCCCGTATCGATATTCGCTGGAGGCCGGTGTCATCTGACCCTGATGATGACATGGTGATCGAATGCGCCGTGAACGGGAAGGCGGATCTCATTGTCACGTTCAACATACGAGATCTTCGGGTTGCGCAAGAGCAATTTGGCATCCGCGTACTTACGCCGCGGGAATTCCTGCGCCGTTATGGGAGTAAGGAATGAAAAAAACAACCGTACGACTCGATGAGCGAGTGCATACCTTGTTGGAGCGCATTGCCGAACAACGAGGGCTATCGCTCAATCATCTCATTAACTACGCTCTTGTACGCTTTGTCTCCTTTGAGGAGGCGACCCAAATGTTAGAGGAGCGAGCTAGACAGGGACGGCCAGGAGCAATGTGGCGGGTGTTAGAGAAAACTGCCCTTCAGGGAGCTGCGCCTGCACAAACGGAAGACAGACGGCCGTCTGTCTTTGACCGACGGACATTGGAGCGACGTATCCGGCGAGAAGCCGAGCTACAAAATGTCCCGGTTTTGTAGGAAAGGCGACGCCTCATGTTCACCTACCTCCCATCTTGTCTCTAGGCTTTGCCTGGGAACGTCACCCGCAATACCGTTCTCGTCCGGCGCATAAGCGTCGGGCTCATATAGCCAAGCCCGGCCAACCAGGCTCCGGGCGGCTTCAGCCCCCTTTTCCCCAATTACCAAACTTGGCAAAAAGCCTCTTTCTTTCGTATCAGGCGACACCTTCGCGCGACTCCCCAAGGAGCATCCACGAGCACTGCGAGGAACGACGCTGGTGTCAGCGTATAACTTGTGTCACGTCAGACCTGACACAACTTTTGTCATTTCTGTCAAAGCAATGAAGAAGGGCTGCCGTTCAGCGGTAGTAACTCCTGGAAAACACTACTTTTGCTCCCCTGGCATAAAGTTTGCCCTTTGTAACAAAACTGTTGGGAACGTTCTCTCCTTGACACATGTATTACTTGCTCCCGAGAGAGAACGTTCTCGCACTAACAGAACGATACTGCCGGAATGAACTGGACTCACTGATTGGCCCATGTGGTCGTCAGGGGTGTCTGGGAGCAGATGGTGAAACCGGCAGCGGGAGTATTGATTGTTTACTATGTTGCTTAGTTCCATAGAACTCGTCATCCCGCGCAAGCTTTTCCTGAGCTTGTCGCAGGGCGGGAATCCGGGAGGTAGCATACCAAATTCTTTTTGAAAAAGTAATGTTTTGAACCGCAGACGAGGCGATCGAGCACCCTGCCTACACTTAGGACAAGAGACGATCTCTCAGGAAGAGGGATAAGCAGGACGCCGGTACTGCTGCGTCTACGTTGCGCCACTGCTGGACAAGCCCGCAGTGGTTGCTTGCACACTAATACTTTTGTCATTGAGTTTCTTTATATTCTGTGTATAACCTGTAGACGAAGTATAAAAATCCCTCACCTTCTCACCTCATATAGGAGCACCTATTTCTTACCTTCCTAGGATTTTTTTACTTCTTTTGATTATAACTCTTGACAAGATGACACTCAAAGTTGTACAACACGGCATCTTCGTTTGGTTGTAAGCAAAGAAGCATTCAGTAACAAGCTGTGCAGGAGGGGCAGCGACGTTGTTGGCGCTGCTATGTGTCATGTCAGACCTGACACAATTTTTGTCATTTTTGTCAAAGCGGGGAGCCCAGCTTACTTGTCGGCGTTGCTAACAGTCGGAAAACGTTAGCCTTGCCCTCCTGGCATAGAGTTTGCCTTTTGTAACGAGCGCGTCGAGAACGTCTGCTCTTAGCTCTAAACACCGTCTACTTGAATAAAGAGACGTTCTCGCACGCGCAAAACAATACTGCGGCGATGAACTGATTGCCCAATATGGTCACCAGGGGCGTCAGGGAGCAAATGGTGAAACCGGCAGTCGGGAGTATTGTTGGTCTACTATGTTGCTTAATGTCGCTCGCTCTCATCATGCCGCGAGTTCCAAAGGGAGAGGTTCTCCCTATCCGGTACTCGTGACCATCCTTCATCCCAGTCCTTCGCCTGCACCTATGGCGAGCCTCAACCAAACTCCAGTCCTTCTCCGCCCTGTGCCACTGCTAGCTTTTCCAACCGTGCAAGCCAGCCTCGCAACTACATGTTGTGCCACTGCTGGCTTGTCCAGCAGTGCAAGCGAGCCAACAGGAACCTTATACAAATGCCCCCAGCTTCCGCTTTGCGGATAGGAGACACACTGCATGCGCCAACCTCTTACCCTACTCGATGGTCGCAGTCTTCTCTCTACTAGCCTAACAGCTCGAATGAACTTCATGGTTATGACTGTTTCCACCTTCGTAGACACGTTCATCTCAAGTCGCGTGAGAGTTTCACGCCAGAACAGCAGTTAGCGTCGGTGGGCGACATAAAAACGCCATCACGTTTTCTCGTACACATTGTCCGATTTCATTTTGACACTTGGAGCTAGAGATGAACGCAATACAAAAAAAGGTTCTACGAACGAAACGTTCACTGGCCGCCTTTTCTCTATTGGCGGCGTTACCGCTATGGCCGGCCATTTCCTCCGCCGTCGAATCGCCGGTTTTTCAGGACGCCTACGTCTCGACAGGAGACGCTAATGGTTCCAATTATGGCAGCACCGCGGCGGTGCGGGTCACTAAGGGCTTGGAGGATGGAAAAACACGAAAAGCTTTTTTGCAATTCGACCTCTCTGGCCTGCCGGCAGGGCCGACGATCGATAAAGTCACGCTGAAACTGTTCATCAATACCGTGTCAGCGCCAGGTTCCTTTGAAGTGCACGCGGTCACCGGCTCCTGGACTGAAGCGGGCGTAAAAGGCAGTAATGCGCCCTCGTTTAGTGCAACCGTCCTCGCCACTGGGGCAGTGACGAGTAGCAGTCATGGCGACTATCTCCTGATTACTCTCCCGAACAGCTTAATCACCTCAACCTGGGCGAACCCGTCCAACAATAAAGGTCTCGTCCTCGTTCCTATCGGGAGCGCCGTTGACTTCCAAGCGGACAGCAAAGAGTCCGCGCTCACTAGTCACGATGCGGTCTTAGAAATTAACACATCAGGTACTGGCGCAGCAGGACCAACCGGGGCGACCGGGCCAACCGGGGTGACCGGGTCAACCGGCGCAACCGGCGCCTCTGGGACCCACGGCGCAACGGGGGCTACTGGAGCTACAGGCGCGACGGGTTCGAATGGGGCAACGGGCGCCACTGGGAGCAACGGGGCGACGGGGTCGACGGGACCAAATGGAACAAATGGAACCAATGGGGCGACCGGACCAACCGGGCCAAGTGGATCGAGTGGAGCCACGGGTGCGCAAGGAGCGACAGGTGCAGCGGGACCGAGTGGGACGGCCGGGGCAACTGGCGCGACGGGCGCACAGGGACCAAGTGGCCCGACCGGTACAGCTGGCGCGACGGGCGCCACGGGGTCGCAAGGACCGGCAGGACCAACGGGATCACAAGGGCCGCAAGGAAACACGGGCGCGGTAGGGCCGCAGGGGTCGATAGGGCCAATCGGGCCGCAAGGGCCGCAAGGTGATCCGGGAGTGCAGGGGCCGCAAGGCGGGCAAGGCGAGCCGGGTGCGACGGGGTCACAAGGGCCAGCCGGGCCG
>JACXTT010002884.1_pt1 | contig 26915 bp, 26 predicted proteins | sample 9270951 | NCBI WGS metagenome assembly JACXTT01 (sample SAMN15532306, study PRJNA645909) | rock metagenome | isolation source: weathered quartz diorite | place: Puerto Rico | collected 2017-06-21 | reverse complement strand
GGAGGCGGCGGTCGCCTGGGGTCGGGCGGGCGGTTTGCCGCGCGGCCGGTCGTCGTCCGTTGGCTCGTCCTCGAAACCCAGGGTCAGCGGCGGCTCGCGCACCCCGGGCGGCTCAGCCCTGGGGGGCCGACGTGTCGGCCGGCCTGACGCCCCGCCGGGGACGCTGCGGGCGCGTGGTCGCAGGTTTCGGGCGAGTCGCGGCACGTTGCCGTGGCGGTAGCGGCGTCGGCTCGGAGACGCCCGTCGGCGGCGAACCTTCTGCCGTCGCCATCGGCCCAGCCGGGAGGACGGGGAGCTCCTTGCGCAATGGCGCGTCGGGGCGGCCACGGACCTTGCGCCAAACCCACTGGATCGGGTCGTAGAACTCGTCGGCGACGCGTTCCTTGAGCGGAATGATCGCGTTGTCGGTGATCTTGATGTGCTCCGGGCAGACCTCGGTGCAGCACTTGGTGATGTTGCAGTAGCCGACTCCGCCGACGTCCTTGAGGTAGCGTCGCCGGTCGGCCTGGTCGATCGGATGCATCTCGAGGCCGGCAGTTCGCACCAGGAACCGAGGGCCCATGAATGGCCGCTCGGTCTCGTGGTTGCGCAGGACGTGGCAGACGTCCTGGCACAGGAAGCATTCGATGCACTTCCGGAACTCCTGGACGCGCTCGATGTCCTCCTGCTGCCAGCGCCAGTCGGATTGCGGAACGTCCGCCGGCGGCGTGAACGGCTCGAGCGAGCGGTTGACCGCGTAGTTCCAGGAAACATCTGTCACGAGGTCACGGATCAGCGGGAAGGTGCGCATGGGCTCGACCGTGATCGGCTTGGCAAGGTCGAAGTCGGACAGCCGGGTCTTGCACGTGAGGCTCGGCCGGCCGTTCACCTCGGCGCCGCACGAGCCGCACTTGGCGGCCTTGCAGTTCCAGCGAACGGCGAGGTCCGGCGCGCCGTTGGCCTGGATCCAGTGCAGGGCGTCGAGGACCACCATCCCCTCCCCGACCGGGACGTCGAACTCCTCGAAACGCGTTCGCTCGCCGGGCTCGCCGCGGAAGACGCGGAGTCTCGCCTGCGCCCCGGTCGCGTCGTCCGCGCCCGGCGCCGCTGCAAGCTCCGCGCCACGCTCGATGCCGTGCTCCATCCTGACCTCGACGATCGTGCCGCCCTGGGTCATCGCCGCCATCCTCGCATCAATGGGCCGCGCCGAGGAGCAGGCGCAGCTCGTTCGGCATCTTGGGCAGGGCCGTCGTGGTGACCTCCATGGCGCCATCCGGACCCCGCCGGACGACGCTGTTCCGGCCGCCCCAGCCGGCCCGGTCGGTGTCGGGGTGATCGATCCGACTGTGAGCGCCGCGACTCTCGGTCCGCTGTAGCGCGCTCCGCGTGATCGCCTCGGACACGACGAGGAGGTTGCGCAGCTCGAAGACGAGGTTCCAGCCGGGGTTGAACGTCCGCCCGCCGCGGACGCCGACGCCCGGCCAGCGGGCCTTGAGCCGCGACAGCTCCAGGACCGCCTCGTGCAGGTCGCCCTCGACCCGGAAGATGCCGACGAGCCGTTGCATCACGTCCTGCAGGTCGTGCTGGATGGCGTAGGGATCCTCGTCGCCGCCCCGCTCCAGCGGCGCCGCCAGCTCGTGGGCCGCGTCGCGGACCTGCACCGGGTCGAGGTACGGCTGCGCCTTGATCGTCGCCGCGTGCGCCGCCGCCGCGCCGCCCGTCCGCATTCCGAACACGAGCAGGTCAGACAGCGAGTTGCCACCGAGGCGATTCGCGCCGTGCATCCCGCCGGCGACCTCGCCGGCGGCGAAGAGGCCCGGGACCGTCGCGGCGCCGGTCTCCGCGTCGACCCGCACGCCGCCCATCACGTAGTGCGTCGTCGGCCCGACCTCCATGGGGCCTTTGGTGATGTCGACGTCGGCGAGCTCCATGAACTGGTCGTACATCGACGGCAGCTTGCGGCGGACGTGGTCGGCGGGCAGGTAGCTGATGTCGAGGAAGACGCCGCCGTGAGGCGAGCCGCGGCCCTCCCGAACCTCCGTGTAGATCGCCCGCGAGACGTTGTCGCGGGTCGACAGCTCGGGCGGGCGGCGGGCGTCGGTGATGCGGGCCTGCGACTGCGCGGTCACCCACTTCGCGGCCTCCTCGTCGGTCGCCGCGTACTCGCCGCGCCGGTCCTCGGGCAGGTACTCCCACATGAACCGCACGCCATCCTTGTTGCGCAGGATCCCGCCCTCGCCGCGGACCGCCTCGGTCACCAGCAGGCCGCGTACCCCGGGTGGCCAGACCATCCCCGTCGGGTGGAACTGCACGAACTCCATGTCGATCAGGTCCGCCCCGACCGAGTACGCCAGCGCGTGGCCGTCGCCGCTGTACTCCCACGAGTTGGAGGTGATGCTGTACGCCTTGCCGATCCCGCCGGTCGCGAGCACGACCGCCTTGGCCGGGAAGAGCACCGACGCCCCAGTCGTCCGCCAGTAGCCGAAGCCGCCGACGACCGCGCGCCCCGGCGCTCCGCCGGATGCGCCCACGATCAACCGCGTGATCGTGCACTCCATGAAGACGTCGATGCCGAGCGCTACGGCGCGGTCCTGGAGGGTCCGGATCATCTCCAGCCCGGTGCGGTCGCCGACGTGGGCGAGGCGCGGGTGCGAGTGGCCGCCGAAGGGCCGCTGCAGGATGCGGCCGTCACGGGTGCGGTCGAAGACGGCGCCCCACGCCTCGAGCTCGCGGACGCGGTCCGGCGCCTCCTTGGCGTGCAGCTCGGCCATGCGCGCGTTGTTCAGGAGCTTGCCGCCGACCATCGTGTCCCGGAAATGCGTCTGCCACTTGTCCTCGGGGTCGACGTGGGCGAGCGCCGCCGCGACGCCACCCTCGGCCATGACCGTGTGGGCCTTGCCGAAGAGGCTCTTGCACACGAGCGCGACGCTCGCGCCCGCGGCCTTCGCCTCGATTGCCGCCCGGATGCCGGCGCCTCCGGCGCCAATCACGAGGACGTCGACGGGGTGGGTCTCGATCTCGTCCAGCCCCTCCGCGCCGAGCACCATCGAGCCGGCTCGAGCCCTACTGGCCGAAGCGCAGCGCCTGGTCCGTCACGACGCCGGCGTCGAGCAGGCGGACGTAGACGTCGGCGAGGGTGACCGTGATCAGGCTCGACCACGCCCACCACATGTGGTTGCGGTTCAGGTCCGACAGCCGCTGCCAGAGCGTGTAGCGGACCCGGCGCGCCTGGGTGCACGAGAAGCAGTCGATCCTCCCGCCCACGAGGTGGCGCAGCGAGTGGCACGACAGCGAGTAGCCGGTCAGCAGGATCACGTTCACGAGGAGCACCACTCCCCCCACCCCCACGCGGAAGCGCTGATCGACCGCGTCCGCGGCAGGAACGATGTTGAACGCGGGCAGGATGTCCAGCCACAGGAAGAAGAGCGGGATGAACGCCAGGTACAGCAGGTACCGGTGCAGGTTCTGGAGGATGAACGGGAGCGCGTTCTCGAGGGCGAACCGGCGATGGACCCGCGGCTCACCGACGGCGCAGCCGGGCGGATCGGCGAAGTAGAAGCGGTAGTACGCCTTCCGGTAGTAGTAGCAGGTGGCCCGGAACCCGATCGGGATCCACAGGATCAGCAGGCCGGGGCTGAGCCAGGTCGGCATGTCCTTCCAGGCGATGAGCGGTGAGAACAGGGGCGACAGGTAGCCGTCGGCATGGGCGACCTGCGGGCCGAAGATCGGCCCCCAGAAGATGCCGCTGAACGTCAGATAGCTCGCGCAGATCGTGAACACGACCGCCTGGACGACCGGATAGACGATCCAGTTGTCGCGGCGGCTCGTCGTGCCGAAGCCCTGGCGGGCGGTGCCGGCCGGCTTCCGAAGTGCCCGCAGGACCGCGGCCTGGACGGTCACGACGCGGCGCCCGCGGGCGTTGCCGCTCCGAGGCGCTCGATGACGGCGTCGGCGAACTGGCTCGTCCCGGCCGTGCCGCCGAGGTCCGAGGTGACGGTCGTGCCCGCGGCGATCACGTCGCGCACGGCCGACTCGACCCGCTCCCCGACCTCCGCGTGGCCGAGGTGTCGGAGCATGAGCGCGCCCGACAGGATCAACGCGGTCGGGTTGGCCTTGTTCTGCCCCGCGTACTTGGGCGCCGAGCCGTGGACCGGTTCGAACACCGCGCCGTCCTCGCCGATGTTGGCGCCGGGCGCGACGCCCAGGCCGCCGACGAGGCCGGCGGCGAGATCCGACACGATGTCGCCGTACAGGTTCGGCAGCACGAGCACGTCGTACAGGTCCGGCTTCTGGACCAGCTGCATGCACATGTTGTCGACGATCCGGTCCTCGAACTCGACGCGCCCGGCATAGTCGGCGGCAACCGTCGTGCAGGCCTCGAGGAAGAGGCCGTCGGAGAGCTTCATGATGTTGGCCTTGTGCACGGCGGTCACCTTCCGCCGGCCGTTGGCGACCGCGTACTCGAACGCGAACCGGGCGATCCGCTCCGATGCCGCCCGGGTGATGATCTTGATCGACTCGGCGGCGTCGCGGCCGACCATGTGCTCGATGCCCGCGTACAGGTCCTCCGTGTTCTCGCGCACGATCACCAGGTCGACGTCGTCGTAGCGGCTCGGGACGCCGACCATCGACCGCGCCGGGCGCAGGTTGGCGTACAGGTTCAGGGCCTGCCGGAGGCCGACGTTGACGCTCCGGAAGCCCGAGCCGACGGGCGTCGTGATCGGGCCCTTGAGCGCGATCTTGTTGCGGCGAATGGACTCCAGGACACGTTCCGGGAGGGGCGTGCCGTCGCTGGCGATGGTCGCCTCGCCCGCCTCCTGGACCTCCCACTCGAACGCGATTCCGGTCGCGTCGAGCACCCGTCGCGTCGCCTCCGCCAGCTCCGGTCCGATGCCGTCGCCGGGGATCAGCGTGACTCGATGGGCCATGCGGCCATTCTAGGGAGCGAGGCCGACCCGGGAGGTGCGCCGATAGACTCGCCCGATGCGCGTCGGCGTCACCGTCCCCATGGCCTACGGCGAGACGGCCGATGGGCGGGCGACGACGTTCGCCGAGACCCGCGAGTACGCGACCATCGCCGAGCAGCTCGGGCTCGACTCGATCTGGGTGTTCGATCACCTGCTCTTCCGCTTCCCACCGGACCCGGACGAGGGTCCCCACGAGGCCTGGACGACACTGTCTGCCCTGGCACCGGTGGTGCCGCGGGTGGAGCTGGGAGCTCTGGTCATGTGCTCGTCGTTCCGGCCCGCGGGCCTCATGGCCAAGCAGGCGGCGACGCTCGACGACCTGTCCGGCGGGCGTCTGATGCTGGGCCTCGGGTCCGGCTGGCACGAGCCCGAGTACCAGGCGTTCGGCCTGCCCTTCGACCACCTCGTGGGCCGCTTCGCCGAGGACCTCGAGGTGGTCGCGAGGCTCCTGCGGGGCGACACGGTCGACCTCGAGGGGCAGTGGCGCACGTACCGGGGGGCCGTGTTGCTGCCGCCGCCGGCGCGGCGCACGCCGATCCTCGTCGCCGCCAAGGGCGAGCGAATGCTCCGCCTCACAGCGACATGGGCCGACGCCTGGAACACCGCTTGGTTCGGTCGGGTCGACGACCGGCTGCGGACGCGCGTCCGCGATCTCGATGCGGCATGCGCGGCCAGTGGGCGGGAGCCGGGCTCGCTCCGACGCACCGTCGGCATCCGGTTGCATCCCTCGGGCGCGGGCGCGGACGACGCGAGCGGCACCGATGCCGGCGCCGCCGGTCTCGCGGAGTTCTTCGACGAACTCGAAACCCTCGGGTTCGGCGACGCGATCATCTGGTCGCTGGCCAAGACGCCCTCCACACTCGAGCTCATTGCCGAGGCGCGCTCCATCCACCAGGCCCGGCGAGGCTGAACGAAGAAGAGCGGCCGGCGCTCGTCGAGCGGCCGGCCGCGGTATCGCTTCTGGGGGAGATCAGTTGGGCAGCCGCTGCACGTCCAGGAATTGCAGGGCGCCGGTCCCGAGCAGCGTCCCCGCCGAGTCATCGACGGGTAGCCACCACTCGGTGCCGTTGTCATCGCTGCCGTAGCGCGCGATGACGGCGCTGCCGTCGGGCACGAAGCTCATCGTGACGCTGTAGGAGCCGTTCGGGCCGACGGAACCCGGCGGCCCGATGACCCGCCCAATCGCCGAGCCGTCGAACGGCGCGACCACGACCGTGTAGGTCTGATCGGCGAGGCTCACGCGCGAGTAGGCGGTGTCATTCGACGCCGCTCGGTGAGTATGGCGAGGGGACCCCGGGCGAACGTTCCGTATTCCCGGCGCGTACCATCGGCGGCCCGTGAAGATCCAGGAAGCCGACGCCAAGAAGCTCCTGCTCGCGCAGGGCCTGCCGGTTCCTCCCTACGAGGTCGCGCGCTCGCCGGCGGAGGCGCGAGCCGCCGCGTCCCGCCTGCTCCATGGCGCGGGCCACGCCTCCCAGGTCGTGATCAAGGCGCAGGTGATGATCGGGGGGCGAGGCAAGGAGGGCGGCGTGAAGCTCGCGTCGACGGACGACGAGGCCGAGCACGTCGCCGACGCGATCCTGGGCATGTCGATCAAGGGCATCCCCGTCCGCAAGGTCCTCGTCGCACCCGCGGCGGACATCGTCAAGGAGTACTACCTCGCGGCGGTCCTCGACCGCGGCGCCCGGCGGATCCTGCTCATGGGCTCCGCCGAGGGCGGGATCGAGATCGAGCAGGTGGCGGCCACGAACCCGGAGACGATCGTCCGGATCCACGCCGATCCCCTGCTGGGGCTGCGCGACTGGCAGGCGCGGGAGATGGCGTTCCGCCTCGGGCTCGGCGCGCACCTCAAGGCCGCGGTCGCGACCGCCAAGGGCCTCGTCAAGACGATGCTCGCCGACGACGCGGACCTGGTCGAGATCAACCCGCTGGCGGTCGTCCGCGAGGGCGGGCCGGGCGGCGCCGAAGAGCGGCTCGTCTGCCTGGACGCCAAGATCACCCTCGATGACTCGGCGCTATTCCGCCACCCCGACCACGAGGCGCTGCGCGATCCCGACGATGAGGCGCCCGCCGACGCCGAGGCCCGCCGTCACGACATCAGCTTCATCCACCTCGACGGGACGATCGGGTGCATGGTCAACGGCGCCGGCCTGGCGATGACCACGATGGATCTGGTCAAGCGTGCCGGGGGCGAGCCGGCCAACTTCCTCGATATCGGCGGCGGGGCGAAGGCGGACCGCGTCGCCGCGGCGATGCGGCTGATCCTCGCCGAGCCGAAGGTCGAGGCGATCCTGGTCAACATCTTCGGTGGCATCACCCGGGGCGACGAGGTGGCCCGCGGCCTGATCGAGGCGCGAAGCCGGCAAGCGCGCGACGTGCCGATGGTCGTCCGGATCGTCGGCACGAACGCCGCGGAGGCCGCGGCCCTGCTGGAAGAGGCGCACTTCGCCACGGCGGCGTCGCTCGACGAGGCCGCCGCGAAGGCGGTCGCCGCCGCCCGCGCAGCCCGAGCCGCGGCGTGAGCATCCTCGTCGGGCGCGAGACGCGGCTGCTGGTCCAGGGCGTCACCGGCCGCGAGGGCGAGTTCCACGCTCGCGCGATGCAGGCCTACGGCACCAATGTCATTGCCGGCGTGACGCCGGGCAAGGGCGGCCAGGTCGCCCTCGACGGCACGGTGCCCGTCTTCGACACGGTGGCGGAAGGTGTCCGCGAGACGGGCGCCAACACCTCGTGCATCTTCGTCCCCGCCGGCGGCGCGCCGGACGCGATCCTGGAAGCCACGGCGGCGGGAATCGGCACGATCTTCTGCATCACCGAGGGCATCCCGGCACTCGATATGGTGCCGGTCGTCGCCGCCGTCCAGCGGGCGGGGGCTCGGCTCATCGGCCCGAACTGTCCGGGGGCAACGTCCCCGGGCCGGGCGAAGGTCGGGATCATTCCCGGCTCGATCCACCGCGAGGGCTCGGTCGGGGTCGTCTCTCGATCGGGGACCCTCACCTACGAGGCAGTGCAGGCGATGACCGACGCGGGCATCGGCCAGTCGACGTGCGTCGGCATCGGCGGCGACCCGATCATCGGCTCGACGTTCCTCGAAGTGCTGCAGCTGTTCGCGGCGGACCCGGAGACCCAGGCGATCGTGCTGATCGGTGAGATCGGTGGCGCGGCCGAGGAGGAGGCCGCGGCTTGGGCTGCGACGAATCTCGCCGACGTGCCGAAGGCCGCGTTCATCGCCGGCCGGACGGCGCCCGAGGGCAAGCGCATGGGCCACGCCGGCGCGATCATCTCGGGCGGGACGGGCACCGCCGCCGGCAAGGTGGCCGCGCTCGAGGCGGCGGGCTTCCGCGTCGCGGGCTCGCCGACAGAGCTTCCGGCCCTGCTCCGCGACGCCGGCTTCCGCGGCTGACCGAGAACGCTCGTGGCCACCTTCGACGAACGGGCACGGGATTGGGACACTCCGCGCCGCGTCGCGCGCGCGAATGAGGCCGCCGAGACCATCGCGGCGGCGATCGACATCCCGCCGGGCTGCCGCGCGATCGAGGTCGGGGCGGGAACAGGGCTCCTCGGCCTGGCGTTGCGACCGCGGCTCGGGTCCCTGGTCCTGGCCGACACCTCCGATGGCATGCTCGCCGAGGGCGATCGCAAGATCCGGGACGGTCGCCTCGAGGGCGTCCGGACCGCGCACTTCGACGTCGCGACGGACGCCCCACCCTCGGGTGCCCCGTTCGACCTCGTGCTGTCGCTCCTGCTCCTCCACCACGTGCAGGACACGAGCGCAGCACTCGCGGGGATGCTTCGATTGCTGGCGCTCGACGGGCGGGTCGCGGCCATCGACCTGGACACCGAAGATGGCTCGTTCCACTCACCCGAGGCGGAGGGCGTCCACCACCACGGCTTCGACCGCGAACGGCTCGCCGACCTCGCGCGCGCTGCGGGCTTCGCCGACGTTCGGGTCGGCGACGGGCACCCGATCGACGACGAAGGGCGGACCTATCCCATGTTCCTGCTCACCGCGCGCCGAGGGTAGGGAGGCGCGGCGTGGGTCTGGTCATGGACCTCGTCGCGGGCGAGAGCGACGAGATCCTGCTTGCCGTCGCGACGGATGACCTGGTGGCCTTCGATGACGCCCGACGATTTCCGGCCCACTTGACGCTCGGCGGCGCCATCGACCCGACCTGGCTCGACCTGTTCAGCCAGGCCGCCCGCGCCGTCACCGGACGCGACGACCCGGTCGACTTCCTCGAGGCGCGGACGGAGCTCGATGGGCCGGGCGAGGGCGCCCGAACGGTCGAGCGCATCGACCCTGGCTGGATCACGGCGGTGGCCATGCTCGACGACCGTGACCTCGATGCCGTCGCCGGTCGCTGGATCGACCTGCTCGAGGACGAGCTCGGCGAGCTGGCGCGCGAGGAGAAGCCCTCCGTCCGCCAGTTCGCGACCCAGATCGTCGAGTTCGCCCGTCTCGCCGACCGCGCGCCGGCCGTGATCCTCGCCTGGTCGCTCTGAGGGCCGTCGTCAGAGCCCGGTCTCACTGCCCCGTTCGAAGCCCAGGCTTCGCCAGGCCGGGCCCCCCGGCGCCTCGATGAGCTCGACCAGCACGCCGTCGCAGCTCCGCGGGTGGAGGAACGCGACGGGCCCCTCGGCACCCCGCCGGGGCGCGGTGTCGATGAGCTCGACGCCGTCGATGCCTAGCCGCGTCAGCTCCTCGGTCAGGTTGGCCACCTCGAAGCAGACGTGATGGAAGCCCTCGCCTTTGTTGGCGAGGAAGCGAGCGACCCCGGTCGTGTCGTCGGTTGGCTCGACCAGCTCGACCTTCGACTCCCCGACGCCGAGAAACGCGATCCGGACGCGGTCCGACTCGATCTCCATGATCGTCTCAAACGCCAGGCCCAACAGGTCGCGGTACAGCGGCAGCGCGGCCTCGATGGACTTCACCACGAGCGCGACGTGATGGATTCGGCCGGGGGCGATGCGGGTCGTCGTCGCCATCGAGCCCTCCCCTCTCACACCGTGATCAGCTCGCGGTGCACGCCCCACGCCGTGCGCAGGGCGTTCGCGATCTCGCCGACGGTCGCGTACGTCTTGACCGCCTCGATCATCGCCGGCATCAGGTTGTCCGTGCCGCGGGCAGCGTCATCCAGCCGGCGCATGGCGCCCTGCCAGGCGGCGGCGTCTCGCTCGGCGCGCACCCGCCGCACGCCCGCGACCTGGCGGCGCTCGGCCTCCGGGTCGATCCGTTGGATCGCCGGGGCCGCGCCCGACTCCTCGTCGCGGAACCGATTGACACCGACGACGACCTGGTCGCCGGCATCGATCGCCCGTTGGGCGCGATACGCCGACTCCTGGATGGAGCGCTGCTGGAAGCCCGCCTCGAGGGCGCGGAGCGTGCCGCCCATGGCATCGATCTCGGCGAGGTAGCCCTGGGCCGCCGCCTCGAGCTCGTCCGTCAGCGTCTCGACGAAATACGAGCCGCCGAGCGGGTCCGGCGTCTCCGACACGCCCGACTCGTAGGCGAGAATCTGCTGGGTCCGGAGCGCAAGCCGGACGCTGTTCTCCGTCGGCAGCGCGAGCGCCTCGTCGCGCGAGTTCGTGTGCAGGCTCTGCGCGCCCCCGAGGACCGCCGCCAGGGCCTGGATCGTCGTCCGGACGACGTTGTTGTCCACCGACTGCGCGGTCAGTGACGAACCCGCGGTCTGGACGTGGAACCGGCACGCCATCGAACGTCCGTTCGAACTGCCGAACCGGTCCCGGACGATCCGTGCCCACATCCGCCTGGCCGCCCGGAACTTCGCGACCTCCTCGAAGAGCTCCGACCAGGCGGCGAAGAAGAAGCTCAGGCGCGGGGCGAAGTCGTCGATGGCCAGCCCGCGCGCCAGCGCCGCATCGACGTACGCGATGCCGTCGGCGAGCGTGAATGCCAGCTCCTGGGCCGCGGTCGCGCCAGCTTCGCGCATGTGGTAGCCGGAGATCGAGATCGTGTTCCACTTCGGCAGCTCGCGAGCTCCGAACTCGAACACATCGGTGACGAGCCGCATCGACGGCCCGGGCGGGTAGATCCATGTGCCGCGCGCGATGTATTCCTTGAGGATGTCGTTCTGGACCGTGCCAGAGACCTTCGCGCGCTCGACGCCCTGCGTCTCCGCCGCTGCCACGTAGAGCGCGACGAGGGTCGCGGCAGTCGCGTTGATCGTCATCGAGGTCGAGACCTCGCCGAGCGGGATGTCATCGACGAGGGTCTGCATGTCGGCGAGGCTGGAGATCGGGACGCCGACCCGACCCACCTCCCCTTCCGCCTCGGGTGCATCCGAGTCGTAGCCCATCTGCGTCGGCAGGTCGAAGGCGACGGAGAGCCCGGTCTGACCCTGCTCCAGCAGGTAGCGAAATCGCCGATTCGTCTCCTCGGCAGTCGCGAAGCCGGCGTATTGGCGCATCGTCCAGAGGCGGCTTCGGTACATCGTCGCCTGCACGCCACGGGTGAACGGCGGCTCGCCGGGCCTGCCGAGGTCCGCGTCCTCGACCAGCCCAGCGGTATCGGCGGGCGTGTACAGGTCCTCGATCTTGATGCCCGACGAGGTCTCGAACCTGTCGCGGCGTTCGGGGGCGGCGTCGATCGCCCGCTGCCGCGTCGACGCCCGCCAGCGCTCCCGCCCCGCATCCTGGGCCGGACGCGACCGATCCGTCACCTGCGCGACTCCCTCACCTACGCGACTCCGTCACCTATGCGACTCCGTCACCTGCGGTAGCCGTTCGTCATTCGATCACGAGCAGCAGGTCGCCCAGCTCGACGGTCTGGCCCGGACCGACCGCGATTCGCGCCACCGTGCCGGCGCGCGGGGCCTTGAGCTCGTTCTGCATCTTCATCGCCTCGAGGACCAGCAGGCGCCGTCCCGACTCGACCGCGTCGCCTTCGGCGACGTCGATGGAGACGACCCGCCCCGGGATGATCGCACGCAGCTCCGACGGTCCGCCCCTCACCGCGTCGGTTCGCGCGTTCGTCGCGCGCTCGCGAAGCCGGGCGCGCCGCTCCGTGTCGACGTCGAGCTCGAAACGCCAGCCATCGACGACGACCTCCAGGCGCCGCACGCCGGCCGCGGCCCTGGCCGGGTCCGCGATGTGTGAGATGAGCACGTGGTGCGCCGCACGTTCGCGGTCGCTCGCGCTGTCGCGGTCGCCCGCGCCCTCGCGCAGGATCGCCCGCGGCGGCCCGAGCTCGGACAGGGTAGCGGTGACGCGCTCGCCGTTGACTTCGACCAGCTCGGCCGGGCCGATCTCCACCACGACGGTCGCGGCGCCCGCTCGTGATGGCTGGGTGGGGCGGGCGAAGGCAACCCGGAGCGCACGACGGCCAGCCCCCGGCTCGCGTCCGTGTCCGTCGCGCCCATCGCCGCCGTTGTGGCCGTTCAGCTCGTCGGCCATCGATCCACCATCGCCTCGAGGGCGGCCTCGCCCCAGCCCGTCGGCTCGGGCGACGGGTCTGCCCATGGCGGGAGCCGGCCGTCGATCGCATGCCGCAGGTTGATCGCCTGCCCCCCGATCGCCTGGGTACCCGGGCGAGACTCCACGGCTCGGTCGTGCGCGGCGATCGAGAGCGCGGCGGCCAACTGGGCCAGCCGCCCGGCCCGTCCCGACTCTTCGGCGCCGTTCCAGTGCTCCGCAACCCAGCCGGTCGAGAGCGCGCCGGCCCTGAAGCCCGGGTGCCCCGCGACGTACCGGTGAAACGGGAGGGACGTCTGGATGCCGCCAACCTCGGTCCGCTCGAGCGCCGCCTCGAGCAGGTCGAGGGCGGCGCCACGATCCCGGGTGTGGACCATGATCTTGGCCAGGAGGTTGTCGTACTCGGGCGGGACGCGGTCCCCAGCCGCGACGGCGGTGTCGACCCTTATGCCCGGGCCCGCGGGCATGACCCAGTGGCGTATGTGCCCCGGAGTCGGGGTGAAGTCACGGCCCGGATCCTCGGCGGAGACGCGGACCTCGATGGCGTGGCCGTCCGGGATCGGGCGCCGGGCGGCCGCGATGGCGGCCTCGGACAGGGGCCGGCCGGCGGCCAGGAGCAGCTGCTCGCGCACGATGTCCACGCCGCTGACGAGCTCCGTCACGCCGTGCTCGACCTGGAGCCGCGTGTTGACCTCGAGGAAATGCACTTCACCGCTCGGCGAGCGGAGGAACTCGGCCGTCGCCGCATTTGTCAGCCCGGCTGCGGTCCCGATCGCGACGGCATGGGCATGGAGCTGGGCGCGCTCGGCGGCGGTCAGGCCGGGCGCGGGCGCCTCCTCAACCAGCTTCTGGTGGCGTCGTTGGATCGAGCAGTCGCGCTCACCCAACGCGATGACAAGGCCAGTTGCGTCGCCGAGCAGCTGGACCTCGACGTGGCGGGCTGGGAGGATCTCCCGCTCGAGGTAGACGCGGCCGTCGCCGAATGCGCTCGCCGCCTCCCGCGAGCCCTCCAGCAGCGCGACCGGTAGGTCCTCCACCCGGGCGACGCGGCGCATGCCCCGGCCACCACCACCCGCAGCCGCCTTGACGAGGAGAGGAAAGCCGATCGATCCGGCCTGCTCAATGAGGGGCGGGAGGTCGTCGGATCGGTCGATCGCCGCCGGCGACAGCGAGCCGGGCACGATCGGCACGCCCGCGTCGCGGGCCAAAAGGCGCGCACGCAGCTTGTCGCCGAGCGCCTCGATCGCCTCCGGCGACGGACCGACGAAGACGAGGCCCGCAGCGATCGCCGCCCGGGCGAACGCGGCCCGTTCCGCGAGGAAGCCATACCCGGGATGGACCGCGTCAGCACCCATCGCGGCCGCGGCCGCGAGGATCGCGCCGATGTTGAGGTAGCTCTCAGTTGGCGGAGGCGGGCCGATGCGCATCGAAGCGTCGGCAAGGCCGACGTGCGCGGCGTGGGCGTCCGCATCGCTGAAGACCGCGACGGTCTCGAGGCCCAAATCCCGACACGCCCGCATGATTCGGACCGCGATCTCACCGCGGTTGGCGATGAGGACCCGCCGAAACGGGAGCTCGCTGTCTTTGCGCAAAGACATGTCCGTCACGAAGCTTGGTCCCCGTGGCCGGTCACTCAATCCACCGTCGTGCGTTGTCCAGCCGGGATCAGAGCGGGATGTTGCCGTGCTTCTTGCGCGGGTTCGTGTCGCGTTTGCCATGCAACGCCGCGAGGCCGGCGATGAGCCGCGGTCGTGTCTCGGACGGTTTGATGACGTCGTCGACGTACCCGCGACCAGCCGCGACGTATGGGTTGGTGAATCTCGTCTCGTACTCCGAAACCAACCGCGCCCGCTCGGCCTCCTGGTCGGCCGCGCGTGCGATCGTGTCCTTGAAGATGATCGCGACCGCACCCGCGGGACCCATCACCGCGATCTCTGCGGATGGCCACGCGAGATTCAGATCGCCCCGGATGTGCTTGCTGCTCATGACGTCATAGGCACCGCCGTACGCCTTACGCGTGATGACTGTGAGCTTTGGCACCGTGGCCTCGCAGTACGCATACAGCAGCTTCGCGCCGTGGCGGATGATGCCGCCGTGTTCCTGCCCCACTCCGGGCAGGAAGCCGGGCACGTCGACGAACGTGACGAGTGGCACGTTGAATGCGTCGCAGGTTCGGACGAAGCGCGCAGCCTTGACCGACCCGTCGATATCCAGCGCACCCGCAAGAACCGACGGCTGCTGGGCGACGACACCGATGCTCTGTCCGCCGAGCCGGGCGAAGCCAGTGATGATGTTCTGCGCCCAGCCGGGCTGAACCTCCAGCCACGAATCGCGATCGATCACGCCCCGTAGCACCTCGTGCATGTCGTATGGCGCTTGTGGCTCGTCCGGGATGATCGAGTCGAGCGCGACGTCCATCCGGTCGATCGGATCGTCGGCGTCAATCGCCGGAGGTCGCTCGAGATTGTTCGGCGGCAGATAGCCCAGCAGCTGGCGGGCGGCGACCAACGCACTCGCCTCATCTGGCGCGGCGAGATGTGCAACGCCGCTCTTCGTGGTGTGGGTCGTGGCGCCACCCAGGAACTCCGCGTCGACTTCTTCGTGCGTGACGGTCCGAACGACATTCGGCCCGGTGACGAACATGTAGCTCGTCCCCTCGACCATCACCGTGAAATCCGTCATCGCCGGCGAGTACACGGCACCTCCGGCACACGGCCCGAGGACGACCGAGATCTGGGGCACGACCCCCGAGGCGAGGACGTTGCGCAGGAATATCTCGGCGTAGCCGCCAAGCGAAGCGACGCCCTCCTGGATTCGCGCGCCTCCCGAATCGTTGAGCCCGATCACCGGCGCGCCAACCTTGAGTGCCAGGTCCATGACCTTGCAGATCTTCTCGGCATACGCCTCGGAGAGCGATCCACCGAACACCGTGAAGTCCTGGCTGAAGACGTAGACGGTCCGCCCGTCGATCCGGCCATGCCCGGTGACCACGCCATCGCCGAGCGGGCGCTGGTCATCCGCACCGAAATCCGTCGAGCGGTGGACGACAAAGCGGTCGAGCTCGACGAACGAGTCTGCATCGAGCAACAGCTCGAGCCGCTCACGGGCCGTCAGCTTTCCAGCGGCGTGTTGCTTCTCAACGCGATCTGCTCCCCCACCGAGCAAAGATTCCGCGCGGAGTGCCTCGAGTTGTGCGATTCGCTCATCGTTGGTGGGCACCGGACGACTCCGTGTCTTTGCGCAAGGACAGCTGTGGAATGGCCTCGCATTGATGATAGTCGCGGTCAATGGGCCTACGGCCTGCGGCTAAACCGGTCCAGGAAGCCGCCCTGGCTATCCACACTTCGGTGCACAACTCGCACATCCTGTGGATAAGTCGAGGGCGCCGGAGAGCCGCGGCTGCGCTAGCATCGAGATCGGCGTCCGGGCCTGCGCCACGGCCAATGGATTCGCTGCCGGCACCCCTGCTCCGGCAAGTCCTGAACACCGCCTTCGCGAGAGAACGAGGTGAAGCCCCGGTGACGAACGTGATTGCGATTGCCAATCAGAAGGGCGGTGTCGGAAAGACGACTACGGCCATCAATCTGGCCGGCGCCCTCGCCGAGGATGGCCGGCGAGTGCTGTGCATCGACATGGATCCACAGGCGAACCTCACCGCCGGCCTCGGTATCAACCTCAACACCGTCGACCTGTCGATGGCCGATGTCCTCGTCGGCCGCACCACCATCGACGAGATCATCCGGCCGACCGAGACCGAGGGCATCGACATTGCGCCGGCGCACATCGACCTCGCTGCGACCGAGGGCGAGCTGTTCACGATGCTCGGCCGGGAGTCGCTCCTGCGGGATGCGATCGAGGGTCGGCTCAAGAAGCGCTACGACTACGCGCTGATCGACTGCCCGCCGAACCTCGGCCTGTTGACGGTGAATGGCCTCGTCGCCGCGGACGGCGTGATCATTCCCGTCCAGACGCAGTACTACGCCATGAAGGGCCTCACCAACCTCGTGAAGGTGATCAACACGATCCGGCTGAAGCTGAATCGGCGGCTTCGCATCCTCGGCCTGCTGCCGACCTTCTTCGATGGCAGGACGAACCTGGCCCGGGACATGCTCGACGAGCTCCGGGTCGTCGGCGATCACCATGTCTTCAATGCGATCATCCGGAACACGGTCAAGCTCGGCGAGGCGCCATTGGTCGGGCGACCGATCACGACCTATGCCGGCAACACCGATGCCGCACGTACGTACCGAGAGCTTGCGCGGGAGGTCGTCGACCTTGGCTCGAACTGATTTCCGCGCCGCCGCCGCGCGGCGCCTGTCCGAGGAGCGCGAGCTCTCACCGGCCATCGTCAGCCTTCTGTCCAACGACCGGCAGGGTCGGCCTCGCGGCGGCGTCCGCAACGTCGACGTCGAGCGAATCACACCGAACCCCGAGCAGCCGCGTCTCGCCTTCGATGCGACCTCGCTCGAAGAGCTCGCGGCGTCGATTCGCGAGCACGGCGTCCTGCAGCCGATCCTCGTCAGACCGCTGGACGGCGGCAATTACCAGCTCATCGCCGGCGAACGCCGGTGGCGAGCGTCGAAAGCCGCCGGTATGGACACCATTCCAGCGCTCGTGGAGGAGATCGACGACGACACCGCCCTCGAGATCGCGATCATCGAGAACCTCCAGCGAGAGGACCTGTCGCCGCTCGACGAGGCGACGATGTACGACCGGATGGTCCGCGACCACGGCTACTCGGTCCGCCGTCTGGCGCAGAAGCTGGGCAAGGACAAGGGCTACCTCGAGAATCGGCTGCGCCTCGCCGACGCGCCCGAGGAGATCCGCGAGCTGGTGTCCTTGCGCAAAGACACCCTCTCGCACGCCTACGAGCTGCTGAAGGTCGACGACCCCAAGAAACGCAAGCGCCTGGCCGCGCAGGTCGCGCGCGGCGAGCTGACCCTCATCAAGCTCCGCGACAGGATCGAAGGTCGTCCCGCTCGGTCCGCCCCGGTCGGTCCGCTGATCGACGAGGAGGGCGAACCCCAGGAGACCGATCAGACGGCGGACGAGGCCGAGGCGGCGTGGACTGGCAAGCGTCGCGACACGTTGCCCGGCGAGCTGACCGACGATGCGCTCGTCACCGCGAAGGCGCAGCTTGCCGACGCGGTCGAGGCGTTCATGGGCGTACTGCAGGCACCGAACGTCGTCCGTGAGATCAGTGCCATCGATCGCGCCAACCTGGCGAAGTACCTGACCATCGCGAAGCTCCGGCTCGAAAACGCGATCGCCGTCGTCCGAAGCGAGTCGCCGATCCGCTAGCGCCGAACTAGCCCACGAATCGAAAGAGCCTCGTCGGTCGAACCGGCGAGGCTCTCTTCGTGGTTGGGACCGGCCGCCGCCGGGCCCTGGCTACCTGTTGTTCTTGCCCTTGCCCTGCCCGTGCCCGTGCCCGGTCGACGTATCGCTGGCCGCGGGGGCGCCGGCAGCGGGGGCGACGGTGCAGGAGGGCGCGTCGGTCTTGCCCTGGTGCGCCCAGCACTTGACGAACGCCCCGTGGTTCGCGAACCACGTGGGCCACGTCGTCTGATGGGCGGCCCAGCAGACGATCGAGCCGTGGCGCATCGCGGCGAGCTCATCCGCGGTAAGGGCGGTCGGGTCCGTCGTGCAGTTGTCGCCGGCGGTGGAGCTCGAGTCGGACGAGGTGTTCTGGTCCGTCGTCTCGTCGGTGTTCTCGTCGGCCGCATTGGCGGGGGCGGTCTCGTCGGCTTGGTTGGAGGCATCGCCGAGGCCGGTCGTGATCGGCTGGGCCCCGAACGCGAGGCCCGCCGACAGGGCGAGGGCCACGAACGCGATCAGAACGCCGCGGAATCGATGGATGTTGTTCGACACGATCATGTACCCCAGTGCGAGTAACCCGACTCCAACCATAACGCTGCTCCGGCGCCGGTGTTAGGGGCCAGGTGGGTCCTGGTACTTTGGTCCGGTGCACGTCGGCAGCGGGGTCCGCGGCACCTACGTGGCCACTCCCCCGGCCGCCGCGAGGGCCGTTCCGGCCAGCCAGCCGAGCCCCAGTGCGGCGGTCCCGATGGCCTCGAGCTCCCAGCCTCGCTCCCGGATGGGAGGTGGCATGGCGGCCACGAGCACCGCTCCGGCGGCGATCAGGACGACCCCGAGCGGGATCCCGGCAAGCCAGATGGGTCGAAGCTCCGGACGTGCCACGGCCCCCAAGACGGCTGCCGGCACCACCGGCGCGAGCGCGACTGCCAGCACAACCGCGGTCCCGAACGCGCCGGCGTGCACGAGCCAGGCGGGCTTGCGTCCGATGCGCACCGCGGTCGTCGGCTTCCCGGCCGCCGCATCGCGCTCGACGTCGACCAGCCCGTTCCCGATGAGGAGCGCCGCGCCGGCAAGCACCGCGATCGGCACGAGGCTGACGAGACCTGGCGCGATCGTTCCGGTCGCCCCGAGCCAGCCGAAGATCGGGAGCAACGGCAGCGCGAGCGCAAGCGGCAGCCAGGACAGCATCGTTCGCGACAGGCGCAGGTCGTACGCGTAGCCCAGCGAGACGCCGGCTGCCGCGACCGCCGCGGCAGCCACGCCGAATGTCGCTGCAACCAGCAGGCCGCTGGCGAGCGCCGCCACCGCCCAGACGCGAGCCGCGGGCGGCGCGACGAGGCCAGTCGGGATCGGCTTCGCGGGCTTGCCGATTCGATCGACATCGACGTCGGCGAGATCGTTGACCACGCCGATCGACGCCTGGAGGCAGAGCATCGAAAGGCCGACGCGAATCGCGCTCCCGGGAGCCCCGCCGGCGAGGAGGGCTATGCCCGCCGTCGCGAGCGAGTTGAGGAGCGACGGGAACGGGTGGCTGAGTCGGATCAGTCCGGCGGCGAGTTCGAGAGGCCCCGGCCGTGCGGCCGACTCAAACGTAGACCAGCTCGTGGAAGTTCGCGACGAGGTAGTCGATCAGCCTGGCCCGGCTGTCGGGCACCAGCCCGCGCATCCCCGGCACGAGCGCCCACAGGCTGACCGTCGGTACGACGAGGTGCCCGGCGGCGTCGCGACCGAGCGTGCGTGGCGCGCCGCCGCCGAAAGCGAACACCCGTTCGAATTCGGCTTCGCTCAGCCTGGCCGCCGATCGAAAGTTGTCGACGACCTTCACGATCCCCCGTCGCGTGACGACGTCGCGCAACAGCTCCGAGACCCAGGCGTCGATCTGGTCATCGGACTGCTCCGCGAGCCGCCTCCGATACATCCTGAGATCCGTCGACAGCGCCGTTCCGCTCATCGCGGCCGAGTATGCCAGAGGGGGAATGGACCTGGCCGCGGCGCTACGCGGGGCTCGTTGTCGCCCCTTCGGCGACGTCATCCGCGGCCGCGGCCGCCCTCGCCGCCGTCGACGCCGTCGCCGTCGCGGGACCTGTTGCGGCGCCCGGGCGGAATGACATGTCGGCCGGGTCCGGGCCCCGCACCAGGGTCGCCGCAGCGCGTCCGCCCGGCCCCCAGTCGTTGAACATGTCTGTGAACAACCGCCCGATCAGGCCGGGTGGCGGCCGGTCCACGTCGTCTGCGACCATCGCCCTGAGCGCGTGCCAGGCGATGGCCGTGTAGCGGGCCACGGCGTCGCGCGTTGGGCGCTCCCCCGTCTCGATCGGCAAGCCCACCCGGACCAGGACCCGGCCGCGGAATGGCGCCCACGACGTCCCGGTGATCGCGAGCGGGACGATCGGCACGCCGGCGCGAAGGGCGAGGTACGCCGCGCCCTCCTGGAAGGGCAGCAGGTCGCCCTCGTGGACGTGGATCGCGCCCTCGCCCGAGATCGCGAGGACGCCGCCGGAGTCGAAGACGGCCTGCGCCCGCTTGACCGAGGTCAGCATGTCGTCCTTGTTCGGGCTGAACGGTACGGGTATGCCGGTCCACCACATGAACCGGTTGCGGCCGCCTCTGTGCATGTCGGCCTCCTTCGGACCAAACATGTACGGCCGCGGCTTGCTTGGAAGCACGGCGATCACCAGCGACGTGTCCATCCAGCTCAGGTGGTTGAATACGTACAGCGCAGGTTCCCGCTGGAACCGTTCTGGGTTGACGACCGTGACGCGGAGCCAGCCCTTCATGGACACGGTCGCGAGCATGCGCGAGAACCAGTAGCGGACCGAGCGCTGGAACGGCGAGAGGTCGCCGCGCGGCAGGTTGCGGATCGCCGTCGCCTCGTCCATGTGCCGACGGCGGCGGGGATTCGCCGGCTGAGCTGGGTCCCCGGCGGCCCGCTCGCCTCGAATCGGGCCAGGTTCGAGGCCGGGTTCCGGCGCGCCGACGACATCGGCGCCCAGGGTCGCCTCTGCCCCGCTCATGGGGCGATCGAGCATGGCTTCGCTCACCCGCGCTGCCCTCCCACGCCATCGCGAGCCTAGCATCCGGGGTGGCCCACGAACCAGCTTCGGGCGGACAGGTGGCGGCCGAGGCGAATTCCTGGTTCGGACGTAGGATTCGTGCGTCAGCAGCACGTTCCGAGGAGCCAACGCGCCATGTTCCTGTTCTCGAAGCCCAAGATGCCCACCGAGTCCGACGCCCTCCCGGGTCGCACCGAGCCCATCCTCAGCCCGAAGCCGCATACGGTCCTCGGCACCCCGATCGCCGGACCGTACCCAGACGGCTTCCAGATCGCCGAGTTCGCGCTCGGCTGCTTCTGGGGCGAGGAGAAGACGTTCTGGCAGCAGCCCGGCGTCTGGACCACCGCCGTCGGCTACGAGGGCGGCTACACGCCGAACCCGACGTACCAGGAGTCCGTCACGGGCAAGACCGGGCACGCCGAGACGGTCCGCGTGGTCTTCGATCCGTCGAAGACCAGCTACGAGCAGCTGCTCAAGGTCTTCTGGGAGAACCACGACCCGACGCAGGGCATGCGCCAGGGCAACGACATGGGCACCGAGTATCGCTCCGCGATCTTCGTCCGCGACGAAGCGCAGCGCGCCGCCGCCGAGGCCTCGAAGGCGATGTACCAGGAGCAGCTCGCGAAGGCGGGCTATGGCGAGATCACGACCGAGATCGTCGGGCCGCCGGCCCCACCGTTCTACTTCGCCGAGGACTACCACCAGCAGTATCTCGACAAGGTCCCGCGCGGCTACTGCCCGAACCACGCGACCGGCGTGCAGCTGCCGGACGCCTTCCTGGTGACGCCGCTGCAGTACGTCGACTGAGCAATCGCCCGCTCGAACCAAAGCCGGCCGGTCTTGACCGACCGGCTTTCTTCATTTCCGGGCCCTGTGGCGACACCGGGCCGGCGCAGAATGACGGTGTGGCGGACCAGCTGCATGTGGTATTCGGTGCCTCCGGCGGCGCGGGCGGCGCGCTTGTTCGCGAGCTGACGAGTACCGACCACAGGGTCCGGGCAGTCAGCCGGCGCCCTCCCCTCGGCGATCCTGGAGTCGATGCCGTGGCTGCTGACGCTGCCGACCCAGCGCAGGCTCTTGCCGCGTGCGAGGGTGCCGCGGTCGTCTACCACTGCGCGCAGCCTCCCTACGACCGATGGGAGGCCCTGTTTCCGACAATCACCCAGAACATCGCGGAAGCCGCGGCCACCTCAGGTGCAACTCTGGTCTATGCCGACAATGTGTACGCGTATGGCCCAGTGGACCGCCCGATGACGGAAGACATGCCGGCGCGGGCGACGACCCGAAAGGGGCGGGTCCGCGCGCTTATGGCTGAGCGGTTACTCACGGCTCACCGCGACGGACGGCTCCGTGTCGTGGTCGCGCGGTCCTCGGACTACTACGGCCCCGGTGGAGCGAACAGTGTGGTCGGGGACGTCTTGTTCGGCGCAGCCGTGGCAGGCAGGCGGGCCCGCTGGCTGGGGCGCATGGACGTGGCCCACAGCCTCAACTACCTGCCGGACGTCGCGCGGGCGCTCCTCACCCTCGGCTCACGGCCCGAGGCCGTCGGCGAGGTATGGCATGTTCCAGCTGGCGAGCCGCTGAACGGTCGCGACTTTGTGGCGCTCATTGAGGTCGCGCTTGGGCGGCGGGTGAAAGTCAGCCCCACCTCCAGGTTGACGCTACGACTGGCGGGAATGGTCGATGCTCGCGCGCGAGAGTCGACCGAAATGCTCTACCAGTGGGACCGCCCATTCGTCCTGAACGCGACCAAATTCGAGCGGACCTTCGCGCCATTCGAGGTTACGCCGCATCGCGAAGCTGTGGCCGCAACGGTCGCGTGGTTCGTGGGTCGGCATCGGTCGGCCCTCGCTGAGTAATTGCTGGCCAGCCCGTCGAGCAATACACGAACCTATCCAAGGTCCCGCACGGCTACTGCCCGAATCACGCTACCGGCGTGCCCCTGCCCGCGGAGTTCGCGGTGACCCCCCTCCAGTACGTGGACTGAACCTCGACCGGGTTGCTCCCTGCGCGAGCCCGAGGGCATCATCCTCGGGCTTGCGCAGGCGCTGACGTAAAAGCCGAAACGGTGTCGCTCAGCGCACCTCGAGGTCGCCGCCGGTCACGGCGAATGGCCAGAGTCCGAAGAGGTATGTGTCCTTCCCGGTGGAAGACTTCATGTGTCGGGGGGCAGTACCCGCCGCGACCATCGTCGCGTGGTGATCGGCAGCCGGTCCGGTACGCTGCGCAACCGTGCCTGCCGTCGGGGATCTGCTGGCCGACCGCTACCGGATCGATGGTGTCCTCGGCGCCGGGGGGATGGCCACGGTCTACGCCGCCACCGACCTCCGGCTCGAGCGTCAGGTCGCGGTCAAGGTCTTGCTGCCGAACCTTGCGCGCGACGCTTCGCTCGCCGAACGGTTCGATCGGGAGGCGCGGATTCTCGCCTCCGTGGCGCACCCCAACGTGGCCGACATATTCGACGTCGAGGGTGGCGATCCCGATGCCGGGCGTGAGCCGTTCTACGTCATGGAGCTTTGCGGCGGCGGAAGCCTGGCGGGTCGCATCGAGTCAGCCGGCCCGTTGGAACCCGGCGAGCTCGTCCCGATCATCGTCTCGATCGCCGCGGCGATCGGCGAGCTCCATCGGCGCGGCCTGATCCACCGCGACGTCAAGCCGGCCAACATCCTGTTCACGGGCGGCCGGCCGAAACTGGCCGACTTCGGGCTGGCCAAGCCCGGCGGCGGGCTGGGACTCGACATGCTCACGGCGCCGGGGACGGCGATCGGGACGCCCGCCTATATGGCGCCCGAGCTCGTGTCCGGCGGCGATGCCACGACCGCGAGCGACCTGTACGCCCTCGCGGCGACGACGTTCCATGGCCTGACCGGGCGCGCGCCGCGACAGGCCGACTCGTTGACGACGCTGGCGGCGGCAGCGGCAGCAGCCCTCCCCCGAATATCGGAGCTCAGCCCGCGGCTCTCCGGAGCGTTCGACGAGGTGGTCGCGGCCGGTCTGGCGGAGGACCCGAGCGACCGGCCGTCGCTTAACACGTTCACTGCGGGGCTGGTGGCCGCCCTCGACCGATCGAGCGCGCTGGGGGCACCCGCCTCGGTCATGCCCGCGCCGGTCACACCTGCGCCGGTCACGCCAGCGGTGCCCGACCCCGTCGCGGACGAAACGACCCGGATCGAGGTCCCCCAGCCGACCAGGGTTCCGACCGGCATGCCACCGCGCCGGGCGAGTCGCGAGTCGCCCGGAGCCCGCCGGCGGCAACGCACAGGCGCCGCCCTCCCCGTCGGCACCGCCGTGTTTGCGCTCGCCTTCGTCGCCCTCGGCGTGCTCGCCCTCTCCGGCCTGTCCTCGCTGTTCCAGCCGGCGGGCACGACCGGCGGCGCCACACCGTCCTCGCCGCTGGCCGTCAGCCCGAGCCCAACAGCCATGTTGCCGAGCCCGTCGCCCAGCCCGTCCGTTCGCCCGAGCCCGACCGCCGATCCCGCCGGCCCGGCCCTGGACGCCCTGGGGATCGTCCTCAATCGGATCGACGCGGCGCGCGGCGGGCACGACGGCCTCAAGGGCAGCGAGGCCAATGACCTCGACAACCTTGCGCTCGAGGTCGGCCGCCGCCTCCACGCCGGCGACTACGCCGGCGCTCGTCAGGTCGCGCTGGACCTCCAGGACCGCGCGCAGAGGCTCACCGAGCACGTCGACAAGCAGCACCGCGACGCCCTGCTCTCGGCAATTCAGGACCTGCTCTCGGCGATCCCCAACTGACGTACGCTCGGGCGGTGGAGCCGCCGAAGGTGTGGATCGTCCGGCACGGCGAGACCACCTGGGCGCGGCTGGGGCGGCACACGAGCCGCACCGACGTCCCACTGACGAGCCGCGGCCGGGAGGATGCCCGGCGGATCGGGGCGCTCCTCGCCGAGCACGCCTTCGGACTCGTCCTGTCGAGCCCCAGGCGGCGCGCCCTCGAGACCGCGAAGCTGGCCGGGTTCGGCGCGCGGGTCGAGCTGAGCGAGGACCTGGTCGAGTGGGACTACGGCGCCGACGAAGGGCTCACCACGCCCGAAATCCGCTCCGATCGCCCTGGCTGGACGATCTGGCGGGACGGCCCGCGCGAGGGTGAGATGGCTCGACATGTGACCGCCCGCGTCGATCGCGTGATCGTCCGGCTCCGGGCGGCGACCGGCGACGCGCTCGTGTTCGCGCACGGCCACGTGCTGCGGGCGCTGACGGCGCGCTGGCTCGACCTGCCGGTCCGGGATGGACGCCTGTTCGAGCTCGACACCGCCACCGTCTCGGTGCTCGGCTGGGAACGAGAGCAGCCGGTCATCGAGCGCTGGAACGTGACCGCGGCCCAGGCATGACGAAGGGGGCCTGCGCGGCCCCCTTCCGAAAAATGAAACGACCCTCCCGCCGAGGGCCGGGTTGCCTACTTCTTGGTCGTCTTCTTGGCGGGGGCAGCCTTCTTGGCCGGAGCCGCCTTCTTCATCGCCATGCCCTTGTCGTGATGGCTCACCCGCTCGGACCTCCCGTTTCCGACCCTACATGGGTCGACTGCCGGCGAGTCTACCGCCGCGCGCCGCCGCTTGGGGTGACGGCGCGCAGTCGCTCATTTGAGCGTCGACGTCAGGAAGTTGAGGGCGTCGCCGCCGAGCCGGCCGGCGATCAGCCGGATCGAGCCGTCGCTCGCGTCGAACACGGTGATCGAGGCCTGTTGGCTGTCGTTGACCCGACCATCGGCGTCGACGCGGGGCAAGCCCGCGGCATAGACGAGCCGGCCGTCGGCGCTCACCGCGACCGAGACGTAGTCCGCGGTCGGCTGCCAGACGGTGATCGGGTCGAGCGTGGCTGCGTCGAAGACGTAGACGCCCGCCGAGCCGGCCGTTTCCCGTGCGCCGAGGCCCGCCCTGACGCCGATCGCGTAGACCCGCGAGCCATCCGGGGACACCACGAGCGCGCCGCGCAGCCACGACTTCGCGGCGGCGACGGGCGCCAGCCAGTTGGCGAGGGCGGCGAGCGGCCCCGGATCGGCCGCCGCGATGCCCGTGCCCGAGGTCTTCTGGCCCGAGGCGAGATCCACCCGGATCAGGACGCCCGTGGCGGGATCCCACACGTACAGCCTCGCGCCATCGGGGCTGACGGCGGTCGGGTCGGCCTCGATGCCGGCACTCCCTGCAACCCGCACGTCGCCGAGCGATGAGGTGTCGTGACCGAGCCGGCGAATCACGGTCAGCTGCGACCCGCCGTTCGTGCACGCCAGCCAGAACCCGCCCAGGGGCAGCGGCCCGGCGCGGACCACGATGTCGCCGCAGTCGTCGGCGTTGGGCACCGGCTTCGGGCCCGTCAGTCGACCCCCCTCGAGCGCGGCCGTAAAGACGTCGTTCCCGGATGTGTACGAGGGGGACTGCGACGCCGGCGGAAACCACTCGTACCAGCCGCGGGCGATCAGCATGCGACCCGTGTCGATCGCGCCCGCGGCCCGCGGGGCGTCGACGACGCGACGGTGGTCGCCCTCGCCGTCGGTGGCGTCGGGCAGGTTGAGCCGACCGGCGACCAGGCCGGTCGAAAGGTCGACGACGAGGACGCCGCTCCGCCAGACGGGGTGGGCGCGGAGGCTCCAGCCGACGAAGCCGTAGCGGCCGTCGTCGCTGAAGGTGATGTCGGTCAGGACGTGCGACGGCTGCTCGGGAATGAAGTCCAATGCGTCGCGTGGGTCGGGCTCGCCGGAGAACTGCTCGATCGAGGTGCTGGACTGGAGCTTGCCGCGCGCGTCGTACCGGTCGATGCTCACATTGACGTCGGTCGGCTGCCCGCCGATGCTGCCGGACCCGGCGACGCACAGGCACACCATCGAGCCGTCACCATTCACGCGCAGCTCGCTCGCCGAGCTCTTGCCGGTCAGTTGCCCGCCGATCGCGCCGGTCGACAGGTCGACACGGGCGAAGTCGCCGCGTTCATTGCGAACGACCACGGTCGATGGGTTCGGCGCTTCGCCGGTGATCTGCAACCTCGGCAGCGGCGTCGCCCTGGCGACGGGGCTGGCGCTCGGCCGGCCGCCGTCGGAGGGCGCGGTTGTCTTGCCCGGCTCCGTCCTCGGCGCGGTGACCACGACGGCGACGAGCGCGCCGACGACGGTGAGCGTGATCGCCGCCGTCGCCGCCCGGCCCAGCCGCCCGAACCA
>JACXTT010002883.1_pt1 | contig 26918 bp, 23 predicted proteins | sample 9270951 | NCBI WGS metagenome assembly JACXTT01 (sample SAMN15532306, study PRJNA645909) | rock metagenome | isolation source: weathered quartz diorite | place: Puerto Rico | collected 2017-06-21 | reverse complement strand
TGTTGACGGTTGCGTCCTCCCTCGATGAACACTGCCTTCAGCTTTCAGATGCGGTGCGGCGACCCGATGGAGCCGATCCTCGAAGCCGCGCGTTCATCGAAGCATTCGTCCGGCCGCACGGGCTCACCGAAGCCGCGGCGGATCGTTTTGTTGCAGCGGTCGAAACCGAGGCTGCCAGACGGTCGCCACCGCGTCGCACGCGCCCCGCAGGCGCCGCCCTGCTGATGCCGATCCTGGCGCCGATGGCGATTGCCGCCCGGGCCGCGCGGCACCGGCGGCGTTCGCAGCGCCGCGCGCAAGGCGAGAGCGCGCGCCGGCCGCTGAAGCTCCTTTTCATCGTCGGGTCAGCAGAGTACATCCGCTACTTCGATTCGACGATGTCGCTGCTGACGGATCGCGGCCACGAGGTCAGCATCGGCGTCAATCGCCTGCGGGAGCGCAAGCACGCCCGCCTGGAGGGGCTGGAGGATGCGCGCGTCCGCATTCTCGGCGTCATTCCGAAGCGGTTGGATGTCTGGACGCCGCTGGCGCGCGCGGTGCGCGGCACATTCGATTTCGTCCGATATCTGCAGCCGCGCTTTGTGGATGCACCCGCCCTGCGCGCGCGCATGAAGCGAAAGGTGCTGCCGTCGTGGATGCGCTGGCTCGATCGGGGGCAGACGCTCAGCAGTCGCCAACTCGCCCGCGCGTACCGGTGGTTGACTGGCATCGAATCCGCCATTCCGATCAGCCGCCGCCTCACGCATTTCTTCAACACGCATCGTCCGGACGCCGTCATCGTGTCGCCGCTGGTCGACGCGGCCTCCGATCAGGTGGACGCCGTCCGAGCCGCGCAAGCGCTGGGCATCCCCGCCGTCGCGGCGATTGCCTCATGGGACAACCTCACCAACAAAGGTCAGTTGCGCGTTCAGCCGGACATGGTGACCGTCTGGAACGAAGAACAGAAGCGCGAAGCCGTCACGCTGCACGGCATCGATGCGTCACGCGTGGAGGTCACCGGCGCACAACTGTTCGATCGATGGTTCGAGCGACGGCCTAGCCAGTCGCGCGACGAATTCTGCGCGATGGTCGGCCTGCCCGCGGATCGGGAAATCGTTCTCTACACCGGTTCGTCGGTATTCGTCTCGCCCTCAGCGGTTGAAGCGCCGTTTGCACGCCGCTGGATTCAGGCGCTGCGCGCCTCGCGCGAGGCTGTTGTCGCCGATGCCGCGGTGTTGATCAGGCCGCATCCATTCAACGTCGAAGGGTGGCAGACCACCGATTTCAGTGATCTCGGGCCAGTCGCCATTTTTCCGAATGCACGCTTCACCCCGTCGGCCGATTCGGCGCGCACAAGCTTTTTCGACTCGCTGTACTACGCGTCTGCGGTCGTCGGCGTGAACACGAGCGCCATGGTCGAAGCGGCCATCCTTGGCAAGCCCGTATTGTCGCTGTCAACGGGCGAATTCGCGGCCACGCAGCAGGGAACGCTGCACTTTCACTATCTGCTGCCCGAGAACGGCGGCTTCCTCCGCGTTGGACGTTCCTTTGACGAGCACATCACGCAGTTGGCGGACGCGCTCCGTAATCCCGACCTTTCACGCGCGGAGACGCAGTCGTTCGTGCGTTCGTTCCTGCGCCCGCGAGGTCTCGATGTTCCGTGCACGCCGCTTCTGGCGGATGCGCTCGAGCGGGCGGCCGATCTGCCGTGTGCGCCGCGTCGCGAATCCATCGGCACCCGTGCGCTGCGTTTGATAGTTTGGCCCTTTGCGGTCCTTCTGCGTGTTACTGAATTCGGCGAAGGAAGCGGTCTGCTCTCGCGCAAGGGCATGGCCGACGTGTGGACCCGCGTCCGTCGAAACACCCGCCCCATCGTTCGCCTGGTTCTGGTTCGTCCCGCGCGAGGCCTGATGTGGGTGCTGCGGCGCGTCGTCGCCGCGTTCCGGCGCTCGGTACGCTGTTGCGTCCATTGGGTCCTCATTGCGCCCCGGCGGATGCTCAGGCTGTTTCGCCACGTGCGATACCACGTCGCCGTGCGGCTACGCGGAGACGGCCAGGCCTGAGTACGGCGAAGCCGATGAAGATTCTGTTTCTCGGGCGCCACTTCACGTATTTCCGCAACTTCGAATCCGTGCTGCGCGAACTCGCCTTGCGCGGCCATCAATTGCATCTCGCAGTCGAGCAGGACGAGTCGCTCGGCGGCAGCAAACTGGTGCAGACCCTCGTCAATGAATTCCCGAATGTCACGGCCGGTGTTCTGCCGGATCGCCCGGAAGATGAGTGGAACTGGACGGCCACACGCCTCCGTCTCGGCCTCGACCACCTCCGCTATCAGCATCCTGTTTTTGATCGCGCGTACAAGTTGCGCGAGCGGTCGCGCGGCCGAACACCCGGTGCGTTCGTGACCCTGGGCAGCACCGTGCACGCGACAGGCGAATGGGCGCGACGCGGTGCCGAGACGACGCTCCGCCGGCTGGAGCGTGCCATTCCAGAGACGGCGTCAATTCGCGCGTTCGTCGAGGCGCAGCAGCCAGACCTGATGCTTCTGACGCCGTTGATTGACCTCGGCTCGTCGCAGATCGATTACCTCCGCGCGGGCCGCGCCCTCGGCATCCCGACGGCGCTGTGCGTGTGGAGCTGGGATCATCTGTCGAGCAAGGCGTTGATCCGTGAATGCCCAGACCGTGTGTTCGTGTGGAACGAAACGCAAAAGCGCGAGGCGATCGAGTTGCACCGCGTACCCGCGGAAAGAGTCGTTGTGACGGGAGCTCAGTGTTTTGATCACTGGTTCGATCGGGTGCCCTCCCGCACGCGCAGAGAGTTCTGCGAGGAGGTGGACCTCGACGCGACGCGTCCGTTCGTGCTGTGGGTGTGCTCGGCGCTGATCCATGGCAGTGCACCGGAGGCGCCGTTTGTCGTCGATTGGATTCGGCGCCTGCGTGCGAGCAATAGTCCGGCGCTCTGCAATGCCGGAGTGCTCGTACGGCCCCATCCGTCGCGCGTCGCGGAATGGGAGTCGATCGATATCGGGGAGCTCGACGCGGTTGTGTGGGGCAGCAATCCGGTTGACGAACAGGCGCGCACCGACTACTTCGATTCGATCTTTCACAGCGCCGCCGTTGTCGGATTGAACACGAGCGCCTTCATCGAGGCTGGTATTGTCGGACGTCCGGTGTTGACGATCGTCGTGCCGGAATTCGTCGAAAACCAGCATGGCACTGTTCACTTCGACTACCTCGTGAAGGCAGGCGGCGGTCTTGTGACAGTGGGTAGCGGGTTCGACGAACATCTCGGACAGCTTGCGAGCGCGATCGCCGCGCCGACCGGAGCACGCAAGCCCTTCGTCCGCGACTTCGTCCGGCCTCACGGCCTCGACCGCGCGGCCACTCCAGTGTTCGTGAACGCCGTTGAAGCCATGCGGGCCTTGCCCGTCGAGCCTGTTCGCCGTGACGTCCTCTCATCTGTGTGGCGATGGGCGCTTCGACGGGTTGCCGCGTTGAAGGACAACGAACGGTTCGAACGGTGGACGCTGTCGCCGCGCGAACAGGTCACCGCGGAACGGCGGCGGGCCATGCGCGAGCAGAAGGCGATTCGCCGGGCACTGAGCCGCGCGGCCAATGATGCTGACCGCCAGCGCAAACTGCAGGAACGCGAAGCTCGATTCGAGGCGTACCGCCATCAGCGGCAGGAAGCGCGGGCGCGTGCGTCAGCCGAGCGGAAGGCGGCCGCTATTCACGCAAACGAGCAAGCACGGTGAGAAAGGTGTGCGTCCTCGTCGGTTCCCGCGCCAACTACGGCAGCATCAAGTCCGCCATGCGTGCGATAGCGTCCCACCCCGAGCTGCGGCTGCAGCTCGTGGTCGGCGCCTCTGCGCTTCTCGACCGCTTCGGTTCGGTCGTCGACGTGATCGAAGCCGACGGGTTCACGCCCGACGCGAAGGTCACGATGATCGTCGAAGGCGAAACGCCCTCCACGATGGCCAAGTCCACGGGATTGGGTCTGCTGGAACTGCCGACGGTTTTCGATCACCTGAAGCCCGACATCGTGATCAGCGTCGGTGACCGCTTTGAAACGATGGCGACCGCGGTCGCCGCATCCTACATGAACATCCCCGTCGCGCACACGATGGGCGGCGAAATCAGCGGCACCATCGACGAGAGCATCCGCCACGCCGTCACCAAGCTTGCACACGTGCATTTCCCCGCGAACAGGCAGGCCGCCGAGCGAATTGTCCGCATGGGCGAGGATCCAGGCAGCGTGCACGTCGTCGGCTGTCCGCGCGTCGATCTCGTTGCGCAGATCGTCGGCGGCAACGGACATCTCGATTCGCCGGACTGGCTCGATCACGAGGGCGCCGGTGCCCACATCACGCTCGAGAAGCCGTTTCTCCTCGTCAGCCAGCATCCGGTGACGACGGAGTACGGCCAAGGGGAACAGCAGATCAACGAAACGCTTGCGGCGCTCGATGAACTACGCATGCCAGCCATTATGCTGTGGCCGAATGCAGACGCGGGATCGGAAGACATCGCCCGCGGCATGCGCAAGTTTCGCGAAAATCGGCGGCCCGAATACATCCGCTTCTACAAAAACTTCCCGATCGAAACCTATGTGCGTCTGATGAACAGCTGCGCGTGCGCGATCGGGAATTCGAGCGCACCGTTGCGCGAGGGTGCCTTCATCGGCGTCCCGACGGTCAACGTCGGCACGCGGCAGTGCGGCCGCGATCGTGGACCGAACGTCGTCGACGTCGGCTACGACCGCGCGCAGATCGTCGCAGCCGCCAAGCGGCAGATCGCACACGGACGTTACGCGTCCGACGATCTGTACGGCGACGGCGGGGCAGGACCGCGAATCGCCAACGTTCTCGCGACAACCTCGCTGCGTGTCCAGAAGCGTTTGCACTACTGAGGGATGCCGAAGGTTCTCGGCGTGATTCCGGCGCGTGGTGGTTCGAAGGGGATTCCCAACAAGAACCTGGCGCTCGTGGGCGGGCGTCCGTTGCTCGCGTACACCGCCGATGCCGTCAAGGAAGCCAAACTCCTGACGCGCACCATCGTCAGCACCGACGACGAGCGGATCGCGGATTGCGCGAGATCACTCCGCCTCGACGTCCCGTTCATGAGGCCAGCATCGCTTGGCGGCGACGATGTGCCGATGCTGCCGGTGCTGCAGCATGCCATTGAACTGCTGGAATCGGACGGCTTTCACGCCGACATCGTCGTCCTGTTGCAGCCGACGTCGCCGCTTCGCCGCGGTGAACACATCGATGCCGCGGTGAAATGGCTCGCGCGCGCAGGTGGCGACTCCGTGGTCTCGGTGGTGGAAGTGCCGCATCAGTTCAACCCGACGTCGGTCATGCGCTACGAAGAGGGATTGTTGAAGCCGTTTCTCGACGCACCGACCGCGACGAGGCGCCAGGACAAGCCGCGCGTGTACGCGCGAAATGGACCGGCGGTGCTCGCTACTCGTGTGCAGGTGATCAGGGAAGGTTCGTTGTACGGGCGACAGTCGTGGCCGCTTGTTATGAGTCCGGAAGACTCGCTCGACGTGGACACGCCGTGGGATCTGAAGGTTGTCGAAGCCGTGCTGGCCGCGCGATCGAATGCAAATTCCGTATAGGCATCTCTCCGAATATCAGCCTGTCGACATCGCGAAGCTGCGTCCGGGCACGTCGTACAAATCGCTCATCGAGAAGCGGACACATCCGATTGACGCGCTGATCACGCGGTTCGGCAAAATCCCCGATGGATTGCTGACGGCGCGCGCTTGTCCGACGTGTGGCGCCCACGCGGAGAAACCGGAGATGTCGAAGGACCACATGTCGGTCGTTCGGTGCGGCGTCTGCGATCTCGTGTACGTGAATCCAACGTTTGACGAGGAACATTACCAGCGCGTCTACGCGTCGGCTGAATACCAGGAGATCGTCCGTGACCTTGGGATCAGCAGCCATGAATACCGGGTGCGTCGGTTCGGCATCGAGCGCGTCGGCATCATGGAGCAGCATCTGCCGCAGCGCAGCGCCCAGCCTGTACGCTACCTCGATGTCGGATGCAGCACGGGTTTTGTCGTCGAGGCAGCGCGCGATCTCGGATGGAGCGCAACGGGCATCGACCTGAATCCCTCTGCGATTGAGTTCGGGCGATGCCGCGGTCTCGATCTTCGCAGCGTGCCGCTCGAAGATGCGGGATTCGCGCAGGGGAGCTTCGATGCGATCTCGCTGTTCGACGTGCTCGAACATCTGCTCGCGCCGGCACGCACGCTGCGCGCCTGCATCGATCTCGTCGCACCCGGCGGCGTTCTCTTCATCTACGTGCCGAACTACGACTCCGCGTCGCGGCTGCTCATGGGTTCGGCCGCGCATTTCATCTGGCCGACGCATCATCTGAACTACTACACGCCGGCCACGATGCGCGACCTGATGTCGCGCAATGGCCTGACGACGGAGTTCGTCGCCACCGAAGGGCTCGATATTCAGGATTACATCTGGTATCGCCGCGAGGTGTTGGACAAACCGTCCGACGATCTCGCCCAGATCGCTGACACGCTGCAGTTTCTCGCGAACGCCGGCTGTTACGGAAAGAACCTGCGAGTGATCGCGCGGAAGTGAAAGTCCTCTTTACCGCCCTGCATTTCGCGAACTATCGCCTGTTCGAGCCGGTGATCTGCGAGCTCGCGGAGCGGGGTCACGACGTGGTGCTCGCCGCGGACGAAGCGGAAACATTCGGTGGCCGCGCACTCGTCGAGCGGCTGGCTACGTCGTATCCGCGTGTCACGTACGGAAACGTTCCGTCCGCAGCGGACGAGCCGTGGATGCCGTTCGCGCAGAAGGTGCGCTACGGACTCGACTACGTGCGTTTCTGCGCTCCGCGCTACGAAGAGGTCCCGAAGCTGCGGATCCGGAACGTGGAACGCGCCGCCCGGGTGATCCGCTGGCTGACGGCCAGTGTCGGGCACTCGGTTGTCGCACGCGCCCTGAAATGGCTGGAGCGCTCGATGCCGCGCAGCGCGTCGATGCGCTCATGGCTCGATAGCGTCGCGCCTGACGCGCTCATCCTGACGTCGCTGACCTTCTCGCGGTCGTCGGCCATCGAGCAGCTGAAAGCTGCCCGCGGACTCGGGATTCCTGCCGCCGCCGCCATCATGAGCTGGGACCATCTCTCCAGCAAGGCGCTGCTCCACATCGCTCCCGACCGAACGTTTGTCTGGAATGAGGTGCAGAAACGCGAGGCGACCGGGATGCACGGCTTGCCGCCCGAGAGCATCGTCGTGACGGGCGCGCAATGCTACGACCAGTGGTTCGATCGGCGGCCCTCACGGACGCGCGACGCGTTCTGCGCAGATATGGGACTGGATCCATCGCGTCCCTTCGTGCTCTACGTCTGTTCTGCGATGAGTCCCGTGCCGATGCCGGTGGAACCGCAGTTCGTCAAGGAGTGGGTGACCGCGCTGCGTGCGTCTGCCGATCCAATGTTGCGCGACGTCGGGGTGCTTGTCCGTCCGCATCCGGAACGGCTGAAGGAGTGGACCGACGTCAGCTTTGACGGCTTCGAAAACGTCGTTGTACGTGGCGGAACGCCCATCGACGCCACGTCAAAGGCCGATTACTTCGACGCCTTGATCTTCAGCCATGCCGTCGTCGGCCTCTGCACGAGCGCGTTTCTTGAAGCCGCAATCGCCGGACGGCCCGTGCTGACGCTGTTGCTGCCAGCGTACCGAATGCATCAGGACGGGATGGCGCATTTCCGCTACCTGCTCGAAGTCGAGGGAGGCCTGCTCCACGCCGCACCTGAGATGTCGGCGCATCTTCGTGATCTTTCCGACGTGCTATCACGCGGCGCGGAGCGCGAGGAGAGAAACGTCCGCTTTCTGACCGCGTTTGTGCGGCCAAATGGATTTGAAATGCCGGCCACGCCGGCATTCGTATCAGCGGTCGAACAGCTTGCAGCACTACCGCGAAACCTCGATCCACGATTCGCTGACGCCACCGCCACCCAGTGTGTCGTCGGGCGGATCGCGGCCGCGACGCGAGCCGGTGTCGGCCATTGGCTGATGATGGATGCGATCGATGTCGTCCGGGCTCGCAGCGAGGAGCAGAACGACCAGCGTAAGCAGGCGATTCTGGAGAAGCGATCGCTCTACTACGAGACGAAGGCACGCACGCGACAGGAGCACGCCCGCGCGCGTGAACATGAGCACCGGTCGAAGGAATGGGCCAAGTGGCGGCGAGGCCTCAGCGCGCGCAAACAGATCGCGCGCATCAAGGGCGGGCTGAAACAACTCGTGGGGTCGGGACAGCAGTGACACAGTCCCCGAACAATCGCTCGCCACGGGTCGTACTGGGGATGACGCTCTACAACAACGCCCGTCATCTTCCAGATGCCTTGGCTTCTCTGGTGGCGCAGTCATATCGCGACTTTGCGCTCGTCATGCTTGACGATGCGTCGAGTGACGAGACGCCGGCAATCGCACGGACATTCGCGGCGAGCGACGAACGCTTCAGATACTTCCGGCATCCCGAACGCGCCGGCATGATTCCGACTTGGCGCGAGGTCGTCCAGATGGCGACGCGCGATGTCCCGTCTGCGGAATACTTCGCGTGGGTAAGCGATCACGATCGTTGGCATCCGCAGTGGCTTGCGCGTCTGGTCGAGACGCTCGACGGCAATCCTTCCGTTGTCGTCGCCTATCCGATGACGCAACGCATGGAGCCGGATGGGGCGGCGGTTGAGAAGGACCTGCGGGTGTTTCAGACGCTTGGGTTGGCCGACATTGGAGACCGCTGGCGCGAGTTCTGCCAAAACGGTGTCGGCTCTGGTGACATGGTTTACGGTCTCATGCGCGTCGCTGCGCTCCGCGCGGCGGGCATCTTTCGCGACGTGATGAACCCGGATCGCCTCCTTATTGCCGAACTGACGTTGCAGGGCGAGATTGCGCAGGTTCAAGAACCCCTCTGGGTGCGGCGTCGATCAGCCGTCGCCAGTATCGCGCGCCAGCGCAGCACGCTGATTGCGGGATCAACGCCGGGCTGGTTCGCGTGGCCGCCGACGCTCCAGCATGCCTTCGTGATCGCGCGTGAGTACGCGCGGTCGCCTCATCCGCCGGTACGGATTCCTGCAGCTACGCTCGCGTGGATGCTCGTGCGGTATCAGACAAGCTCCCTGCGGCGGACCTACCGAAAAACCGACGCGGCCAAGCAACTCGATCGCACCGGCGAGCAGGTGGCTTTTGCGTCGAAGTTGGCGAGGAAACGAACCCGAGTGTTTGTGGCCGACGCCGCGAACAGCATTGCGGTGGCGTGGGTACGGCTTGGGCGACGGCGCCGCAAGCTCGCATATGAAGCGGCGTTCTGGCTGCGGAAGGTCGCTTCGCGCACGCGTCGCGCCCAGCAGCGCGCGCGTTTCAAGGTGGGTACGGCCCTTCGCCGCGTCAGATGATGCCGCGATCGCTGAGTAGCTTCTCGATCCGTGCCGCGCAGCCATCCGGATCGCAGTCGAGTGTCGTGAGCCTGATATCTGGCGCGGCAGGGGCTTCGTACGGATCATCGATTCCTGTCAATCCGGTGATTTCACCCCGTCGCGCCCTGGCGTACAGCCCTTTCACATCGCGCTTCTCGCACACGTCGATTGGCGTCGCAACATGCACGAGAACGAAATGATCGTGACCAATCATCTGACGCACCTGGTTGCGCGTCTCTTCGTAGGGGCTGACCGCTGCGACGATGGCGATGCCGTCGTGCCGAACGATCTCCGACGCGACGAACCCGATGCGGAGGATGTTGGCATCGCGGTCCTGTTTGCTGAAGCCGAGCCCTTTCGAAAGATGGGTGCGCACGACGTCGCCGTCGAGCAACGTGACGATGCGGCCACGCGCTTCGACGTGTTTCGTCAGGACCTGCGCGATGGTCGATTTGCCCGCGCTGCTGAATCCGGTGAACCAGATACAGCAGCCGCGCTGCCGAGCCGAGGAGCTCAACGACGCGCCCCTGCGTCTGTAGTCGCGCTGACGAAGTACAGGGGCCGGCGAACGACTTCCGCGTAGATTCGGTACAGGTATTCTCCGACGACACCCATCATCAGGAACTGCAGTCCCGAAAACACCGTCACGCCGAGCATCACACTCGTCCAGCCGAGCAGCGGCTGGCCGGTCAGCTTACGGATCAGGAGATACCCGGCGATCGGGACCGTCAGCAGCGACACGAGGACACCGGTGATGGTCATCAGGCGGATTGGCAGCACCGAAAAGCCGATGAACGTGTCGTACATCGTTTTGACCATCCGCGTGTACGTCCATCCCGAGACCCCAGAACGGCGCGGCTCACGGTGGTACTCGACAACCGCTTCCTTGAAGCCGGTCCATGCCACCAGTGCAAATGTCACGCGGTTCTGCTCCTGGAACCGGGCAAAGCAATCCGCGACGCGCCGGTCGACGAGCAGGAAGCTTCCGGTCGTAAAGTGCGACCCGCGCGGCATCGCAAACCGCCGGATCAGTTGCTCGAACGCTTTGCTCGTCCAGATACGGAACGACGACTCCGCTCGGCTGACGCGCTTGCCCCAGACGATGTCAGCACCGTTTTTCCACGCATCGATGAAGCGCAGGACGACGTCCGGCGGGTCCTGGAGATCGCAGGCGAGGGTCGCAACCCCATCGGCGTCGCCGATATTCGCGAACCCGGCGCTGAGCGCGATATGAGATCCGTAGTTGCGCGACAGCCTGATCCCATGGAAGCGCTCGTCGCGAGCCGCAAGCGCGCAAATCCGCGCCCAGCTGTCGTCGGCGCTGCCGTCTTCGATGAACAGGACCGAGATGTCGCAGTCCTGCCGCGCCAGCAATACCTGGCGCACAGACGCTTCGTACGCGTCGAGTCCAGCCGATTCGTTGTAGACCGGCGTGAGAACCAGTACCTTCGGCCTACTGTTCATCGGGGATCCAATCCTCGAACTCCCGTCCAAACAGCGAGACGAGTTCCCGCGTTGCGGGTGCGTACCGGCGCCGAAGACTCCGCCGCAAATCATCCGACATCGCGTCGCCAGCTTCTGACGGATTTACGACGTCGAGACCGAGCGTGTCGTCGGGACGCGGTGCAACCCCGAGAAAACGGTGCAGACGGCAGGCCAGATCGCCCGGTTTCAGAATGATGTCGTCGAACTTCAGGCCAAGAATCTGTTCGCGGGGAAACAGTTCGACATACCGCCGCAGCATCGTCGCGTACAACCCGCGCGAGAAGTACGCGTGCGGCCGCGCGTATCGCAAATGCGGCGGCACAGTGCGCTCACGTTCCTCTTCCTGCTCGAGCGCCGTTTCAAAATCGAGTGTTTCCATCCGGTTCATCCGCGACCATGCCCAGTTCGAGTACGCGCGCTGCGCGGGCTCGCGCAGGATGAATACCAGCTTCGCGTCCGGCAGATGACGATGGATGCGGCCGGCGGCAGCGGCGCTTTCGAGATAGTTGGTGCTCTTTTCGCCCGCTGCCGCGTACGCCGCCGATCCATCGAACCACGTGTCGACGTAGTGCTGAAAACCGCGTTCGTACAGCTCGTCAACGAGAAAAAACTTGGGCTCAGGCCGAACCGGCTTGGCCATGTACACGTCGGGATGACGATCGAGCAGGTAGTACAGCCACGTCGTCCCCGAGCGGGGCGCGCCCGCAATCAGGAAAGTCGGGCCCTGTCGGTGCATGCGTGTGGGAATCTCGACCAGTCTAACGGACACGGCGCGGCTTTGACATCGGAATGTCGAGCGTCATGACGCCACGGACGATCCTTGGAATGACGCTGTACAACAATGCCCGGCATCTGCGCGAGGCGACGGATTCAATTCTCGAGCAGACCGACCGCGACTTCATGCTCCTGATGCTCGACGACGGCTCGACGAGCAATGTGGAGGGCATCGCGCTCGAGTACGAGCAGCGCGACGACCGCGTTCGCTATTTTCGTCATCCGCAGCGACGCGGCATGGTTCCGACGTGGAAGGAAGTTGCCGAGATCGCGCGGCATGAGTACCCACAGGCCGAATTCTTTGCATGGGTCAGCGATCACGACCGCTGGGACTCGCGGTGGCTCGCCGGGATGATCGCGGAGCTCGAGGCACATCCCGACGTCGTGCTGGCCTATCCGCGCACCCTCCGCATCGACGAGCGCGGCGCGGTCATCGATAAAGAGCCGCGCGTGTTCGACACCTCCGGCGTGCCCGATGCCCGCGACCGCTGGCGGCGATTCTGCTGGGCGGGAGTCGGTTCGGGCGACATGGTGTACGGGCTGATGCGGACGTCCGCGCTCGCAGCGGCCGGCACGTTTCGATCCGTGCTCAACCCGGACCGGCTTCTGATCGCGGAACTGTCGCGGCAGGGTGGAATCCGGCAGGTCGACGAGCCGCTCTGGTATCGGCGGCAATCGGCCGCCGCGAGCGTGACGCGCCAGGCGGCGTCGCTGTTCGCCGCCGAGGCACCTCCAAGATTCAACTGGCCGCCCTCGCTACAGCATGCGGTCATCCTCAGCCAGCAGGGTCTCGGCCTGTCGATGATCGTTGAGTACGTGGTCGCTTCCGGTTGGCGTTCGATTCGAAAGACCGAAACCTCGAAGAGCATCGGGCGCGGCGTCGACAATCTGCACTTCGTCAAGAAACTCGTGAAGAAGGCGTTTCACTACGCCGTCTACTACACGCTCGTCGGCGCGCGTATGGTGGCCGCCAAGAGCCGACGTGTCACGCGGAAAGCCGTCTACCAGTTCCTGATGTTCACGCATCGCACGGGTTTGCGTTGAGAATTCTGTTCGCAGCGCTGCATTACGGATATTTCCGAAACCTCGAGTCGGTGGTCGAAGAACTCGCGCAGCGCGGTCACGACGTGCACCTGACCGCGGAGCGTCAGGATTCGGCACTCGGCGGTCGCGAGATCGTCGAACGCCTCGCCTCGCGCCACGATACGGTGACGTTCGGTATGAGGCCGCGACGCGAGCGCGCCTACTTTTTTCTCGCGTCGAAGATTCGCCTGTCGCTGGACTACCTCCGATATCTCCGCCCCGAATATGCGAGAACTCCGGCGTTGCAGCGGCGTGCGCGCGTGCGCACGCCACGAGGGCTGCTTGCCGCTCTGCGGCTGCCGCTGCTGCGTGCATCAGGCGGCCGACGTCTTGTCGCACGCCTGCTCGACGCCATCGATCACGCGCTGCCGCCGAGTCGTGACATCGAGCGGTTCCTTGACGAGCAACGCCCGGATGTGGTGGTCATCACGCCGCTGGTCGGCGTCGTCGCCTCATCGCAGCTCGACCTGCTGCGCAGCGTTCGCGCGCGCGGCATCTCCTCGGCGGTGTGTGTCTGGAGCTGGGATCACCTGTCCAGCAAGGCCATCATTCGCGACGTTCCGGATCGGTTGTTCGTCTGGAACGACGTCCAGAAGCGCGAGGCGATGGAGATGCATGCGGTGCCGCCGGCGCGTGTGGTGGTGACCGGTGCGCAATGTTTCGATCGATGGTTCGATCGCCAGCCATCGCGGGATCGCGCGCAGTTCGCACGGCACGTCGGCCTGCCAAACGATCGTCCCTTTGCTTTGTGGGTCTGCTCTGCGCTGTTTCCCGGCAGCCCGTCGGAGGCTGAGTTCGTGATGCGGTGGGCGGCGCACCTTCGCGCGTCGGATAAGCCGGCTGTTCGCGACGTCAGCATTCTGATTCGGCCGCATCCGTCGCGCGCAAGCGAATGGGACGACGTGGATTGGCGGACGGTGCCGGGCGTCGCGTTCTGGGGCGGCAACCCCGTGGATGACCGTTCGCGCGCCGACTACTTCGATTCGCTCTATCACAGCGGTGCGGTCGTCGGACTGAATACGAGTGCGTTTATCGAGGCGGGCATCGCTCAGCGGCCTGTGCTGGCCATCCTGCCTTCCGAATTCAGTGCCAACCAGGAAGGGACGCTCCACTTCCGATACCTGATTGAAGGTGGACTTCTGACGATTGCGCGAACGCTCGACGAGCACGAAGCGCAGCTCGCGACCATGCTGCAGGCGCCGCCTGCCGCAGTCATGAGCCGGCAGCGGGAGTTCATTCGTGCGTTCGTCAGGCCGCGTGGACTGGATCTCTCCGCGACCGACGTCATGGCAGATGCCCTGGAGTCGCTTGCGACCGAGAGGCCCGTTGAGGGCCCACAGCCCGCGCCTCTCGTCGGCAAGATCGGCCTTGCGGCGCTGCGGGTCATCGCACGCGTCCCGGCAACCAGACGTCTGTTGCTCGACGAACGCGAAGTGAAGGCCAAGAAGCGGCGTGCGCGCGAAGAACGGGCGAGCGGCGCAGCGGGAATCGCCTGATGAAGATTCTGTTTTTCATGCGGCATTACACCTACGTGCGGCTGTTCGAGTCGGCCATCACCGAACTCGCGCGCAGGGGACATCAGCTTCATCTGTCGGCGGACCGCGAGGAGTCGATCGGCGGCCGTCCTCTGGCCGAGCGGCTCGCCGAGCAGTATCCAACCATCACGCTGGGCACCACACCCGTACGGGCCGCGAACGCGTGGAGCGAATTCGCCAGGCGCCTGCGACTGGGCATCGACTACCTGCGGTTCCTCGATCCGCGCTATGTCAACACGCCGCATCTGACGCGTCGCTCGCGAGATCGCGCCCCCCGCAGCATCGTGGCGATTGCCGAACGGACGGGTCCGCGTGGCGTCGCTATGCTCGGCCGGCTGCTCCGGCTGCTCGAGCGAGGTATTCCGACAAATCGCGATCTCAAGCAATACATCCGGGATCAGGCGCCGGATGTGGTCATCATTGCGCCGCTGGTGGAACTCGGCTCGCCGCAAATGGATCACCTCGCCGCGGCGAAGGCGCTTGGCATGAAGACGGCGCTCACGGTCGTCAGCTGGGATCATCTGTCCAGCAAAGCGCTGATCCGAAACGTGCCGGATCTCGTCGTCGTCTGGAACGATATTCAGAAGCAGGAAGCGGTCGCCATGCACGGCGTACCGGCGGACCGCATCGTCGTCACCGGAGCGCAGTGCTACGACCAGTGGTTCGGGCGCGCTCCGTCGCGCAGCCGGGAGAGTTTCTGCTCGCGCGTGGGTCTTCGGTCGGATCGGCCGTTTGTGGTCTACCTCTGTTCGTCTTTGTTCCGGGGAACGGCCAGCGAGCCGGCATTCGTCGAGCGCTGGGTCCAGGCGGTTCGAAGCAGTTCGGATCCTCGTCTGCGCGACATCGGCATTCTGATCCGGCCCCACCCGGCGCGCCCCGAGGAATGGAAACAAATCGACCTGTCGGGTTTCAGGAACGTCGCGTTCTGGGGCGACCACCCGGTGGACGAGGAGGCGAAGAACGATTACTTCGATTCGATGTACTTCAGCGCGGCGGTCGTCGGCCTGAATACGAGCGCTTTTCTCGAGGCGGCCGTCGTCGGAAAGCCGGTTCACACTGTTCTCGATGAAGAGATCTCGAAAGACAACCAGGAAGGGACGATCCACTTCGCGTACCTGCGGAACGTCAATGGTGGACTGCTTCGCGTTGCCAGGACGCTCGACGAGCACGTGGAACTGCTTGCCGCGTCGCTCGCGCCTGAAGGCGGAGGGGACGCGAAGGCCCGTCGTTTCGTAGAAGGATTCATCCGCCCGTTTGGTCCGTCGGACGCCGCCACGCCGCGTTTTGCGGACGCGATTGAAAGGCTGGACTCGTCGGCTCCGCCTCGCCCGGTCGGAGAGGGGCTTGTCGAGCACGCATTTCGGCTCGTCTTGTATCCGGCTGTGATCGCGCTGCAGCTGCTCCTGGTGAGCCAGCCCCATCGCAAGACCGCTCGGCTTCAAGCGAAGAAATGGGGACAGGACAGCCGCCGCCGGGCATTCGTGGCGCTCAAGCAGTTTGCGCAGCGGCAGCTCGGCGAGAAAGAGCTCACGGTGTCGGCGCCCGGAGCTCCATCCGCGCTGACCCCGAAACCGGGACGGCCGCGCGACCCAGCAAAAAAACTCGCGGGATGGAATCTACCGGAAGCTGAGGACACGCGAGAGACGATCACGGCGCTCGGCCGCAGCGGTCGGCCGATTCTGATCGGACCCTGGCTCTCTGAAGCGGGTTTCGAGCTCCTGTACTGGATTCCGTTCCTGGCCTGGGCGAAGAGGCACGGAAATCTCGATCCGTCGCAGCTTGTGGTGATCTCGCGCGGTGGAGCGGCGTCGTGGTATCGCGACATCACCACGAACTATGAGGACGTCCTGAGCTTCTATTCACCGGACGAATTCCGGTCGCGCAACGAGGCGCGAATCGTCGAACAGCGTGGCCGTCTGAAGCACGTTGAGATCTCGAGCTTCGACCGCGAGATCATCGCGAAGGTCACCGAGAAGCGCGGCCTGAGCGGCGTTCGGCTGCTGCATCCGTCGATCATGTACCGGTTGTTCGATCATTTCTGGTTTCAGCGGGTGCCGATCACGCTCGTCGAGGCGTTCACGTCGTTTGGTCCGCTCCCGCAAGTCGACCTCGGCGATCTCCGACCGCATCTGCCCTCCCGGTACGTCGCGGCCAAGTTTTATGGAAACACGGCGCTGCCGGACACGCCTGAGAATCACGCATTTGTCGCGTCCTATCTCGAGGAGTTGACGAGACACACCGATGTCGTGCTCCTCAACACCGGCCAGCGGTTCGACGACCACGACGACATCGCGAAGGGGAGCCGTGGACGGATTCACACGATCGATCACCTGATGACGCCCGCGACGAACCTCGACGTCCAGACGCGGATCATTGCGGCCGCCGAGGCGTATGTCGGCACCTACGGTGGGTTCTCGTATGTCGCGCCGCTGAGCGGTACGCATGCGCTGACGTTTTATTCCCACATCACCGGGTTCCGGTTCGATCACCTCGAACTGGCCAAGCGCGTGTTTTCCGGACTGCGCAAGGGAAGCTTTGTCGAGCTCGATCTTCGATCGGTCGATCTGCTCCGTCTCGGCTTCGGTGCGCCGCATCATGAGTTTGTGGCGAAGTCTTAAGCGTCCGCTTCGCGACGCGCTGCGGCACCGGCGCGAACTGCGTGACCAGTTGCAGTGGTCGCGTGTGGCATGGCAGGTCGAGCGCGAGCTTCACGCTGTTGTGAACAGTGGCCGGACGATCGCGGTGGGACCGTGGCTGTCGGAAGTCGGCTTCGAAACGCTGTACTGGATTCCGTTTCTTCGCTGGGTCAAGGCGGCTTTCCGTGTCGACCCTGCACGAGTCGTCGCCGTTTCCCGCGGCGGCACCCGATCGTGGTACGAGGGGATTGCGGGGCGGTACGTCGAGACGTGGGAGCACATCGATCCGCTGGAGTTCGCGCGGCGGACGAGCGAGCGCGGTGCCACCAAGCAGCTCGAGTTGTCGCCATTCGATCTCGAGGTGATCCGGGTTGTAGAAGGCGTGCTGGGCGAGCGCGTGGCTGTGCTGCATCCCTCGCTGATGTATCGGCTGTTCTCGCTCTTCTGGTCGGGACAGCGGCCGATGAGCTTTCTCGACGCGCACACGCGGTACGAGCCGATCATCGCGCCGGTCGTCCTCGAAGAGGGCCGTCTTCCGCGCGAGTACGTCGCGGTGAAGTTCTATGCGGCGCGATCGCTTCCCGATACGCCTGACGTGCGGCGGATGCTCACGTGGTTCGTCGAAAGCCTGGCCGAGCGTACTTATGTGGTGCTGCTCGACACAGGTCTGGTGCTCGACGAGCACGCCGACTATCCGTTCGGCGGATCGAGCCGTGTCGTCAGCGCAAAGCCCTGGATGACACCGGCCGACAATCTTGGCGTGCAGACACAGATCATCGCGGGCGCCCAGGCGTTTGTGGGAACGTGCGGCAGCGTGGCATGGCTGGCGCCGATGCTGGGGGTGAATACGTCCGCCGTGTACGTCGATCCCAAATGGCTGCACGCGCACCTCGGCGTCATGCTGCGCGCATGTCATCGAGCGGGCGCGGGACATTTTGCTGCGCTGGACCTGCACGCGCTGGACACTGTGGCGCGTCCGTTGGAGGCTCACACCTCCTTCAGCCCGAAGCCCTGAGCCGTGAGCCCAGAACCCGTCCTCCGTTCCGGCCGTTGTCTCATCATCGGCGAAGTGGCTCTGACGCACGACGGCAGCCTCGGCCTCGCGCATGCGTTCGTCGACGCGATTGCCAATGCCGGCGCCGATGCGATCAAGTTCCAGACGCACATCGCCGCGGCGGAGAGTACGCCGTCGGAGCCGTTTCGCGTGAAGTTCAGCCGGCAGGACAAGACCCGCTACGACTACTGGAAGCGGATGGAGTTCACGGAAGAAGGGTGGCGCGGGCTTGCTGATCACGCACGCGAGCGCGGCATTCAGTTTCTCTCGTCGCCGTTTTCGATCCAGGCGGTGGAGCTGCTCGATCGCCTCGGCATGCCGTTCTGGAAGATCGCGTCGGGCGAAACGTCCAACGCGATGCTGCTGGAGCGAATCCTCGACACCGGTAAACCCGTGCTGCTGTCGACGGGGATGAGCCCAATCGAGGAAATCGATGCGGCCGTCGCGCGCGTACGGGCGCGCAAAGTCGACGTCGGTGTCTTTCAGTGCACAACGGCATATCCCTGCCCGCCCGAGAAAATCGGCCTCAACCTGATTCCGTTCTACCGTGAGCGTTATCAGTGCTGGGTCGGTTTGTCGGATCATTCCGCGACGATCTATCCGGGGCTTGCGGCCGCGACGATGGGTATCGACATGCTGGAGGTGCACGTCGCGTTGTCGCGCGAGATGTTCGGCCCCGATGTCATTGCGTCGGTCACCACCCAGGAACTTCGACAGCTGGTGGAAGGAATCCGCTTTGTCGAACGGATGAAGGCGCATCCGCTCGACAAGGATGCGTCGGCGAAGGAAACCGCGCCGCTGCGCAAGCTGTTCACGCGCAGTCTGGTCGCCAGCGCCGATTTGCCGGCGGGGACGGTCATCGCCCGTGAACACGTTGCGATCAAGAAGCCAGGCACCGGTCTCGCGCCGGATCGGCTCGACGAGATCATCGGACGCCGTCTGAGACGGCCTGTTGCCGCCGACCAGGTACTCGCCGCCGACGATATCGAAGGACTCGCGCACAATTGATCACGCGGAAAAAGAAGATCTGCGTCGTTGTCACGGCGCGCCCCAGTTACTCCCGCATTCGCAGCGCACTCAAGGCGATTGACGAGCACCCGGAGCTGGAACTGCAGCTTGTCGTCGCCGCGTCTGCCCTCCTCGATCGATACGGCAGCGCGATCCAGTCAATCGAACGCGACGGCTTTCCGATCCGGGCGCGCGTCTACATGGTGCTCGAGGGGGAGAACCTGGTGACGTCGGCCAAGTCGACGGGCATCGGTCTGTCGGAGCTGGCGACGGTGTTCGACAACATCGAGCCGGACGCGGTGGTGACGATTGCGGACCGCTACGAGACGCTCGCCACCGCTGTTGCCGCGTCGTACATGAATATTCCGCTCGTGCACGTGCAGGGTGGCGAGGTCACCGGGTCGATCGACGAGAAGGTCCGGCATTCGGTCACCAAGCTGTCCAACCTGCATCTGGTCTCGACGCAGCTTGCCGCCGAACGCGTGCGGAAGCTCGGCGAGGATCCCGAGACGGTGCATGTGACCGGATGCCCATCGATCGATATCGCTGCCGAAGTCGCGGATGACCCCGCGATGAATTTCAATCCCTTCGAGAAGTACGGCGGCGTCGGACCGACCACGGATCTGTCGAATGGTTATCTCGTCGTGATGCAGCATCCGGTGACAACGGAGTACGAGGAGGCACGGCATCAGGTCGAGGAGACGTTGTACGCGGTGAAGGACTTCAGCCTGCCCGTCCTCTGGTTCTGGCCGAATGTGGACGCGGGTTCCGACGGCACATCGAAGGGCATTCGCGTGTTTCGCGAGAAGGAGAATCCGCGGAACCTGCACCTGTTCCGCAACATGTTCCCCGAAGACTTTCTCCGGCTGCTGTGCGCGTCAACCGCGATCGTTGGCAACTCGAGCGTCGCGATTCGTGAATGTTCCTATCTTGGTGTGTCTGCGGTGAACATCGGGACGCGCCAGATGGGACGCGAACGTGGTCACAACGTGATCGACGTTGGTCACGACCGCAGGGAGATTGCCGATGCCATCGCGACGCACATCAAGCGGGGCAAGCCCAGACGTGATCTGCTGTACGGCGACGGCAAGGCGGGCGTTCGCATTGCGGATTGCCTGGCGCAGGCCGAGCTCACGATCGAGAAGAGGTTGACGTATTGACCGTGAGAACAGCGGCGGACCGAAGAGAACGGATCGCCGCGCTCGAGTACGACTACTCCGCGCAACCGAAACAGGCGTTGACGTCATGCAATCTGTGCGGTGGAACGGAGTTCGTCATCCTCACGCATCGCGATCGATATGGCTATCCGGCCGAGGCGAACGCGTGCCGGCGCTGTGGCCTCGTGTTTCTCAATCCACGCATGACGGCCGAGGCGTACGGCCGTTTTTACAACGGCGTGTATCGCCCGCTGGTCAGCGCCTTTCACGGCCGCTTGATCGATGCGCGGACGATTCAGGATGAGCAGCGCGAATACGCGAAGGAGCGCGCTGAGTTCATCAGGCCGTTCATCACCGTCTCCGACGCTCGTACGCTCCTCGACATCGGCGGCTCGACCGGCGTCGTCGCCCACCATTTCGTGCGTGAGTTCGAGCTGCGGGGAACACTCATCGATCCAGCCCCGCTCGAGGTGCAGGAGGCGCGGCGGCTTGGCCTGCATACGGTGACCGGTCTCGTCGAGGAGCACGATTTCGGAAACGAGCGCTTCGACATCGTCATCGTCTGCCAGACCGTGGACCATCTGCTCGATGTCGGCGGCACACTCTCGCGTGTGCGGCAGCTGTTGTCGACGCGCAGCCTGTTCTTTGTCGACATCGTCGACTTTCGCGCGGCGTATCTGCGGAACGGGTCGGTCGAAGATGCGACCAAGATCGACCATCCGTACTACCTCACCGAAGCGACGATGGTGGCGTATTTGAGGAGAAGCGGATTCACGATCCTGCGCAGCGACTACGCGGCGGATCATCTCCACGTCAGCTACGTCTGCCGGCCTGATGGCGCCGACGAGAACGCGATGCCGACATCGGCGTCGGTCGACGAGCTGCTGCGTGAAGTCAGGTATGTGCAGAACGCGGCTCGATCCAGATGAGTGTGCTCGGCCTGGTTCCGGCCCGCAGTGGATCGAAAGGCGTGCCTGGCAAGAACGTGCGCCCGCTTGCCGGTCACCCACTGCTCGAGTACACGGCCCGGGCGGCTCGCGAATCGGGCGTGCTCGATCGCATCATCCTCAGCACCGACTCGGCCGAAATCGCGGAAGTCGGCCGCCGCGCGGGTCTCGAGGTTCCGTTCATGCGCCCCCCGGCGCTCGCGGCGGATGACACACCGATGCTGCCGGTCATCCAGCATGCGCTCACGGAAGTGTCCGGCGACGGTTGGTTGCCCGACGTCGTTGTTCTCCTTCAGCCAACTTCTCCGCTTCGTCGACCAGATCACATTCGTGATGCTGTCAGCATGCTGCGTGACACCAGCGCTGATTCCGTTGTCACCGTGATCGAAGTTCCCCGTCACCTGTCGCCGGATTACGTGATGCGGATAGAGGGAGGACGTCTGAAGCCGTTTCTTCCGGATGGAGCGCGCGTCACGCGCCGGCAAGATGCGCGTCTCGCGTACTCCCGCGACGGAACTGTGTACGCCTTCCGCCGCTCGACCATCGAACGAACCGGCGGGATTTATGGAGACGACTGTCGCCCGTTGCTCATCGATGCCTGCGACTCGCTCAGCATCGACTCTCCGGCGGACTGGGATGAAGCGGAACGTCTGCTCACTCGGCGATGAGCGCCTGGCGTCACGTCGTGCCACGCCGCATCCGGCGCGCGGCAAGCGCGTTTCTGGCGCGCCGACGGAGCGAACGGCTCCGGCGGGACCTGGCCGCGATCGCGAAACGCGGCGCACCCATGGTGGCCGGGCCATGGCTCGGCGAGGTGGGCTTCGAACTGCTGTACTGGGTGCCATTTCTTCGCTGGTGCGCCGCACAGGTCCGCGTCGATCCGGAGCGCTTCATCGTCGTGTCGCGCGGCGGAACGGAGTCGTGGTACCGGCCGTTTGCGGCGCGTTACGCGGACGTGTTCGACCAGGTCAGCGCCGAGAGGTTCCGCGAGCAGCACGATGCCCGGATCCGCGATCGCGGCGAACAGAAACAGACGCGCCTCAGCGACTTCGATCAGGAGGTCATCGCGGCGGCGATGCGTCACGCGCAGGTCAGCGAATGGTCGTTGCTGCATCCCTCGTCGATGTACGAGGTGCTCAACCCGTACTGGTGGGGTCATCAACCGGATCGGTGGGTGCACGACCATGTCCGGTACGCCAGGCTCGATGCGCCGTCGCGCACCACCGTGTTCGACCTGCCGGCACGCTATGTGGCGGCCAAGTTCTATTTCAATGAGTGTTTCCCGGCAACGCCGCAGAATCGCGCGTTCGTGCGCGACGCGCTCCGCCTCCTCGCGGCGAGGGGTCCGGTGGTAGCGCTCTCAACGGGACTGAATATCGACGACCATGCCGGGGATCGCGTGGACGAGCAGGGTGTGCGTCACCTGCCTGAAGGCATCGACCCGGCGCGTAACCTTCACATTCAGAGCGCGATCGTGGCGCGCGCGGATGCATTTGTCGGCACCTATGGCGGCTTTTCCTACCTGGCGCCGTTTCACGGCGTGAAATCGCTCACGTTCTACAGCGACGCCGGCGGCTTTTCGGCAAAGCACCTTCACATGGCACGCTCGGCCTTCGAGGGAATCGGAGCGGGTCTGCTGGACGTGCGCGACGCCGCCGGAGGCGCCGACCTGGTCGTTGATATTGGCAAACGGGGGGGGACATGACATCCGAACCCGTTTCCGGTTGGGCCGCAGTCGATGCGCGTGCGCGCATCGCGAAGCGAGCGGTGTTTGCGGAAACGCGCCGCTGGTTCAAGCTGCTGCGCGAGAAAATTCGCAATGGCGGCGCGGCGTTCGTGAACATTTCCGCCAAGCAGTTGCGCCGCGCCTCGTGGGTACGGGCGCGTGTACACAAACAGGCGCACGAGATCGGCGAAGCGAAGAAGCGCATCGACACCTATCGCGCCGAATGGCGCGTCGAACGCGACATCGCCCGCATCGTATCCGGCTCGGATCCGATCATCGTTGGGCCGTGGCTTTCGGAAGTCGGATATGAAGTGCTCTACTGGGTACCATTCGTCCGCTGGGTGCAGTCGCAGTACGACATCCCGCGCGATCGGCTCGTCGTCGTCACTCGCGGCGGCGCGGCCGCGTGGTATTCGGATATCACGCCCAACGGCGTCGAGCTCTTCGACCTGATGTCGCCCGAGGAGTACGCGGCCGGCAATGCCAGGCGGAGCGTCGAAGACCGTGGGACGCTGAAACAGTTCGGTATCTCGTCGATGGATCAGCGGATTGTCGCCGACGTGCAACGCCGCATCGGCGCCTCCAGGACACCGGTACTGCACCCGTCGTTTCTCTACCGGCTGTTTCATCAGTTCTGGCTCGGTCATCGGCCGCCATCGTTTCTGGAAAAGCGAACGCGATATCGCCTCGTCTCCGCCCCGAATGTTCCCGTGCCACCGTTGCCCGCTGGCTTCGTGGCGGTGAAGTTCTACACCGCCGCATCGCTGCCGCCCACCGACGCTGTGCGCCGCGCGCTTCAGTCGATCGTGCTGGGGCTGGCCGAGCGGACGCCCGTCGTGATGCTTGATACGGGGCTCACGCTCGACGATCACGAAGACTATTCCTTCGCCGCGGCTTCACGGATTCACAGCGTTCGCGAGTCGCTGCAGCCCCGCGACAACCTTGCGGTACAGACAGCCATCATCGGTCGAGCGTCATCATTTGTGGGGACTTGCGGCGCGCTTGCGTGGCTCGCGCCCATGCTCGGCATCGATACGACGGCGGTGTTTGCCGATGCCCGGTTCCTGCACGGTCACCTTGACGTGGCGCGGCGTGTCTATTCGACGCTTGGCCAGCGTTTTTCACCTCTCGACGTTTCCGCCGTCGAGCAGCTCGGACTCTCGTTCACGACAACTGGGGTGCTTCCCTAAGGTTCAGTCGCGCATGGCAATCAAGAACATCCTCGTCACCGGCGGCGCCGGTTACATCGGTTCGCATCTCGTCGACGCGCTCGTTCGACGCGACTATCGCGTGACAGTGCTCGACAACCTGGAACCGCAGGTCCACCGCTCGGGCACGTGGCCGAGTTACGCAAACGCGAAGGCGCACTACGTCGAGGGCGATGTGCGGGATCGATCCGTATTCGAACCGCTCGTGCTGCGGTCGCAGGCGGTCGTGCATTTCGGCGCCGCCGTGAGCGTCGGTCAGAGCATGTATCAGGTCGACCGGTACGTCGACGTGAACACACGCGGCACGGCGTTGCTGCTGGACATCCTGGTCAATTCAAAGCACAACGTCGAGAAAGTCATCGTCGCTTCGTCGATTGGCGTCTACGGCGAAGGGGCGTACGAGTGTGTCAAACACGGCGCCGTCGCGCCGACGATCCGTCCAGAGCAGCAGCTGTCGATGCGCGACTGGGAACAGCGCTGTCCCCAGTGCTCGGCGCATGTCCGCTCGACTCCGACACCCGAGGACAAGGCGCTCTACCGCGACAACATCTATTCGATGACGAAGTACCACCAGGAAGAAATGGTGCTGCTCATCGGAAAGACGTACGGCATTCCGTCGGTCGCGCCGCGGTTTTTCAATGTGTATGGACCTCGTCAGAGTCTCAGCAATCCATATGCAGGCGTCGCAGCCATCTGGTTGAGCCGTCTGCTGAATGGCAAGCAGCCGATTGTGTTCGAGGACGGCGGCCAGCTTCGTGATTTCGTATCGATCCATGACGTCGTGGATTGTCTCGTGCTGATGCTCGAGAAACCGGGTGCCGACTACCTTCCGGTCAACATTGGTTCAGGCGAGACGATCACGATCCTCGACATCGCGAAGCTGCTTGGCCGCCTGCTGGGCAGCGCCATCGAACCGCAGATCACGCAGACCGGCCGCAAATTCGACATCCGCCACAACACGGCGGACATTTCACGGGCCCGCCAGGCGTTGGGATTCGCTCCAAAGGTGTCGCTCGAGGACGGTTTTTCCGAGCTGATCGAGTGGGCGAAGACGACGCCCGACGTGGCGGTGGACTTTTTCGACAAGGCACTTCGGGAGCTGCAGGAGAAAGGGCTGCTCGTGAAATCGTGATTCTGACGTTCGAGCAGCTGAAGGAGTATCGGAAGAAAGTCGCGATGGTCGACGGCGCGTTCGATCCGCTCCATCGCGGCCACATCGAATACTTCCGTGCGGCGGCTGAGCAGCTCGACGTGCCGCTGCTGTGCAACGTCGCATCCGACCGCTACGTGTGGACCAAGCATCCGCCGCTGCTCCCGGAGGATCAGCGAGCGGCGATCGTGGACGCGATTCGGTTCATCAGTTACACACACGTCAACCAGTTCGACACCGAGACGATTCTCCGCGAGCTGCAGCCGAAGTACTACGTCAAAGGGAAGGACTGGGATGGGCGGCTCCCGCCCGAGCAGGTCAAGATTTGCCGCGAGCATGGAATCGAGGTCGTGTATCTCGACACCGTCTTCGATTCCTCGACACGCATCCTCAACGAAATCATCAAGCAGCTAAGCCAGCAATGAACATTACCGAGTTCGAGCAGCGCGTCCTGGACCAGAAACCGGTCGCATCCGGCCATTACGATTCGGAGTACTTCACCGGCGACTGGCGTGCTGAGGGGAACAACTACAACCTCGAGACGCGGCGCCAGATCGAGGCGAAGAATCCATTTCTCATCAAAGACGTGTTCCGGCCAGAGAAGGTGCTGGATCTCGGATGCGGTCCTGGCGCGCTGATGCATCTGCTGCGGGAACTTGATGTCAATGTGGAGGGGATCGATTTCGCGGAGAGCAGCAGGCGGCTCGCCACTCCGGAGGTTCGGGACCGAATTACCGTCGGTTACGTGGGCGACGCGGCGCTCAAGCCCGCGAATGCCTACGACCTCGTCATCTGCCGCGAGGTGCTCGAGCATCTCACGGTGCTGCAGGTGAAGCAGACGGTCGCCAACATGGTGCGGATGACGTCGAAGTTCATCTACGTGACGACGCGATTTCATCCCAATCCGTCGAACCTGCTTGATTTCACCACCCAATTCGACGTCGATCCGTCACACATCACGCTCCTGAACAAGGACATGCTGCGGCTGATGTTCGTCCTCGAAGGCTGCCGCTCGCGGGCCGACCTTGAAGCACGAATGGACTGGGGCCGCAAGGGTCGAGTGCTCGTGCTCGAAAAGCCGGGAAACGGCGACTGATGCCGATCGCGCCAACGGTGCGGCTTGGCCGCAACGTCGTCATCCGCCACCCGGATCTCGTGAACCTGTATGGATGCCAGATTGGCGACGATACGAAGATCGGGGCGTTTGTCGAGATCCAGAAGAACGCGACGATCGGTGCACGCTGCAAGATCTCATCGCATACGTTCATCTGTGAAGGGGTCGACATCCAAGACGAAGTCTTTGTCGGCCACGGCGTGATGTTCATCAACGATCTGTATCCACGCGCGACGAATGACGGAGCACTTCAGACGGAAGCGGACTGGAAAGTCGTGCCCACGCGTGTGTGCAGAGGCGCGTCGATTGGCAGCGGTGCCGTCATCATGTGCGGGGTGACGATTGGCGAGCGCGCGATGGTGGGCGCTGGCGCGGTCGTAACGCGCGACGTACCGCCCGACGCCACTGTCGCAGGGGTGCCGGCGCGCCTGCATCCACGTCCACAGGAGGCCCGGTGATTACCGTTGGCGTGATCGGGTACGGCTACTGGGGCCCGAACCTGGTTCGCAACTTCGCGGAGGTGCCTGGTGGCCGCGTCGGATTCGTGACCGATACGCGCGCCGAACGGCTATCACAGGTGAGCGGACGGTATCCCGCTGTCCGCGTA
>JACXTT010002882.1_pt1 | contig 26926 bp, 29 predicted proteins | sample 9270951 | NCBI WGS metagenome assembly JACXTT01 (sample SAMN15532306, study PRJNA645909) | rock metagenome | isolation source: weathered quartz diorite | place: Puerto Rico | collected 2017-06-21 | reverse complement strand
GCGTGGAAGTGGAGGTCGCGGAAAACGGAGATGGGGGTTGGGTTCCGGCGCGCAAGGATCTACGAGTGGAAGCGCGAGGAGCAGCAGGAGGCGATCGGGGCGCAGCGACGCGGCATGGTCCGGAGCGGCAACCGCTCCGAGAAGATCCGCACCTACAACTTCAAGGACAACCGCGTGACCGACCACCGGATCAACCTGACACTGCACAAGCTCGATCGCGTGATCGCGGGCGACCTCGACGACCTCGTCTCGGCACTGATCGCGGCCGAGCGCGCCGCGCAGCTCAACGGCGGCAACCAAGTGGCGTGACGATCGTTGAGGTCCTGAAGCTCACCGCCGAATACCTCCAGAAGCACGGATCCGATTCGTCCCGCCTCGACGCCGAGCTGCTCCTCGCGCACGCGCTCGGACTGCGCCGGCTCGACCTCTACTTGAGGTTCGACCATGCGCTGTCGCAGGCCGAGCTGAACGCCTACCGCGGCCTCGTCGCGCGACGAGGCAAGGGCGAGCCGGTGGCTTATGTCGTCGGCCACAAGGAGTTCATGGGCCTGGACTTCGAGGTCACGCCCGACGTGCTGGTGCCCAACCCGGACACCGAGGTCCTCGTGCAGCGCGCGGTCGCGATCGCACGCGAGTCGAGTGGCGCGGTGCGAGTCGCCGACGTCGGCACGGGAAGCGGGTGCATCGCGATCGCCATCGCGCACTACGCGCCGAACGCGGACGTGTGGGCGACGGACGTCAGCAGCCCGGCGCTCGAGGTTGCCTCGCGCAACGTCGCGAAGCATGGCCTGGAGGCGAGGGTCCACGTGGCAAGAGGCGACCTGATGCGGCCGCTGGCCGTCGAGTTCGACCTGGTCTGCGCCAACCTTCCCTACGTGGCCGCCGGCACGACCCTGCCCGCCGAGGTCGCGGCGCAGCCGGCGCGGGCACTGTACGCGGAGGGCGGCGGCGCCGCGCTGATCGACCGTTTTCTCCTGGAGGCGCCGGCGCGTCTCAGGCCCGGTGGCAGGGTGCTGGCCGAGCTCGACCCCTCGATCCTCTCCACCGTCTCGGCTTCAGCCGACCGAAACTTCGGCGGACAGCGGATTCATCGCGACGTCAACGGTCGCGAGCGGGTGCTCGAAGCGTGGTTCTGAAGCCTACGCACGCCGGGTTGGTGAGAGCGGCGCAGCTCGTGCGCCGCGGCGCGGTGGTCGCGTTTCCCACCGACACGGTCTACGGCCTGGGGGCAAGCGCGGACGACGAGGTGGCGCGGAAGCGCATCTACCAGATCAAGGGCCGCCCGGTGGGTCTGCCTTTGATCCTGATGGTGGCGGCTGAGTCGGAGCTTGAGGGCTACGTCCACGTCGACTCGCGAGCCGAGGCGATGATCCGCAAGTGGTGGCCGGGACCGCTGACCCTGATCCTCCACGCCAAGGGCGGCGGCACGCTCGGCGTGCGGATACCCAGTCACAAAGTTGCGCTCGACCTGCTGCGGCACACCGGGCCGCTCATGACCACGAGCGCGAACCTTCATGGCCGCGAGCCGGCGATGAGCGCGGAGGAGGCGGGGACCCTGTCCGGGGTGATGGCCGTGATCGACGGCGGCGCCGCCCCGGGCGGCATGGCGTCGACCGTCCTGGACCTGACCGGACCTGAGCCGCACGTCCTCCGCGAGGGGGCCATCCCGACGCCCGAGCTGCTCGGGCCGCCGCCACCGCGAGTCGGATAACCTCAGCTCGTGACTTCAAACATCACCACGATGTCGTTCCGCGCCCTGGGGCGCGAGGACCCCGAGATCGCCGACCTCATCCGCAAGGAGTTCAGGCGGCAGTCGGAGACCCTCGAGCTCATCGCCTCGGAAAACCTGACGAGCCCGGCCATCCTCGAGGCGCTGGGCACCCTTCTCACCAACAAGTACGCCGAGGGCTATCCCGGACGCCGTTATTACGGAGGCACCGGCGAGGTGATCGACAAGATCGAGACCCTTGCGGTCGAGCGCGCGAAGCTGCTCTTCGGCGCCGACTACGTGAACGTGCAGCCGCATTCCGGGTCGCAGGCCAACGCCGCCGTCTACATGGCGGTGTGCAAGCCGGGCGACCGCGTGATGGGGATGGACCTCTCCGCGGGCGGCCACCTCACGCATGGCAGCCCTGCCAACTTTTCCGGGAAGCTGTACGAGATCCACTCGTATGGCGTCGACCGCGAGACCGAGCGCATCGACTACGACGCGGTGCAGAAGCAGGCCGATGAGGTCCGCCCGAAGATGCTGCTCGCGGGTTTCTCCGCCTATTCCCGGATCGTCGATTGGGGACGCATGCGGCAGATCGCCGACTCCGTCGGCGCCACGTTGTTCGTCGACATGGCGCACGTGGCGGGCCTTGTCGCCGGAGGCGTGTATCCGTCTCCGATCCCCCATGCGGCCATCACGACGACGACCACGCAGAAGACGCTTCGTGGTGCGTGGGGCGCGATCATCCTGTGCCGCAACGATTGGCAGAAGGCCATCGACTCCGCGGTCTTTCCCGGCACGCAGGGCGGCCCGCTGATGCACGCCATCGCGGCCAAAGCCGTGTGCTTTGGCGAAGCGCTCAAGCCAGAGTTCAAGGACTACGCGAAGCAGGTCGTGGTCAACGCCAAAGCCATGGCCGGTCGCCTGATGCAGCGCGGCTTGCGCCTGGTCAGCGGCGGGACGGACAACCACCTGATGCTCATCGACCTGCGTCCCCAGAAGCGCACCGGCAAACAGGTGCAGGACATTGCCGACACCGTCGGTATCACGCTCAACCGCAACTCGATCCCCTTCGACGACGCCTCCAAGTTCAACCCCAGCGGCGTCCGCGTGGGAACACCGCTCGTCACGACGCGAGGGATGCGAGAGGCAGAGATGGTTGTGATCGCCGACTGCATCGCCGACCTGGTCGAGCGCATCGACGACGCGGCCACGCTCGACTCGGTCCACGAGCGGGCGCTCGAGCTGTGCCGGAAGTTTCCGATCCCTTACGCGTTTGACTGACTTCTTCAGCGACCGGGCCCTGACCAACATCACGGAGCATCTGCTGCCGGGCCTGTGGCCGCTGCTCGTCGCCTTCGCAGTCTGTGTCGCCGCCGCGCCCGTGGCGATCAGCCTCTCTCGGCGCTACGGCTGGATCGCCCAGCCGGGCGGCCGCCACGCACACGCCCAGCCGACGCCGCTCCTGGGTGGCCTCGCGATGTGGGTTGGATTCGGCGTCGCCTGGCTGGTGTTCGTCCCACGAACCACCCAGACGCTCGGCGTCCTGCTGGTTTCCGGGCTTGCGATGGCGCTGCTTGCCATCGACGACAGGTGGCCGATGCGGCCGCTTGTCAAGCTCGGGGTCCAGGCCGGCCTCGCCCTGGTGGCGGTCGTCGGATTCGGCATCGTGATCCGGTTCTTCAGCCTGCCCGGCGGTCACCTGATCCTGCTGGGACTGCTGATGGCGCCGGTGAGCGTCTTCTGGCTGGTCAGCATGCAGAACACGGTCAACTTCCTGGACGGCGTCGACGGGCTGGCCGCCGGGGTGATCGCGATCGTGGCCGCGATCCTCCTGCTGGCCGCAGGCGCGCTCAAGCAGCCTGAGGTCGTGCAGCTCAGCGGAGCACTCGCCGGCTGCTGCGCCGGCTTCCTGTTCTTCAACTTCCATCCCGCGCGCATCTTCATGGGCGACTCGGGCGCCCACTTCCTGGGCATGGCGCTGGGCATGATCTCGATCCTCGGGGTCGCCAAGGTCGCGGTGGCGTTCGCCCTGGCCGCGCCCGTGCTCGCGCTTGCCCTGCCGATCATTGACACCGGATGGGCGATCCTGCGCCGGCGCCGGCAGGGGACGTCGTTGGCGCGGCCAGACCTGATGCACCTCCACCATCGCCTGCAGGCCTTCGGCCTTGACCCGCGCCAGACCTGCTACGTCTTCTACGCGGCCAGCGCGCTCCTCGGTGGCCTGGGCCTGACCCTCTTCGGTCACGGTCGAATCCTCGCCGTGGTTCTGGTGGCCACTGCAGTACTCACCTCGACCGTCGCGGCGGACCTGCTGCAGCACGCCGGCTGGCGCGTCCCCGCGCCGTGGCTGCGGCGACTCCTGAACGTACCGGGTTCTCAGTAGAATTCGGAGGGGCATGGCGCCCACCTCGGGTTCAGGACCGACGGGATCGGATCTGGCCGGGATCGGGTTTTACATGGCGGCCGCGGTCCTGATTCCTCTCCTCGGGGGCGTCGCGCTGGACCGCGCGTTGCATACCGCGCCCCTGTTCGTGCTCGTAGGGCTGTTCGTGGGCCTGGCCGCGGCCGGGGCTGGGATCTGGTTGAAAGTGAGGGACATGACTAGGTGAGGGGGCGCAACGTTCAGGGCCAGACCCTTGCCGCGTCCTTTGCCCTGGCCCTGACCGTGCTCCTCGCGGCCACCATGGTCGGCAACGTGAGCTTTGGCGCGGCGGTGAGCCTCGGCCTGGTCATCGGCTCAGTCAACGGTTTCAGCATTCAGCTGATGCTCGATCGCCGCATGCCCATCCTCGTGACGAGCTTCCTTCGTTTGGCGCTGCTGAGCCTGCTGGCCCTCGCGGTCGCTCGTCTTTCCGGCCTGTCTGTGTGGCCCATGGTGTTCGGAGTCGGCCTGGCCCAGCTGGTCATGGTGGGCATAGGCGCGCGGCAGGGCCTTCGAGCGTGATCCTGTCCGATGTCGGCACACACCCGACAGTCACCATCGGTGGCTGCGGGACGCTGTGCACTTTCAACTACGACAGCCTGATCTCGAGCCTTCTTGCAGTCATCGCCACGCTGGCCGTCGGCTTCTGGCTGCGCTCGCAGCTCCGCTACGGCGCGCCAACGCGCGTGCAGGCGATTCTCGAGTGGGGTTACGACCAGCTCCGGTCGCTGATCAAGACAAACGTTTCGGAAGACGCGCTCTTCATCATCCCGCTGGCCCTGACCCTTTTCCTCTACATCCTCGTGGCGAACTGGCTCGAGTTCCTCCCGCTTGGCATCGTGCCGATCCTGCATGGCGCCAACGCCGATCTAAATCAAACCCTCGCGATGGCGCTCGTCGTGTTCGTGGTCGTCGAGTGGTACAGCATTCGCGTTCTGGGTTTCGGCGGATTCTTGCGTCGGTTCACCAAGCCGTTCGAGCTGCCGCTGCCGGCTCGCATCGGCTTCATTCCGCTCAACCTGATCGAAGAGCTGACGAAGCCTGTGACGTTGTCGATGCGGTTGTTCGGAAACATCTTTGCCGGCGCCGCGATCATCGGCCTGATAGTGGGTTTCGGAACGCTGTCACTCCCGATTGGCGGCACGGTGCCCGGCACCGTGATCGGCAGCGTCTTGCTTGCCGTCTGGAAGGCTTTCGACGTCCTGTTCATCGGTTTCATCCAGGCTTTCATCTTCATGCTGTTGACGGTCGTGTATTTCGCCGCGGCCCGCGAGGGTCTCGAACATGAACACCACTAGGAGGTAGTTGAGTGACTGACCACGGGATCGGAATGGCCGCGGCTCTCCTCGGCTTCGGCATCGCGCTTGGAGGAGCCGCCATCGGGGCATGCATCGGTGACTCCGTCGCCGGTAACGCCTTTCTCGGCGGCATCGCGCGTCAGCCGGAGGCGCAGGGCCGCATGCTGCCATGGCTCTTTGCGGTGATCGGCCTCGTCGAAGGCATGTACTTCGTCACCTTCGGGTTGGGCTTCGTCCTCCTGTCCCAGGTCAAGTAATGATTGTTCTGGCGGGTGAGGCGGGCGTCGTCACCATCGACGGGACTGTGATCGTCGAGCTGATCACATTCCTCCTGATGCTCGCAGTCCTCGCCCGCTACGTGTATCCGGAAATCGTCAGGGTTGCGGAAGCGCGCCAGCGCGCCATCGCCGAACAGCTCAAGGACGCCGAGCAGGCGCGAGCCGATGCGGAAGAGCATCTCCGGGAAGCGGAGGCCAGGCTCAACGATGCGCGGAGGTCGGCGCAGGGCCTCCTCGATGCGGCGGCCAAGTCCGCCGAGCAGCTGCGGCAGGAGCTCAGGCAGAAGGCGGATGAAGAGGCCAAACGGACTGTGGAGGGCGCCCGCAAGCAGATCGAGGCGGAGCGCGACCAGGCCATCCGCACCGTCCGAGCAGAGCTGTCGGACCTGGTCGTCAGCGCGACTGAAAAGGTGATCGGCGAGACGCTCGACGAGCGCAAGCACCGCCAGCTGATCGAGCGCGCGATCCAGGAGGTCGCGAGTGGCGACGGCCGCAGCTAAACGTTACGCGAGGGCGGTGTTCGAGCTCGCCGGGCAGGACGGCAACGTCGACGAGTGGGCTCGCCGGCTCGCGAAGGTCCGCGAGCTGTTCGCTGACCCGCAGGTCGCGGCGGTGCTGAGCAACCCGACGATCGCGACCGGGCATCGCGAAGCGCTGGTGGCGACCGCGCCTCACCTGTTCGACCAGGAGGCCACCAACCTGGCGCGGCTGCTGATCGAGTCGGGAAGAATCGGCGAGGCCGCCGCGATCGAGCAGGAGTTCGAGCGCCTGGCCGACGAGGCCGCGGGCCGCGTGCGCGCCACCGCAACGACGGCGATCGAGCTGGGGCGCGATGATCGCGATCGTCTCGAGCGAGAGCTGTCGAAACGCTTGAAAAAAGAGGTTCGATTGAGCCTCGTTGTCGATCCCCGCATCCTTGGCGGGTTGAAGCTTCAGTACGGCGACCGCGTCATCGACGCGTCGGTCGCGACGAGGTTGGAGCAGCTTCGCCGCCGCCTGACGGCAACGTAACCTCTAGGAGAAACAAGTGGGCATCAGCACCAAGGAGATCTCGGAAGTCATCAAAGAACGGCTGAAGGATTTCGAAGCCAGCCTGGTGGCAGCCGATGTCGGTCGAATCGTGGCCGTCGGCGACGGCATCGCGCAGATCTACGGCCTGCAGAACGCGATGGCGGGCGAGCTGCTCGAGTTCCCACACCAGACCTACGGCCTCGCCTTGAACCTCGAGGAAGATCAGGTGCGCTCGGTCATCCTCGGTGAGTTCGGCCACCTGCACGAGGGGGACGAGGTCAGGACCACCGGGCGCCTGCTCGAGGTCCCCGTCGGCGATGAGCTGCTCGGGCGGATCGTCAACCCGCTGGGTGTGCCCCTGGACGAGAAGGGTCCCATCAAGACCGGCCAGACGCTGCCGGTGGAGAAGATCGCGCCAGGCGTCATCACGCGCAAGCGGGTCGACAGCCCGGTCCAGACGGGCATCAAGGCGATCGACTCCATGATTCCGATCGGGCGCGGCCAGCGCGAGCTGATCATCGGCGACCGGTTCACCGGCAAGACGACGGTCCTGCTCGACACGATCATCAACCAGAAGGGCAAGGACCTCTACTGCATCTACGTGGCGATAGGGCAGAACGCCGCGTCGATCGCCCGCGTCGCGGCGACGCTGGAGGAGGCCGGCGCGATGGACTACACGATCATCGTGGCCGCTTCGGCCGCGGATCCCGCATCGCTCCAGTACATCGCCCCCTACGCGGGATGTGCGATGGGCGAGTACTTCATGGACAAAGGCAAAGAAGCGCTTTGCTGCTATGACGACCTTACCAAGCAGGCGTGGGCCTACCGCCAGCTGTCGGCGACCCTGCGCCGTCCCCCAGGTCGAGAGGCTTATCCGGGCGACGTCTTCTACCTCCACTCGCGCCTGCTCGAACGCGCCGCGAAGATGAACCAGGCTCACGGGGGCGGATCGCTGACAGCGCTGCCGGTGATCGAGACACAGGCCAACGACGTCTCGGCCTTCATTCCCACCAACGTAATCTCCATCACCGACGGCCAGATCTACCTGCAGGCGGACCTGTTCAACGCCGGCCAGCGGCCAGCCCTCAACGTCGGAATCAGCGTGTCGCGCGTCGGCGGCGACGCCCAGACCAAGGCCATGCGCCAGGTGGCGGGCAAGCTGCGGCTCGACCTCGCCCAGTACCGGGAGCTCGCGGCGTTTGCGCAGTTCGCCTCCGACCTCGACACGACGACGCGCAATCAGCTCGAACGCGGGGCGCGGCTCACCGAGCTTCTGAAGCAGGACAAGTACCAACCCGTGCCCCTGTCAGAGCAGGTCGCCGTGCTCTATGCGGGCACGCAGGGACACCTGGACAAGGTTGCCGTGAATCGAGTCATCGAGTGGGCGGGAGGCTTCACCCGCTTCTTGAAGAGCGAGCGCCCGAGCGTGCTCGAGGCGATCGACAAGCAGCAAGCGCTCGACGACAACCTCTTCGCCCGGCTGAATGCAGCGATCTCGACCTTCAACCATCAGTTCGGCGTCGAGGGCTATCTGGATCAACCCGATCCGGTCGCCCAGCCGGCGGCCGCGACGAAGGGATAGCACTTGCCTTCCTTCAGGGACATCGTCCGCCGCATCGACTCGATCAGGAACACCCAGAAGATCACCAAGGCGATGCAGGTGGTCGCGGCCACTCGTCTGCGGCGCGCGCAGGCGGCGGTTCAGGCGACCCGGCCCTACGCGGACAAGATGGTCGAGGTGCTCCAGACGGTGGGCGAAAGAGCCACCGAGTACAAGCACCCGTTCCTCGTCCGGCGCGAGGGCGGCCGGGCCGTGATGATCCTCGTCACCACCGACAAAGGCCTGTGCGGCGCCATCAACGTCAACAACATCCGGGCGGCGACGCGCTACATGAATGAGAACTACACCGCTCAGCAGCGGTACGTGACGCTGGGGCGCAAGGGACGTGACTTCCTCCTCCGTTACCGCCGCGACGTCATCGCCGAGGTGAGCAATCTCCCGGACCGCCCGAGCGTGGGCCAGGTGCTGCCTGCAGTCACGGTCGCCCTCGAGGAGTACGCGAGGGGCAACACCGATGCGGTGCTGCTCTGCTACGCGAAGTGGATCTCGACTCTTCGGCAGGAGCCGACCATCCGCGTGCTCATCCCCGCCGAGATCCCCAAGCGCGAAGCCGAACGGCAGGGACCGCAGGCCGACTACATCTACGAGCCCGAGCCAGAGGCGGTGCTCGATGGGCTCTTACCGCGCTACGTCGAGACCCAGGTCTTCCAGGCGGTGCTGGAGAACAAGGCCAGCGAGTACTCGGCCAAGATGATTGCGATGCAGAACGCGACCAACGCCGCGGGCGACCTGATCGACTCACTGACCCTTTACGCCAACAAAGTCCGGCAGGCCGGCATCACGACTGAGCTCATGGAGATCGTGAGCGGCGCCGAGGCCGTCCGGCCGACCTGAGGAAGGAGCACTCAATGGCGAAGTCGAAAGCGAAACCGCAGAAGAAGGCAGCGCGGCAGGGCCGGATCTCCCAGGTCATCGGTGCCGTGGTCGACGTGCAGTTCGATCCTGGCGACCAGCCGGAGTTGTTCGAGGCACTCGAGGTGACCGCCGGCGGACGCGTCGTTGTGCTCGAGGTCGAGTCCGACATCGGCGACAACGTGGTGCGCTGCATCGCCATGGACTCGACCGACGGCATTCACCGCGGTGACCCGGTGCGCGCGACCGGAGCGCCGATCTCGGTCCCGGTCGGGGTCGAAACGTTGGGCCGTCTCTTCAACGTGATCGGCAAAGCGATCGACGACGAGCCGACTCCGGAGGGCACAACCCGCTGGCCAATCCACAGGCCGGCGCCGCCGGTGTCGGAGCAGCAGGCCAAGGTCGAGATCCTCGAAACCGGGATCAAGGTCATCGACCTGATCTGCACCTTCGCGAAGGGCTCGAAGATCGGCCTGTTCGGCGGAGCGGGCACGGGCAAGACCGTGATCGTGCAGGAGCTGATCCGCAACATCGCGTACCAGCACAAGGGCCGCTCGGTCTTCGCCGGCGTCGGCGAGCGGACACGCGAGGGCAACGACATGTACGTCGAGATGGGCGACGCAGGCGTGCTGCCGCAGACCGCTCTCGTTTTCGGCCAGATGAACGAGCCACCCGGCGCGCGCGCCCGGGTCGGGCTGACCGGCCTGACGATGGCCGAGTACTTCCGCGACGAAGAGGGCGCCGACGTGCTTCTCTTCGTCGACAACATCTTTCGCTACCTGCTCGCCGGCTCAGAGGTCTCGGCCCTGCTTGGCCGCATGCCGTCGGCGGTCGGTTATCAGCCCACCCTGGCGTCGGAGATGGGCGAGCTGCAGGAACGGATCACGTCGACCCGCAAGGGTTCGATAACGTCGGTCCAGGCCGTTTACGTGCCGGCCGACGATTACACCGACCCGGCAATTCAGACCGTTTTCGCGCACCTCGGCGCCACGCTGCGCCTCGAACGATCGCTGGTTGAGATCGGCATCTATCCAGCCGTCGATCCGCTGGGCTCGTCAAGCCGGTTCGTCGAGCCGTCGATCGTCGGCCAGGAGCACTACGGCGCGGCGCAGGGTGTGAAGAAGATCATGCAGCGCTACAAGGACCTGCAGGACATCATCGCCATCCTCGGCATGGAGGAGCTGTCGGAGGACGACAAGCAGGCCGTGTCCCGGGCACGCAAGGTCCAGCGATTTCTCTCCCAGCCGTTCAACGTTGCCCAGCGTTTCACGGGCCGGGAAGGCAAGTACGTGCCGAGGAGCGAAACGGTGCGAGGCTTCAACGAAATCCTCGAAGGCAAGCACGATGACCTGCCCGAGCAAGCCTTCTACATGGTGGGCACCATCGACGAGGCCCGAGCGCAGGCTGAGGCGATCAAGAAAGGGCAGTGAAGTACCCGCTCCGGGTGGTCAGCGTCGAGCGGAGCCTGTTTGAAGGCGATGTCGAATTCATGATTGCCAACGGCGCGGAGGGCGAGCTCGGCGTCCTCGCCCGCCACGCCCCGTTGATGACCATCCTCAAGCCCGGGCCCCTGCGGATCCAGGAGACCTTCGGCGGACCAGATCAGGTCCTGTTCGTCGGCGGCGGCTTCCTCGAAGTGCTGCCGGAGCGAGTGACCGTGCTGGCCGACGTGGCCGAGCACGCCGAGGAGATCTCGGTGGCGAGCGCGGAGGAGGCGCGGCGCCGAGCCCAGGAGAAGCTCGCCGGGACGCTGTCAGCCGCCGAGGAGACCGAGTTTCAGAACGCCCTCGCCATGGCCGAGGCTCGCCTGCGCCTGGCCCGAGCCCGCCGCGGCTAGTCAAGAGGTACCCGGGCCCCCGGATCTCCTCGCAGCCCGGAGCCCGGGTACCTTTAGGCCCTGATGACAGGGCGCAACCGGGCGCTCCGGATCTCTGGAGGCGCGCAGCTGGCCGGCAAGATCTGCGTGAGCGGCTCCAAGAACGCCGCGCTGCCGGAGATGGCTGCGGCGCTTCTCACCACCGACCGGGTGACTCTGCACAACGTGCCCAGGGTGACGGACACGCGCGTGATGGCCGACATCATCCAGGAGCTCGGCGGGCGAACCGAGGGCGATGGCACGGTCATGCTCAACACCGGCGCAGCCGTGCGCAGCGCTGTGCCCGACCAGCTCGGCCGCCGCATGCGCGCGACGATCGTCCTGCTCGGCGCGCTCCTCGGCCGCTTCGGCAAGGCCCGCGTGCCACGTCCGGGCGGGGATGACATCGGCCTGCGACGCGTGGAGCAGCACCTGCGCGGCCTTCGCCAGATGGGCGCCCACATCAACGAGACGCAGCATGAGATCGTCGCCACGGCCGACCGCCTCCACGGTGACCGGATCGTGTTCGACCTGCCGACTGTAACCGGGACCGAGAACATCCTGCTCGCGGCGGTCAAGGCGGAGGGCCGGACGGAGATCTTCAACGCGGCGCGCGAGCCGCACGTCCAGGACCTGTGCCGCCTGCTGACCGCGATGGGGGCGCACATCGAAGGCGTCGGCACCGAGCGCTTGATCGTCGACGGCGCGCCCGAGCTCCGCGGCGCCGAGCACACCGTCATCGCCGACTACCTCGAAGCAGGCACGTACGCGATCGCGGTTGCCGCGGCGGGCGGCGAGCTGCGCATCGAGTGCAGCCGGCCAGAGGACCTGCAGGTGCTGCTGCTGAAGCTCGAACAGGCCGGCGCTCGCGTCGAGGCGGGTGAGGGTTGGTTTCAAGTTGCCCGCACGGCCGCGTCCCCGATCAAACCAATCGACATGTCGACCTGGACGTTTCCCGGCTTCCCCACGGACCTGCAGGCGCAGTACATGGCGCTCATGACGCAGGCCGAAGGCGAGAGCGTGATCTCGGAGTACGTACACGAGAACCGCTTCCAGCACGTGCGCGAGCTTGCGAAGATGGGAGCAGGCATCACTGTGGAAGGCCGGCTGCACGCTGTCGTACACGGACCGTGCCGGCTGCACGGAACAGAGGTGGCGATCCCTGACATTCGGTCCGGGGCGGCGCTGATCATCGCTGCGCTGTTCGCCGAGGGGGAGAGCCTGCTGCGCGACGCATGGCACGTCGAGCGGGGCTACGAGGACATGGTCGGCAAGCTGGCCTCGATCGGCGCCCGCATCAAAAGCGTCAGCGTGGAGGCGGATGTGACGGGGTCTTCTCAAACCTACGAATGATGTCGATTCTCTCCAGGAAGATCGGTATCGATCTCGGCACCTCGACGGTGCTCATCTACGTCAAGGGCGAAGGCATCGTCGTCAACGAACCGTCTCTCGTCGCGCTCAATCGCGATGGGACGCGCATCCTCGCAATCGGCAGGAAGGCCTTCGAGATGGTCGGCCGCGCCCCCGACTCCATCCAGGTCGTGCGCCCGATGCGAGAGGGTGTGATCGCGGACTTTGTCGTGACCGAAGGCATGCTGCACCACCTGATCGGCAAGGTGCAGGGCCGCCAGCGGCTGTTCAAGCCCGAGATCATGATCTGCGTTCCGTCGGGCGTGACCTCCGTCGAGCGCCGGGCCGTCACCGAGGCAGCGATCTCGGCGGGAGCGCGCCAGGCGTGGCTCATCGACGAGCCGCTCGCGGCCGCGATCGGCGTGGGCCTTCCCATCGCCGAGCCGAGGGGCAACGCCATATGCGACATCGGTGGCGGGACCACGGAGATCGCAGTGATCTCGCTGTCCGGCATGGTCGTGGCTCATTCGATCAGGGTCGGCGGCAACCGCATCGACGATGCCATCGCGGGCCATCTGAAACGCAAGCACAACCTGTTGATCGGCGAGCGGACCGCCGAGGAGGTGAAGATCGCGGTCGGGTCGGCGGTAGCGATGAAACAGCCGCTGTTCGCAGAGGTGCGGGGGCGCGACCTGGTCACCGGCTTGCCCAAGAACGTCCAGGTCTCCTCCAACGACATCGTCGAGGCGATCCAGGAGCCGTTGCGACTCATCGTCGGAGCGGTCCGCGACGTGCTCGAGGAGACTCCGCCCGAGCTTGCCGCGGACATCTTCGACCGCGGGATCGTGCTTTCGGGCGGCGGGGCGCAGCTGCGGGGCATTGATCGCTACGTGTCCATGCACACCGGGATACCCGCCGTGATCGCGGACGATCCCCAGACCACGGTCGTGCGGGGCACCGGGCTCGCGCTCGAAAACTTCGAAGTCCTCAAGCGCAACCAGTCGTACCTGCGCTGATTGACGGGTCTCAAGCTCGTCATCGACGGGTCCGGGCTGGAGCGGCCCAGGGCCGGCGTCGGCGTCTACACCACCCAGATCGTCCACGCGCTGGCTGTCGACCGGCCCGACTGCCGCCTGCTCGTTTTTGGCCCGCCGGGAGGCTTCGCCCACGTGCCCGACGCCACGTATCACCTGATGCCGCGAGCGAGACTCATCGGCCGCCATCTCCAGTGGCCGGCCGCGATCCGGGGTCTTGGTCCGGACGTCTACTTCGGACCGGCGGGCGCGATGCCGCTCGGGCCGATCGGCTGCCCGTCCGCGATCACTGTGCACGACCTGGCCATCTACCGCAATCCGCGCTGGTTTCCCGGCCGCCAGCCGTTGACCCACCGCTTCGTCGTGCCGCGCCCCATTCTCCGCGCCGACGTCGGGATCACGGTCTCCGGGAAAACCGCAAAAGACGTCGCGGAGCTCTTCGGCATCGACCGCGGCCGGATCCAGGTCGTCCCACATGGCGTCTCGCCGAAGCTGCGGCCGATGGGCGCCGAAGAGCTCGCAGGTGCGCGCGCAAGACTCAGGTTGCCCGAGCGATTCATCCTGTTCGTAGACACCATCGAGCCGCGCAAGAACCTGGAGACCCTGCTCGACGCATGGGCGACGATGCGCGACCGGCCTGACCTCGTCGTGGTCGGGTCATGGGGCTGGCACTACCAGTCGATCAGGGACAAGATGGCCCGGCTGGGGCCCCGAGTCCATCATCTGGAATCGGTCGACCCCGACGAGCTGCCCGCGATCTACAACCTCGGGAGGGTCCTGGCACATCCGGCCTGGTATGAGGGATTCGGCCTGCCTCCGCTCGAGGCGATGGCCTGCGGCACGCCTGTGGTGGTGTCCGACCGTTCGAGCCTGCCCGAGGTGGTGCAGGATGCCGGCGTCATCGTCCCCGCCGGCGACCCGGAGGAATGGCGCAAGGCGCTGGAGCGGGTGGTGGGGGACACCCAGCTTGCCGCCGACCTGCGCCACCGGGGCATCCTCCGCGCCGCGCAGTTCAGCTGGGAGCGCGCCGGTCGCCTGACCTGGCGCGCCATCGACCAGGCGGTCTCTAAGTAGCTTCGACGAGCTCTTTGATCACCGCGGCGACTCCCGCCGCCGTCCGGTCCCACGTGAATTTCGCGGCTCTTGCTCGGCCGACCCGCGCCAGCCTGGTGCGCAAAGGCTGATCGCTCAGCGCAACCTCGAGGACGCCGGCCAGCTCTTCGGGGGTGGCCGACTGGTGGAAGTACAGCGCCGCTTCGCCGCCGACCTCGGGCAGGGAGGACGACTTCGCCGCCACGACAACCTTCCTGCGCGCCATCGCCTCGAGCACCGGCAAACCGAAGCCTTCATAAAGGCTCGGCACCACCACCGCAGCGGCGCGCCGGTACAGCAGCTCGAGCATCGGCTGGCCGACCCGGCCCAGGACCCGGCAGTGCGTCGACTGACGAAGCTTCTCCGCCAGCGCGACATCACGCTCGGGACCTGCGATCACCAGCGTCACCCCCTCGAGGCGCTCGACGGCGGCAAGGGCGGCCGCCGGGTTCTTGCGTGGCTCGACCCGCCCGACCTGCAGGACGAACGTGCCGTTCAGCCCCATCCCAGCGAGGGCTGACGCGGGCGCCGGCGACGTCGCGGGTGGGCTGATGCCGAGCGGCACGACGCGGATCCTGTCCGGCGCCACGCCGTACGCCTCGACCAGGTCCTGCTTGGTCGATTCCGAGACGGCGATCAGCAAAGGGCACCTTGCCACCGCCCACCGGGTGCTGATCCCCAGGTAGGTTCGGTCGAGCAGCGGGTAGGCGTCCGGGTGGCGCTCGAAGGCCAGGTCGTGGACGACGGTCAGCACCCTGCCTGGCCAGGCGAAAGGGATCACGTGGCCGGGCACGAACAGGAGGTCGGGCCGTTCTGCGCCGAGCGCCACCGGCAGCCTCAGCTGCGACCACATGCGGCGAAACGGAAGCACCATCGCGTCGACCCCCATCCCGGCGCGAGGACGCGAGGCGAAGAAGCGCCAGCGATACCCGGGGGCGACCGCGGGCAGCCGTGCCGACACCTCCCGGGTATAGGTCTCGGTCCCCGTAACGACCTCGCGCGTGGCTGGGTTGATATCTACTGCGATGGTCGTTGGCCGCGATACCCCCGCCACTTCTTGGACGACCTTAAGCTAACGGCCGTGGGGCACGTAGCAGGTCGCGTCGCCGTTGCGGCAGCGCTCGTGCTCGCAACCTCCTACCTGCTCCAGGCCGACGACTCGCGGTCCTTCTCTGCGCCCAAGCATCTTGCGGCGGCGGTTGAGCCGGCACCGCTCCTGACGCTCCAGGCCGGCAACGGGGACCGCGAATATTTCGTGTCGCGGAGGGAAGTAGTTCCGCTCGGCTCCTCCGCGATCCGTCTGCCGATCCTGATGTACCACTACATCCGCCAGCCGCCGTCCATCCGCACCGACCAGCTCGGATTCAGGCTCTCGGTCTCGCCGGAGGACTTCCAGGCCCAGATGGGCTGGTTGTATGCCAACGGCTACCACCCGGTGAACTTCAACCAGGTGCGGGCTTACTTCGCAGGCCTGGCGCCGCTGCCTCCGCGGCCGCTCGTGATCACCTTTGACGACGGGTACCAGGACCTGTACACGACGGCATTTCCGATCCTCCAGGCGCGCGGCTTCACGGCCGTGGCCTACATCGTCAGCGGGTTCGTCAACCGCTCCGGATACGTGTCCAGGGGCGAGGTGGTGCAGATGGACCGCTACGGCATCGAGATCGCCTCCCACACGGTGAACCACCCCAACCTTGCTCGCTCCAGCCTGGGATCGGTGACCTACGAGGTCGTCCAGTCAAAGCGCTGGCTCGAGGATGTAGTCGGCCACGCCGTGCTCGACTTCGCCTACCCCTCCGGCAAATTCGATGCCCAGTCCGTGCGGGCGGTGGCCGAGGCGGGCTACAGCACGGCGGTCACTACCTCGGCGACGTCGACGGTGCACAGCATGGCCGATCGCTACACGTGGGGTCGCGTTCGGGTGGGGGGCGGGGAATCGCTGCAGGACTTCATCGCGAGCCTGGGACCCAGCGAGCCTTCGATAACGATCTCGACCGTCGACGTCGAGCCGTCTTGAACGAGGCTCGCATTCTAGGTGTCAGGGTCAACTGCCTGGACATGAACGAAGCGCTCGAGCAGCTCGAGCACTTCGTCGATCAGGGCGGGCTGCACCTCATCGCCACGGTCAACCCAGAGTTCGTGATGCGCGCTCAGAAGGATGCTGAGTTTGCGCGTGTCCTGGGCTCGGCGCAGCTCTGCCTGGCCGATGGCACGGGCGTGGTCTGGGCGGCCCGGCGCCAGGGGTGCCGGCTGCACGGTCCGGTTGCAGGCGTGGATCTGGTCGAGCCGATCGCGGCGATGTGCGCCCGTCGGGGGTTCCGCCTCTTCCTGCTGGGCGCCATGCCAGGAGTCACCGAAGATCTGGCTGCGAAGCTGCGTGCAGCCCATCCAGAGCTCGATGTGAGGGCGCACGCGGGAGCACCCGATGCGTCGCACGACCCTGAAACGCTGAGGCTGATCCGAGAGCACGACAGCCAGGTGCTCCTCGTGGCCTACGGCGCGCCGGCGCAGGAGCTGTGGATCGATCGCCTGCGTGACCGGCTCGGGGTGGCGGTGGCGATGGGCGTCGGCGGTGCGTTCGACTACCTGACGGGCCGCGTGGCGCGGGCGCCGGCGTGGATGAGGCGGGCCGGCCTGGAGTGGCTTCACCGCCTCGCGCGCCAACCGTGGCGCATCCGGCGGATGGCCGTGCTCCCGGTCTACGCGATCAAGGTTCTGAGCGCTCCCAAGTAACATCGCGCGTGCCGTGCTCAGCGTGGTTGTGCCTTGCTACAACGAGGAAGGGCGCCTGCCGCGCACGATTGAGCAGATCGAGCATTACCTGGACGGGAAGCGCGCATCGTACGAGCTGATCCTGGTCGATGACGGAAGCGCCGACGGAACGCGCCGGGTCATGGATGCCGCAGCCGAGCGACACGAAGGCGTTCGGGTGGAGGCGCTTCCGCGCAACCGCGGCAAGGGGCGCGCGCTGGCCGTGGGCGTGCAGGCGGCGAAGGGAGACGAGATCCTGCTCACCGATGCCGACCTCTCGACGCCCATAGAGGAGCTCGACAAGCTCGAGACCGCTCTCCGCGATGGAGCGGGCGTGGCGATCGCGTCGCGCGCGATGAGAGGCTCGCGAGTCGAGATCTCCCAGCCGCTCTATCGGGTCCTGATGGGCAAGTGCTTCAACCTGATCGTGCAGGCGGTCCTGCTGCCCGGCATCTGGGACACGCAGTGCGGCTTCAAGTTGTTTCGTGCCGACATCGCGCATCGCGTTTTCGCCGACCTCAGCACCGACGGTTTCGGTTTCGACCCGGAGGTCCTCTATCGCGCCCGCAAGCAGGGGGTGAGGATCGTCGAGGTGCCGGTCGTGTGGCGGAACTCCGCGCCGACCAAGGTGAGCGCGGTCCGCAGCTCGTTCGACATGTTGAGACACGTCATTCGCCTCCGGTTCCGCGTATGAGTGGCGAGCGCAGGCTGACGGAGCGCAAGGCGCCGCCGGCGGAAGTCCTGGTCATCCTGCCGACCTTCAACGAGCGGGAGAACCTGGAACGGGTTGTGGCGGGGGTGCGGCACCTTGGCCACGACGTGCTCATCGTCGACGATGCGTCGCCGGATGGCACCGGCCGGCTCGCGGACGAGCTCGCCTCGTCGGATGACATGGTTCGGGTTCTGCATCGAGAGCGCAAGCTCGGCATCGGAAGCGCTTATCAAGACGCGTTCCGGATCGGACTCGACGACGGGTCGTCACTGTTTGTCGAGATGGACGCCGACGGCTCCCACCGGGCGCAGGACCTGGACGCGATCGTGGATGCGGCGCGGGGCAGCGGGGGGCTGGCCATTGGATCGCGCTACATGCGCGGCGGCGCAATCGTCGGATGGCCTCTGCACCGGCTTCTGCTCTCCCGCGGAGCCAACGTCTACTGCCGGACGCTGCTCGGTCTCCGCGTCCGCGACTGCACGTCAGGGTTTCGCTGCTACACGCGCCAGGTGCTGGTGGGTATTCACCTCGGCGAGATCGTCTCGCAGGGCTATTCGTTCCAGATCGAGATGGTCCACCGCACCGTGCGGCTGGGCTATCCGGTCGTCGAGGTGCCGATCCAGTTCGAGGATCGCATCGCCGGCGCGTCCAAGGTTTCGCAGGGGGAGATCAGGCGCGCGCTCTGGACGGTTCTACGGCTGAGCATGAGTCGATGAAATCGGACGTATTGACCTCCCCGCTTGCCGGGGAGATCGCGCCGAAGGCGCGGCTGGGGCAGACCGTTCGGCAGCAGTGGTTCGCCGAGTGGCGCCTGCCGCTCCTCGTCGGCCTCGCGCTCGCGATCATCACCGCCATCCCGTACGTCTACGCCTACGCGGTGCAGCCGTCAGGCCGCGTCTTCGTCGGCTTTTTCTACCTGTGGGACGACGCGACCACCTACCTCGCCAAGATGCGCGAGGGCTGGGAGGGCTCGTGGGCCTGGCAGAACCGCTACACGACCGAGCCGAGCCCCACCGCATACCTGTTCATGTTCTGGATCGTGCTCGGGCACATCGCGGCGGTCACCAACCTGCCCCTGATTGTCGTCTTTCATGGGGCACGGATCGCGGGCGCCTTCGCGCTCATGGCAGCGGCCTGGCTCTGCATCTGCCACTTCATCCACGATCGCTCAGCCCGTCGCTTCGCCCTGTTCTTCCTCGCCTTCGGGCTTGGCCTCGGCCTGATCATCTGGGCCGCGGGCCGGCCGCTGGTTTTCGGCAACCAGACGGAGGGACTCGACCTCCGTATGCCGGAGCTGAGCGCGTTCTATTCGATCCTGGCGCTCCCGCACTTCGCCTGGTCGGGTGTGTTCGCCGCGCTTGGGATCGCCCTCACCCTGAAAGCGATCGAGCGGGGAAGCCTGTGGCTCGGCGTGCTGGCTGGACTCGCCTGGCTCGGCCAGGCTTCGATCCACCCCCAGATGCCGGTCCTCATGGGCGGAGCCACCGCCGTGGCGCTTCTGCTCCGTCCCGCCCGTCGGCGCGGTTGGCTCGCCGCGGCGCTCGCCTTCGCGATCCCCGCGCCCTACATCCTTTATTCGTACCTGGCGTTCGTGGGCAACCCGGAGGTCGAGCGGTGGACCTTCCACTCCAAGAACGCCGTCGCACCGGAGGCGGTCAGCCTGCTCTTCGCCCTGGCCCCTCAGCTGCTGCTGGCCGCGTTCGGGTTGCCAGGCGCGCTGCGGCGCCGGACCCGCGAGGACCTGTTCCTTCTTGCCTGGCTCGTCCTGCTGGCCGCGATCCTGTGGCTGCCCAACCCCGCCGGGGACCTGAGGCGACGGTTCTTCGATGCCGTCTACCTGCCGCTCGTGCTGCTTGGCGCCCGTGGCATGTACGAGGCGATCCTGCCGCGACTCCGCAGCGTGCGAGCGAGGGGGTTGCTTCCTTTCTCTTATGTGACGGTCACCGCCATCGGTAGCGCCTTCCTCCTCCTGGCGCCGTTATCGGTGGCCGCCGAACCGCAGTACCAGATCAGCCGCGCCGAGGCGGACGGCCTGGCGTGGCTGGGCGCGCAGCCGGCGGGACGGGTCCTGTGCATGCCAGGAGTCGGGCTTTACATCCCCGCTTACAGCTCGGACACCGTCTACGTGGGCCATTACGACGAGACGTTCGACTATGCGACCAAGACGCAGACCGCCTTGAGCGTGCTGACGGGCCAGTCCGACGTCGAGCAGTTCATCCACGACAACCACATCCGCTACGTGGTCTGGACAGGCGACCTCCGATCACCTCCCCCAGCGGTGCTCGGCCCGCCTGACTACGACACGCCCGATTTCAAGATCTGGCGATTGTCCTGACAAAGATCACCGCGACGGAGTCCTGGTAGGCGAGGGTCCAGTCGGGCTGGGCGGCGAGTACGTTGGCCAGCGCCTCACCCTTGTTGTAGACGACGTAATCGACCCCGTATCGATCGAGTGTCTGCTTCCAGTCCGGCCGCAAGGTCTGCACGTCCTCGTAGTCGTTGAGCAATGGGTCGCCCATCAAGGCCGCCTCGCCGAAGATGAACACCTGCCGGTTCTTCTGCCCATAGAAGCGATAGGCGAGGTAGCCGCCCCAGCCGTACTGGTTGTACATGTGCGTGCCGACGTCCGGGTGCGCCGCCAGCCAGTCCCCCGCGCCGACCGGGTAGGTCGTCACATCGACCTGCTGCTGTCGCACCGGCGAGACCTCGTTGACGACGCGGAGTCCGGTGGCGCCGACGATGACCACCAGCGCGACTGCGGTGACTGCTGCGAACAGCGGCCGTGGCGGCAGGCTGAACGTCCACCTCCGGGCCGCCATGAACTCCCTCCACCAGGAGCCGTACGTGTTGATCAGAACCGGTGTGGCGGCCGCGACGAAGAGTGCAATGTTGCGCACCGACTGCAAGGCGAGGAACAGGGCAATCGCGCTGAGCAGGAACTCGTAGAGGGTCGGCCGGCGTAGGGCGAAGCCGCCGACGAGCAGGAACACCATGGCCTCGAAGGGACGCAGATAGACCTGGTGAAAGTCGGGCGAGAACCACTCGACGATAAGCCGCTGCTGGGCGACGCTGCCCTGGGTCTGGAAGGGATACGGGTAAAGGCTGAGGAGATGCGGGGTGATGGCGACGGCCAGGACCGAGGCCGCACTGATCACGACGAGGCGCCGGACATGCATACGGTGGGCAGGGTTCTCCTGGTCCCATGCCCAGAGGAAGAGCTCAGAGGCGAGGGCCACGCCCAGCCAGACGAACCCGATCACCCAGCCACCATGCAGGTTGGCCCACAGAACCATCAGGAACGGGAAGAAGTTCAGAGACCGGCTGCGACCGCTCAGGTAGCCGTGCAGCCAGTAGAGCTCGAGGCAGCTCAGCGCGAAAGTGATCATCTGAGCCCGCGGGCCCCAGATCGGGGAGCCGGCGACGGCGCCGATCGCCAGGCCCAGGCCGACAAACACGAAAGGCTGGCGCGCCACCTGACGGTACACCAGCCAGAACCCGGTCCAGGTCAGGAGGCCGAAAGCGAGGACCAGGGCGGTCAGCCCCAGCGTGCTGTAGGTGAGCCACATGAGGATCTCGGTCAGGTACTCGTGGTCCGTCCAGACGTGGTTGGTGACCGTGTAGGTGAAGATGTCGGTGCTCGGCAGCTGTCCGTGCTCGACCATCCAGCGGCCGATCCGCAGGTGCCACCAGAAGTCGGGATCCTGCTCGGGGCCGATGAACAGCACCAGGATGACGCTCATCACGCCGCCGAGCAGAAGCGTCCGCGCGCTGAGGCGCTCGGTCAAGCGCACCGAGCTAGCGCCGGGGGAGCGGGTTGGGTAGGTAGCGGGGGACGCGTCTTGCATAGGCCGGGTACTCGTTGGCGAAGGTCTGGAGGAGGATCCGCTCCTCCCAGCGGATCCGGAGCAGCTCGCAGCCGACGAAGTAAACGATCGCCAGCGCGCTGAGCCAACCCGCGGTGGCCAGGTTGATCCCGATGGCGGTGGCGATCTCACCGAGGTAGACGGGGTGGCGGCTCAGGGAGTACGGCCCGCCCGTCACCAGCCTGCGCGCCTGGGGGATGATCGAGAAGGACCGGCGGAGATAGGCCAGCCCCCAGACGGAGTAGGCAAGGCCGGCCGTCGCCAGGAGGTCGGCGACCAGGACGAGCTCCGGCCGGCGGGTCCCGCCGGGCAGGAAGCTGGCGCTGATCGCCGCGAAGGTCCCGCTGAAGGCGATGAAGATCACCGCCAGGCGGTGGTCGGTCCCGCGTTGGGGCAGCCGGACGGCGTAAAGCACCACGAGCAGCGTGAAGTAGGTGAGGGCGAGCAGCTGCTGGAGGACGAAGAGCAGGCCGGCCGGGTCTCGGAGGCCCCGGATCCCGCCCCAGAGCAGGATCAGCTGCCGGGCCAGGAAAAGGCTGAAGAAGACGGCCGGCAGCAGGCGGCCGAAAACCAGGTCTCGCCAGTAGGCTCCCGAGCGCCTTGGCACATGCTCCGCGACGCCGGTGGCCTCCATTTCCGGCCAGAAGGTTAGCGACCCGGCGGGGGCTCCCGGTCGTTTTGGCTAATGAATTGACCTGCCCCGAACCGCTGAGTAGCATCCTCGTCCGCGAGAGGGCCCGCTGCCCGCAAGAAGCGGGACCGGGCGGCGTCAGACAGGCAAGGAACCTGTAGTTCAGGAAAAAGGAGGTGAAATCGCAGAAATGTTGAGCCTTTACTGGAAGCTTCGCAGCCTTACGACCCGTCAGGAAGGCCAGGGCATGGTTGAGTACGCTCTGATCCTCGTGTTGGTCTCAATCGTGGTCATCGTGATCCTTCTTACGATGGGCAACCAGATCAAGAACGTGTTCTCGAACGTCGTAGCAGCCCTCGGAGCGTAAAGCCCACGTAATAGCACCTTCAAGGAGAGCCCCGCGAGGGGCTCTCTTCTTTACAGCGAATTGGGGGGAAGATCGCGGTTCCCATGGTTACAATGTCGCCACTCTTGAGATTCCATCGGAGGTGACTTAGTTTTGGCCGTCGCACCTGCTGCTGCAAGACCCCGTCCCGGCGGTGGTCGTCTGTTCATCATCGTCGGCGTACTGCTCGCCATCGTCGCTTTCGGTGCCGTGTTTCTAATCTCCACCACCGGAGGCGGAGGTGCCCTCGGTGGCCCCAGCACCTCGGTGGTGATCGCCAAGCAGGCGATCCCGCTCCGCCACCAGATCACGTCGAATGACATCGAGCTCGCCAAGGCGTCCGTCAATGGGAACGCATCGCTTTCCAACACGTATCCCAGCACCAACGACGTGCTGAATCTCATCTCCGAGATCAACATCAGCAAGGGCGCCGTGATCACGTCCGACATGCTGGCCAAGGACATCAGCCTCGTACCCGCAGGCGCAGCCCCGGCCTACCTTCCGCTGGCCAAGGGCTATGTCGCCATCACAATTCCGACAGGCGAGCAGCAAGGCGTCGCCGGTCACATCAGCGTCGGCGACTACATCACGGTCATCTCGTCCGCGAACCTCACGCTCTTCAACACCAGCGGCCAGCAGCAGGGCCAGGTGAGGCAGGTGAGCAAGACGGTCTTCTTCAACCTCCGAGTGATCGGCCTCGGTCCGGCGTCCGCCGGCGTGCAACCGGCAGCAGGCGGGGGAAGTGCTACCTCGCAGGGCGCCACGAGCGGCGTGACGTCGAGTCTCACCGTCGAGCTGACGCAATGTGATGCCGAGTACCTGACGTGGTTCCTCGCCAACACGCAGGTGCGTTACACGCTGGAGTCCTACAAGGACTACTCGACCCCGCCGAGCGACAACCAGGACGAATCATGCCGGACGATCCAGGCAGCCGGAGGCGTGACGAACAAGCAGGTCGACGCGAAATACCACTTCACCGCGCTGTAACAGCAAGGTCTCATGGGACTCCTCGATAGGGTCAAGCAGAACCAGACGGTTCCCCCGGCGGGACCGGCCGGAAACGGTCCCGCCACTGCGACCCTTCCAGGGGCCACCCCGTACACTCCCCCGGGCGCGGCCCCGGTAGCCCAGCCGGCGGCGCCGTCCGCGGCATCTCTGTCCCAGGCAGCCGCTGCCCGACAGGTGGGGGGCGAGCTGTCGCCCGCCTTCACGGCGGCGAAGGTGCAGATCCACTCCAAGCTGATCGAGAAGTACGCGGACGAGATCGACTCCAGCAACAAGGCAGGAGTCCGCGAAAAGATCCTCGAGCTCGCCGAAGACTACTTCCGGACGACGGCCATGACGATGACCAAGAACGACAAGGAGCGCCTTGTCGACTCGGTCCTCGACGACGTGCTGGGCCTGGGTCCGCTCGAGGCGCTTCTGGCCGACCCGAGCATCACCGAGATCATGGCCAACCACCCCAAGCAGATCTACGTGGAGAAGAGCGGCGAGCCGATTCTCTCCTCGGTCACGTTCGAGTCGGAGCGCCAGATGCGCCAGGTCATCGACCGGATCGTGAGCCTGGTCGGCAGGCGCGTCGACGAATCGACCCCGATCTGTGACGCCCGCCTGAAGGACGGCTCGCGTGTCAACGTGGTCATTCCGCCCATCGCGCTCAAAGGCCCGGCGCTGACGATTCGAAAGTTTTCGAAGGAGAAGTGGGGCCCGGCGGATATCGTCAACCGCTTCCGTTCGTCGAGCCCCGAGATCATGACGTTCCTGCGCTCATGTGTGCGAGCGCGGCTGAACATCCTCGTCTCGGGAGGCACGGGATCCGGTAAGACGACGCTGCTCAACATCCTGTCGTCGTTCATTCCTGAGACCGAGCGCCTGATCACGGCGGAGGACGCCGCTGAGCTCCAGCTGCAGCAGCCTCACTGGATCCAGCTCGAGTCGCGCCCGCCCAACGTCGAAGGCAAGGGCGCGGTGCCGATTCGCGAGCTGGTCAAGACTTGTTTGCGTATGCGACCGGACCGCATCATCGTCGGTGAGTGTCGTGGCGGTGAGGCGCTGGACATGCTGCAGGCCATGAACACCGGCCACGATGGATCGATGTCGACGCTCCACGCCAACAACCCACACGAGTGCCTGGTGCGTCTGGAGACGCTCGTGCTGCAGGCCGGCCAGGACCTCCCGTCGCGAGCCATCCGCGAGACGATCGGTTCTGCGATCCACCTCATCGTCCAGCAATCCCGACTCCGTGGCGGCGTGCGCCGCATCGTGAGCGTGGCCGAGATCACCGGCATCCGGGACGGCGAGATTCAGACCCAGGAGCTCTTCACCTTCAGGCAGGTCGGGGTCAGCGCCGAGGGCAAGGCGGTGGGGTATCACACCGCGATGGGCATACTGCCCATGCGCATGGAGCACCTCAGGTCCGAAGGAGAGGACGTGGCGGAACAGTTATTTGCGCCCAGCAAGCAACCGTCTCCGGATAAGCTGTACTGACCTTTTAGGAGAAGCAAATGCCACCCATCCCCGTGGTTTTCGGGCTGATCGCCTTCGCAGGCGTATTTCTCTTCTTCCTGGGCATCAACCAGATGCGGCGCTCGGCAGGAGGAGCGGAGGATTTTCAGGCGAGACTTGCCGCCTACGGGGTGACCACCGCCGGCGCCCAGGCGCTGCCGCAATCGGCGGGCATGCGCGACACGCTGAACCGCCTCTTCGCCCCCGCCGCAGACCGGATGGGCCGCGGCGATGCCAAGAAGGGCAAGCCCTCAGTGGCCGAACAGCTCCAGCGGGCCGACCTCAAGCTCCGTCCCTCGGAGTTCTTCATGATCCAGCTCGGCAGCGGCGTACTCGTCGCCCTGATCGCGTACTGGCGATTCGCCAACATCCTCGCGCTGCTGACCTTCGTCCTCGGCTACCTCGCTCCGAGCTTCTACGTCCGGTACCGGATCGGCCAGCGTTTGAGAAAGTTCAACGGCCAGCTCGGCGACACGCTGACCCTGCTCTCCAACGCCCTCAAGGCCGGCTACTCGTTCGCGCAGGCGATCGACACCGTGGCCAAGAACGCGGTGGCGCCCATCGGTGACGAGTTCGGCCGCGCGGTGCGCGAGATGAACCTCGGTGGCTCGCCGGACGAGGCACTGTCGAACATCACCAAGCGCATCGCCAGCCCCGACTTCGACCTGGTGTCCACCGCCTACTCGATCCACCGCACGGTCGGTGGCAACCTGGCCGAGATTCTGGACAACATCGCCTATACGATCCGCGAACGTGTGCGGATCAAGGGCGAGATTCAGACCCTGACCGCGCAGGCACGCGCATCGGGCACCATCATCACGCTGCTCCCGATCCTGCTGGCGGCCTTCATGTTCTTCGTGACGCCGACCTACTTCCAGCCCATGTTCGGCAACGTGATCGGATGGGCGCTCATCATCATTGCCGCCTTCCTGATCTTCATCGGCAACCTGATCATTCGCCGCATCGTGGCGATCGAGGTCTAGCGATGAGCCCCACCATGATCCTCGCCTTCGCGGTCGCCCTCGGCGTGCTGATGATCTTCATCGGCCTCGCCCGCACGCCATCCTCCAACACTGCGCTCAACGTCCAGCAGCGCCTCGCCGCCTACGGCGGCGAAAAGCAGCTGACCGTGGAAGAGATCGAGCTGCAGCGGCCGTTCAGCGAGCGGGTGCTGCGCCCCGCGATCGAAAAGCTCGGCTCGATGCTCTCGCGCTCCACGCCGCAAAAGGCCAGGCAGGATGTGCTCAACAGACTGGAGCTGGCAGGACGTCCCGGCAACCTCACGCCCGAGGACTTCGTTGCCGTGCGCCTGGTCGCCGGGGCGATCCTGGGCGCGCTCGGGCTGCTGCTCGGATTGCTCCTTGGTAACCCGGTCTACCTGGTCATCGCGCTCGTGGTCGGCGTCATCCTCGGCTACTACGCGCCGGTGCTGTGGCTCAAGCAGAAGGTCGATGCCCGCCGCAACGAGATCCAGAAGGGTCTCCCGGACGCGCTTGACCTGCGGTGGGACCGGGTTCCAGCCGGCACCGGCTCAGACGGGGCACTTCCCCCG
>JACXTT010002881.1_pt1 | contig 26931 bp, 22 predicted proteins | sample 9270951 | NCBI WGS metagenome assembly JACXTT01 (sample SAMN15532306, study PRJNA645909) | rock metagenome | isolation source: weathered quartz diorite | place: Puerto Rico | collected 2017-06-21 | reverse complement strand
CGATGCGGGTAGTACATGTACATGCCGACATTGCTGCTGCTGTACCCCGGCAGGATCGCCTTCAGCCGCCCGCTGACAAGGTCGGCGTGGATCATGTAGGCGGGCAGCTGGCCGATGCCCATGCCGGCGCGCACCGCTTCGACCTCGGTTTCCACGTCATTGAAGCTCGCCACGGCAGGCACCTCCTGGTAGATCAGGTCGCCGTCCACCTGCAGCTCCCACGGCACCATGCGCCCGGTCGCGGGGCGGCGGAAGCCCGTGCACTGGTGCTGCAGCAAGTCGTCGAGGGTGGCCGGAACGCCATGCCGCGCCAGGTAATCCGGCGCGGCGCAGATGACCAGCGGCAGGTCGCACAGCCGCCGTGCCACCAGGTTCTGGCCGGGGCTGGTGCCGACGCGGAAGCCGACGTCGATCCTGGCTTCAACCAGGTCGGTGAAGAGGTCGCTCAGCACCACATCGAAGGTGATGCCGGGGTATTGCTCGCGAAAGCCGCGCACCAGCGGGATCAGCACGCGGCTGCCGAGCGACGGCGGAGCGGTCAGGCGGATCAGGCCGTCGTCGTCGCTCCGGCTGCTGCGGACGTGCTCAAGCGCTTCGTCGAGCTGGCGCATGCCCGGTGCGGCCAGCTCGAACAGGCGTGCGCCTTCTTCCGTCAGGCTGAGCTTGCGGGTGGTCCGGTGCAGCAGGCGCACGCCGAGATGGTCCTCCAGCGTGCGCACGGCCTTGCTGGCGGCCTGCGGGGTGACGCCAGCTTCCATCGCGGCGCGATGGAAGCTGCCGGCGCGCACCACGCCGAGGAAGAGGGTGAGGACACGGGCCTTGTCCATGACTGGCAACCAGAGGTTGGGAATGCGGCCATCATAACGCCAGTCGGTACCACGAACGCAGCAGGGCAGGCCCGTGCGCGGACTATGGCTCGACCAGGTGCTCGATGCGGATCGGCAGCTCCCGCACGCGCTTTCCGGTTGCGTGGAATACGGCGTTGGCCACGGCCGGGGCCACGCCCACCAGCGCGATTTCACCTAATCCCTTGACGCCCAGCTCGTTGACATGGGGATCGACCTCGTCGACAAAATGCGCCTCCAGCGCCTGGATATCCAGGTTGACGGGCACAAGGTAATCCGCCATGTGCGCATTCACCGGCCGGCCGTCCCGCGGATCCAGGGCGGTTCGCTCCATCAGCGCCATGCCGATGCCGCCGACCATCCCGCCCGTGCATTGGCTGGCTGCGAGCCGCGGATTCACGATACGACCCGCGCCATAAGCGCCGACCACGCGCCGGACACGGATCGTGCCGACATCGGGATCGATGGCGACTTCCACGAACACCGCACCGAAGGCATGCATGGAGAACCGGCTGCGCACCTCGGCATCCGGGCCTGCCGTGGCGCTCGCTTCGATGGCGCCGTCCGGGCGACCTGCGCGCGCCTGGCGCTGGTCGAGCGCGGCGGTGCAGGCTGCGCGCACGGCCGAGCCGACGGACGCGAGGGTCATCGAGCCACCGTGTGGCGGGGTAGGCGGGAAATCCGAACGGCCAAGGCTGAAGCGCACGCTGTCCATCGGCAGCCCCAGCGTCTCGGCGGCAATCTGCGTGATCGAGGTGTAGGTGCCAGGCCCCATGTCGCTGGCAGCGGCCTCCACTTCGGCCGTTCCGTCAGCAAGCAGGCGCACGCGAGCGCTGGCCTGTCCATGGAAGGCAGGGTAGCTGGCGCAGGCCATCCCCCAGCCGATACGCAGGCGGCCGTCGCGCATCGAGCCGGGCGCGAGCGTGCGGCGGGCCCAGCCGAACGCATCGGCGCCGCGTTCGTAGCAGGCAAGCATGGAGCGGCTGGAGAAGGGAAGCTGCATCCCCTCATCGAGCCGGGGTTCATTGCGCCGGCGCAGTTCCAGCGGGTCCATCCCGAGGGCATGGGCCAGCTCGTCCATCGCGCATTCCAGCGCAAACACGCCGGTGGCCTCGCCCGGGGCCCGCATATAAGTCGGTGTGCTGATGTCCAGCGGCACCAGCCGGTAGCGGGTGCGCACATTGGGGCAGCTATAGAGGAACGGTGTCACCGAAGTGAGTGCCTCGGCGAATTGCTCATACCGGCTGGTTTCGCCGGTGCCTTCGTGCACGATGCCGGTCAGCCTGCCGTCGGGCGTTGCCGACAGTGCCACGCGCTGCACCGTCCTCGGCCGGTGCCCCGTCAGATGGAAGGTCTGTCGCCGCGACAGCACCAGCTTGACCGGCCTGCCCACCTCGCGCGCGGCGACCGCCGCCAGCGTGACGTGTGGCCAGGTGCGCAGGCTGGTGCCGAAAGCGCCGCCGATAAACGGGCAGACAACGTGGACGTTTTCAGCGGGGATACCGAGGATCGCCGCGATCTCGGCCTGCTCGTTGACCACGAACTGGCTCTTGCTCCAGAGCGTCAGCCGCTCGCCTTCCCAGGCGGCAACGGTGGCGTTCGGTTCGATCGGGAGGTGATTCTCGCGCGCGGCGTCGTAGGCTGCGTCGATCCTGACGGCTGCCGCCGCGAACGCGGCCTCGGGATCGCCGCGGACCCGGTCCGCCGAATGAGGACCTGGCTCACGTCCTGCTTCCGGCACCACGGCTTGGGCGCGCTTGTCGAGCGGGTCGGAGACCGGTGATTCCTCGGCATAGCGAATCCGCAGCAGGCAGGCCGCGTGCTCGGCCTGGTCCAGGGTCTGCGCCACGACCACGGCAACCGGCTGGCCGTAGAAGCGGACGCGATCGTCCTGCAGGACATGGAGGCGTTCGCCGTGTTGCGGATCGATAAAACCCTTGTGCGCGGCGTACGCCAGTTTCGGCGCGTTTTCATGGGTCAGTACCGCCAGTACCCCTGCAAGGCGGCGCGCGGCTTCGGTGTCGAGTCCGACTACACGTCCCAGTCCGATCGAAGCACCCACGATCACCGCGTAGGCCTGTCCTGGCTGGTTGAAGTCGGCGGCATACTGCGCGTTGCCGGTCACCTTGGCGCGCCCGTCGACGCGGGCATGCGGCTGGCCGATATGGTTTGCGTTCATCAGACTTCTCCTGCGAGTTCGAGGGCCCGTACCACGGTTCGTTGCAGCAGCGCGACCTTGTAGCGGTTGCCTGGCAGCGGGGACGCGCCTGCAATCGTGGCAAGCGCCGCCGCCTCGAAGCTCGCGCGCGCCGGCGGCTTGCCTTGCAGCGCAAGTTCGGCCGCGCGCATGCGCCATGGCCGGGTGCCCACGCCACCGCACGCGAGGCGAGCGGCCTGGATCGCGCCATCCCTGACCTCGAATGCCGCCGCGGCCGATACCAGTGCAAACTCATACGAGGCCCGGTCCCGCACCTTCAGGTAACGCGCTGTCCGTGCGTAAGCAAGCGGTGGCACCCGGACCTCGACGATCAGTTCACCGGCCTGCAAGGTGTGTTCGAGATGCGGCGTTTGCCCGGGCAGGCGGTAAAGGTCTTCCACGGGGAAGTGGCGCGCGCCATGCGGACCCCGTACATGGACCACCGCGTCCAGCGCGACCAGCGCAACCGCAAGGTCGGAAGGGTGCGTTGCGGAGCAATGGTCGCTGGCGCCCAGGATGGCATTGCCTGCGTGCAGGCCGCCAATGGCCGCGCAGCCGCTGCCCGGCGCGCGCTTGTTGCAGGCGGAATCGAGCATGCGGAAGTAAGGACAGCGCACGCGCTGGAGAAGATTGCCGCCGATGCTGGCCATGTTGCGCAACTGGGGAGAGGCGCCCTCGATCAGCGACTCGGCGATCACCGGGTGGAGCCGGCAAACGTCCGGATGCGCGGCGACATCGGACATGCGGGCCAGCGCGCCGATGACCAGTTCGTCGCCTTCCACCCGGATATGGTTCAGCGGCAGCGCGTTGATGTCTACCAGTTGCGTGGGCTGTTCCACGTGCTCGCGCATCAGGTCCACCAGTGTGGTGCCGCCGGCGATGAAGCGGGCCCCGGCCGCGGCCGCCGCCAACGCTTCAGCTTCCGAGCCGGCTTTCTGCAGTGTGAAGGGGATCATGACAGCTTCCTCCCGCCGACCTCGGCGATCGCCGCGACGACTCCCGGGTAAGCCCCGCAACGGCAGATGTTGCCGCTCATCCAGAAGCGCACTTCGTCGGCCGAGGCGGCATGACCCTCGCCGATGCAGGCGACGCCGGACATGATCTGGCCCGCAGTGCAGAATCCACATTGGAAGCCCTCGTGCGCGATGAACGCGGCCTGTAGCGGATGCAGGTCGCCGTCGGCCGGCGACAGGCCTTCGATCGTGCTCACGTGGGCGTCGTTGTACATGGCGGCCAAGGCGAGGCAGCTGTTGATGCGGCGCCCGTCCACCAGCACCGTGCAGGCCCCGCACGCGCCCTGGTTGCATCCCTTCTTCGTGCCCGTGAGGTCCAGGCGCTCGCGCAGTACGTCAAGCAGGGATTCGCGCGGATCGATCTCGAGGCGATGCAGCGTGCCGTTGACCGTCAGGCACAGCGGCATGCGGGTTGAGCCGTGGCTATCGCCAGGCTGTGGCTGGCTACCGTCGGAACGAACAGAACTAGACATAGTCGACATTCCTCTTTGCAGGGCCCAGATGACTCGGGCGGTTGGGGACAGGGGCTTCGCTCTGGCCTGCACCAGCTTCGGGAGCGAACTGCGGAAATGACCAGGGGGCGCATTCTGCAAGTCTCTGCAGGTTCGGCCTGGCCCTGGCCCGCATCGGGACCGAAAGGTGTGTGGCTGCCTCGGACTGGTGGGACAGTCGTTGAAACGCTACAGGCACCGGCGGCCAGCGCAATAGAACGTTGTTGCGCCGCGGTGGACGATTCTTGCGCTGACTCGTTGGATGATAGGTTTGACGAAGGGGACCGGCCGGCATGGCTCGCGTCAGGTCCCGCGGATTGTGCGGGCCGCTTTACTTCAACCGGATAAATTCATATGCTTCCATGCGCAGCGGGGACCTGGCCCTTGCCCCGACGCTACCGTCGTGGGCCCTTGCGGGTTATGTGCCTATGCGATCGCCGACGAGACATGGCGTGATCGATGCGGAGCTGCCGGTTCGTCCCGATGTCAGCAGCAGCGGACGCCCGTGGGCTGGTATCACCGTACAGATCCATCACTGGCGCTCGGCCGGATCGGTGTCCTCCCCGGAGCTGGACCACGACATGCTTGCGATGCGACTCGCAGGACACGCCAGGCTTGAGCAGCGGCGACTAGGCCAGGTACATCGCGGCATCGTCTTCCCCGGCAATATCAGCCTGCACCCGCGGCTGGTCGAATCCAGCTGGAGTTGGGACAGGCCCGGCTCCATCGTCATTGCGAGGATTCCGCAAAGCCTGTTGGTCGAAGCTGCTGATGCCACGATCCGCCAGCCACGCGCCGCGCACAGGCTTCGCAATTGCTTCGGGCAGCGCGACGGCTTTGCGGAGACCATTACCTTCACGCTGGCGCGAGAGATCCAGGCGGTCGCGCATCCGGCGCAAATACTGATCGCCGAATCCCTTTCCTGCGCGCTGTCGGCGCATCTCGTGCATCGCTTCAATGCCAGTGACCCGGGTGCCTCGTCACTGCCCGGCGGGCTCCATCCGCAGGCCCTCAGCAGGGTCCTGGACTATATCCACGGGACACCGGAGGTGGTGACGCTGCAGGCGTTGGCTGATATGGCCAATGTCAGCCGCTTTCATTTTGCGCGCATGTTCAAGCGCAGCATCGGCGAAACGCCGATGGCGTATGTCGAGCGCGTTCGCTTGTTGCGCGCGCGCGAGATGATCAGCTCGGGAGACTATCCGTTGGCATTGGTTGCCACGCTTGTCGGTTTCGCCGACCAGTCTCACTTCGGACGGCGATTCAAGCGGCATTTCGGATGTACGCCGGGCGAATTTGCCGGGCATAAGGGTGCCAGTCAGGGAGCCGCTCTTTAGTCTGTCATGGGGCGGCGGTGGCCATGGCCGGTCCGGCGCCCGTCACCTGCCTCGGCGATTTCATCCATTCCGACGACGCCTTGAACCCTCTGCCATGTGAAGAATGTCCCACCACCCAAGGAGACAATCACATGACAAAGCATCCATTCGACCTGAGCGGCAAAGTGGCACTGGTGACCGGCGGCAACGGCGGCATCGGCCTGGGCATTGCCGAAGGGCTCGCCGCGGCCGGCGCCGATATCGCGATCTGGGGCACGAATGCCGCCAAGAACGCTGCCGCCGCCGACCGCCTGGCCCAGCATGGACGCAAGGTGCATACCGAGCTTTGCGACGTCGGCGACGAGCAGGCGGTCGATGCTGCAATGCAGCGCACGGTGGCGGCGCTGGGGCGTATTGACGGCTGCTTTGCCAATGCCGGCGTGGGCAGCGGCAACAAGGGGCCGTTCGACCAGATGGCTACCGAGGCCTGGCGCAGGACCATGCGCGTCAACCTGGACGGTGCCTTCTTCACGTTGCGCGCCGCGGTGCGGCAGATGCTTGTGCAGGGCGAGGGCGGCGTGCTGTGCAGCACGGCCTCGGTCGCGGCCATTGAAGGCGCGCCGCGCTCCGAGCACTATGCCGCCACCAAGGGCGGCGTGATTTCGATGATGCGGGGGCTGGCGGTGGAGTACGCGCGCAAGGGCATCCGCGCGCACTCGATCCTGCCGGGCTGGATCAAGACCGAGATGACCAGCGTGGCCCAGGGCAACGATGCCTTCCAGGAAATGGTGCACAAGCGCGTGCCGATGCGCCGCTGGGGCGAGGGCAGCGACTTCGCCGGGATTGCGGTCTACCTGATGAGCCCGGCGTCGGCGTACCACACGGGCGATACCTTCGTCATTGATGGGGGCTATACGCTGTTCTGAGTGGGGCGGCCGGGCAGCCGGCCGCAAGCCGCGCCCCGGACTTGCTGCAGGCCCCTCAGCCCGGCTGTGGGACCATGCCGGCGAGTCGCGCGTGGATAAGCTGTTCAGCTTGCGTGACAATGCGCTCGATGAGTGCCTTGACGCTTGGAATGTCATGAATCAGCCCGGCGACCATGCCGCAACTCCAGGCACCCGCCTCGACGTCGCCGTCGACCATGACTTTCGGATAGACGCCAGCGACCTGGCCGTGGATGTCAGTGATCTTGAGCTCGCTGCCCTTTTCCCTTTCTATCTCAAGCAAACGTCTGACCCCGGCGTTATCCAGGACCCGTTCCGTATTGCGAAGCGGCCGCATGACCAGGCGTGTGTCGAGCTCGGTCGCTGCCACGATGGCTTGTTTGACATTGGCGTGAACCGGTGCCTCCTCGGTGGCCACGAACCGGGTCCCCATGTTGATCCCGTCGGCACCGAGGGCCAAGGCGGCAACCAGGCTGCGCCCATCCGCCATGCCCCCGGATGCAACAAAGGGAATGGAGAGGGCTTCAGCAGCCTTCGGTAGCAGGATCATGTTCGGCACATCGTCCTCGCCCGGGTGCCCGCCGCATTCGAAGCCATCTACGCTGACTGCATCGCAACCAATCTTCTCTGCCTTCAGGGCATGTCGCACCGAGGTGCATTTGTGGACGACCTTGATGCCAGCGCTCTTCAGCGCTTGCATATATGCCTCCGGGCTTCGTCCGGCCGTCTCGACGATGTGCACGCCGCCCTCCGCGATTGCCGCAATGTATTCAGCGTAGGGCGGCGCAGAGAATGTCGGCAGAAACGTCAAATTGACGCCAAACGGTCGGTCAGTCATGTCGCGACACTTTGCGATCTCTCTGGCCAGGAGTTCGGGCGTCCGTTGCGTCAGCGCCGTGATGATGCCGAGGCCGCCAGCATTCGAGACCGCGGCGGCCAGGTCCGCGAGGCCGACAAAATGCATGCCGCCCTGGATGATTGGATACCGGATGCCGAAGAGTTCTGTAATGCGTGTCTTCATGGTCAAGCTTGCTATGGAAATTGATGGACTGGGCTTGCCCCGCGATCGGGGTTGAGCGCTTTGGTCTTCGGCGCCGGACGGCACCTCAGGAAGCCTTTACGCGCTCAATCTCCTCTTCGACATCGCGCAGACGGTCTTTCCCAAAGTAGATCTCGTCATTGACGAAGAAGGTCGGGGAGCCGAAGGCGCCACGCTCGAATGACTGTTGCGTGTTGTTCAACAAGGTCTCCTTGACCAGCGGGTCATTCATCCGTTGCAGGAGGCGTCCAGCATCCAGGCCAGCATCGCGCAGCACAAGCTCGATGGTTACCGGATCGTCCATCTTCTTTTCCTGTTCCCACATCGCAGCGAACACCACATCGACATAGCGCTCGAAGCAGCCTTCGAAGCTCGCCGCCACCGCGCAGCGCATGATCTGCAAGGTGTTGATCGGAAAATGAGGGTTGAACCGGTAGGCAGTGAGCCCATGCTTCTCGACAAAACGCTTGATCTCCAGCCGACCGTACTCTGGCTTGTTCTTGATGCCGGCGAATGCTTCAGCCGGTGAGCGGTTGCCCGTCAGACGGAAGAGTCCTCCCAGGAGGATCGGCACATACTCAAACCGCAAGCCGGTGCGGTCCTCAATGGATGGGATGACTTTGTGCGCGAAGTAGGAATTCGGGCTACCAAAGTCGAAGTGGAATTGCACTACAGGCGTGCTCATTTGGCGTCTCTCCAAGGTAGTTCAGCAAAGCTGCTTGTTTGTGGACCAAGGTACTGCAATCGAAACGGCGTGTTGACGCGGGCGGGGTGGAACGCCGGAGCGTGACCACTGCCTTCCACCCCGGCAGCCGTCAGCGATCGAGGTTGGGGGATCGCTCCCCATCGGTGAAGCGAACCTCCAGATCCACGCCGACAATCGGCGTACCATCAGCACGCAGCAGCGGCGCCGCGCGGATTTCCTGTCCTGTTGTGGCGTCGAACAGGCGGGCCGCAGGCAACGCGCCTTCGAGCATCCACGCATCGGCCCAACCCTTCAGCGCCACGTAAGCTGGCAGGAAGGCCTGGCCCTTCTCGGTCAGGTGATAGGTGTATCGCTTGCCGACCGCGGCAGATCGTTTCTCCAGCACGCCGTGCTCGGCCAGTGTCTTCAGGCGGGCACTGAGGATGTTCGGCGCCACGCCGAGGCGTTTCTGGAATTCGTCGAAGCGGGTGGCGCCATAGAAGGCCTCGCGCAAGATCAGGATCGACCAGCGTTCGCCCAATACCCGCATTGCCCTTGCAATCCCGCATCGGCGCTCCCAGAAAGTCGTCGTCTTCATTGTTCCGTTCAGGATCGAGAGCAGCAAGATCCTCTTGCACCAATCAAGAAAAAGGCCGGATCGCCCGACATCGTCGAACGGGCCAGCAGCATAGGAAATTCAGCCGCTGTTCTTCTTGTACTGAATGAGATCGAGCACCGTCTTTTCTCGTGTCATCGCAATGTTTGCGAAGCGCCTGTACTGGTCTGGACTCATGTAGATGGGCTCCATGTCGTAGCGAGCCAAAGCCTCCCGGAAGTTGCTTTGCTCCATCGCTTCCTTGAATGCCATATGCAGCTTTGCCACGATGGCCGCCGGAGTTCCTGCAGGCGCCGCGAGGCCCCAGGGCGAGGACTGCACCAGATTGATTCCCGATTCCTTGAGGGTCGGTACATTGGGAAAGCGCGGCATGCGCTTTTCTCCCCAGACCGCCAGCAGCCGCATCTTGCCGCTCTCGACGTACGGGACCCAGCCGGAGGTCTCGGCGGCGGACTGGACGTGACCGGCAAGCAAGGCCTGCAGGGACTCACTCGTGCCCTTGTACGGGACATGATTCAGCTGGATGTTCGCCATGCGCGAGAATTGCTCCATCGTCAGATGGTTGGTCGTCAGTGCGCCGGGAGTGCTGTAGGTTAGCTCGCCAGGGTGCTTCCTGGCGTAGGCGATGTAGTCTGCGAGGGACTGGATTGGCGACGAGGCCGCCACGACAATTCCGAACACATAGCCGGTCAAGCCCAGGATATAGGCAAGATCTGCCGGGTTCCAGTTGATGTCCGTCGTGTACGGCAGGCGGAAGACGCCCTGGGGGATCACCGCCAACGTGTAGCCGTCCGGCCTGGACGTCTGCAGCATCTGCGCCGGCAGCACGCCGGCCGCACCCGGCTTGTTCTCGATGACGATCGATTGCCCAAGCACCTTCGAGGCGTTGGCTACCAAGACTCGCATCGGAATGTCGGTGGATCCCCCAGGCGGGAAGCCCAGCAGAATCCGAATTGGGCGTTCGGGATACTTGCTGGCATCTACCTGTGCCGAGGCTGGCTTGGTTACCAGCGGCAGGCTGCTTCCTGCAATCCCGAATGCCGTGAGATTCAAGAATTGTCGCCGTTTCATCGTTGTCTCCTGAGTACTTGGAATGATTTTTTCTGGCGCTTGCGCGGTGTGGAAATCAGCAGCGCGCGGACGCGGACACGCCACGGGCCAGGCGCCTCAGATGGGTGGCGCTGTTGCCGAGCGTCTGCTCGATGGCAGTCAGCCGCCTGAAGTAGTGGGAGATCTTCATCTCATCACTCATGCCCATGCCGCCATGGATCTGCACGGCTTGCTGGGCGACGAAGCGTGCGCCGATGCCGACGAGCGTCTTGACCGCAGCGCACGCGTCCGCGCGGTGCGTGTCGTCGTCAAGATGGGCTAGTGCCCGCCAGAGCGAGGAGCGGCCCTGTTCGGCATGGACAAACATGTCCACCATCTTGTGCTGCAAGGCCTGGAAGCTGCCGATGGGAAGGCCGAACTGCTTCCTGCCAGTGGCGTAGGCGACCGTCTCGCGCACCATGGCATCCATGATGCCGACCGCCTCGGCACACAGCGCCACACGCCCGACGTCGAGTGCGTATTCCAGGTGACTGAGGGTCGCGCTGCCAGAGCAGATGACATCGGTCGGTGGCACGCGTACGGCGTCGAATGCGTACTCGGATACGTATGACGCGTCCACGGTCAGGAAGCGGCGATGCGTGATGCCGACAGCGTCAGCGGGAACGAGGAAAAGCTTGAAGTTGTCATCGCAGGCTGGCCCGTCGTGGCGGCGTGCGAGCACGATCAGTGCATCTGCGAAACCCGCCAGCACGCCCTTTTTCTCACCCTGGAGGACGTAGCCGTCGCGGTCCGAGCGGTAAGTCGTTTCGATCCACGAAGCTGGAGACGTACCGTTCGCTTCCTCGTAAGCAATTGCAACGCGCAGGCTGCCGTCCGCGATGTGGGGAACGAGCCGCGCCTTGAGCGCATCGGACGCGGCGCGCTCGAGCAGGGCCGCGGCAAGCACGACCGAGGCGAGGTAGGGCTGCGTGACGAGTGCCTTGCCGAACTCCTGCATCACGAGCGCGATGTCGACATGCCCGCCACCGGCCCCGCCATGGGCCTCGTCGAACGGAAGTCCGAGCAAGCCCAGTTCGGCCAGCGCAGCCCACTGCTGTCGGCTGGCATGGTCGCCTGGCGTGGTGTCAGCGTGCCCGGGCAAGCGGCCATGTGCGCGTTCCAGATACCGGGAGACGGCATCGACCAGCATCCTCTGGTCGTCGGAGAGATTGAAATCCATGTCAGCGTTCTACAGATTGAGTTCAGCCTTCGAGAGGATGTTCTTCTGCACCTCCTCGGAGCCGCCATAGATAGTGAGCTTGCGAAGGTTCAGGTAATTGGCGACCTGTGCGGGGGCGTAGTCGGGCAGAAGGCCGCCGCTGCTCCAGCCGGCCCTGCGCGCACCGGCGGGATAGGGGAGGGCATCCGTACCCAGCGCATCCAGGTGCAACTCCGAAACCTTCTGTGCCAGTTGGCAACTGCGGATCTTGAACAACGAAGCTTTGGTGCCGACATCTCCGCCACGATCGGCTTCCGATAGGGCGCGCAACAAGGTGTACTCCAGGGCATCGACTTCGATGGTGACCTGGGCAATGCGCTCGCAAAACGACAGGTCTTCGCTCAGCGGGCCGCCGGGCCCGGGGCGGCTGGCGAGCGTTTCGACCAGGAAGCGAAGGTTGCGCCGGATCTGGCCAATCATGCCGGTGCTGAAACGTTCGTGACGCAAGAGGTATTTTGCGCAGTCCCAGCCACGGTTCAGTTCCCCGACCAGATTGGACGCGGGCACACGTACGGCGTCGAGGAATACCTCGTTGACCTCATGCTTGCCGTCCAGCGTGATGATTGGGCGCACGGTAATACCGGGCGACTTCATGTCGATGAGCAGGAAAGAAATGCCACGCTGTTTGCGCGCGTCCGGATCGGAGCGCACCAGGCAAAACATCATGTCGGCGTGCTGGGCGTAGGTGGTCCAGATCTTCTGACCCGTGACCACAAACTCGTCGCCTTCGAGCCGGGCGCTGGTCGAAAGGCCGGCCAGGTCAGAACCGGCCCCCGGTTCGGAATACCCCTGGCACCACCAGTCATCTCCGCTGCGGATACGCGGCAGGTAGCTGGCTTTTTGCGCATCGGTGCCAAAGGCAAGAAGCACAGGGGCAACCATGCGTACGCCAAAGGCAATTGGCTCGGGCGCGCCAGTTAGCGCCGCTTCCTCGGTAAAGATATAGCTTTGCACGGGCGTCCAGCCAGTGCCCCCGTGCTCGACTGGCCAGTTCGGTGCGCTCCATCCTTGTCCGGCAAGGATCTTGGTCCAGCGCACGATGTCCGCCTTGTCGAGTGGCAGGTTGCGCAGGACCTTTCGCCGGATGTCATCGGGAAGGTGCTCGCTCAGGAAGGCGCGGACCGCTTCTCGGAACGCCGCCTCTTCGGGGCTAAACGTAAGTCGCATACGAAGTCGTGGATGTCGGGGTGCACGCCGCCCTGCCGCGACGCGGCGGCCGAACAGGGACGTTCAGACGGGAGAAGGTTGGCGGCTGCAATCAGCCGCAGGGAATTACCAGGCCTCGATCCAGGGGCGCAGGTCGAGTTCGTGCGTCCACGCATCGCGAGGCTGCTGGTGCAGCATCCAGTAGGTGTCGGCAATGTGCTCGGGGTTGAGAATGCCGTCGCGATCCTTCAGGGCGTAGCGCTCGGGGAAGGTCTCGCGGATAAACTCGGTGTCGATGGCGCCGTCGACGATGGGGTGGGCCACATGAATGCCCTTGGGGCCAAGTTCCTTCGCCATTGACTGCGCCAGCGCGCGCAAGCCGTGCTTGGCCCCGGCGAACGCTGCGAAGCCCGCCCTGCCGCGCAGGCTGGCCGTTGCGCCAGTGAAGAAAATCGAGCCGCGACCGCGGGGAACCATCACCCTGGCGGTCTCCCGTCCCATCAGGAAGCCGGCAAAGCATGCCATCTCCCAGACCTTGAAGTAGACGCGCGCGGTCGTATCCAGGACGTCGTAGCGGACGTTTGCGCCAATGTTGAAGACCGCGACGTCAATCGGCGCGATCTTCGACTCGATCTCCTGGATCAGAGCCGTCATTTCCTCTTCCTTGCGGGCATCCGAGCCAAAAGCATGGGCAATGCCGCCTTCGGCTTCGATCTGGGCAACCAGGGGGGCGAGTTTGTCCGCGTTGCGCCGTGTGACGCATGCGATATATCCCTCGCGCGCAAAGCGGCGGGCAATGGCCCCGCCCGTCGCATCGCCCGCGCCGATGACGAGTATGGCTTTTTTGTCACTCATAGTGTCTCCTCTATATGTCTTTTTGCGGAACTTGAAACTGCATTGCGGTTCAGTATGGTTGCTGTCGTTGGGGATGTCAATGCGATTTGGCCGCATATCGCATGGAAATCGGCTTCTTGAAGACTGCATAACAGTGCTATAGACTGCAATGCAGTTCAATTAGTCGATTGGGAGACATGAAAATGAGTGAGCAGCATTGCGCCACTGCGATCGGATTCCGGCGGATTCACGAGGTGATCGGGCCTTGGGTCGACAGTCAGCCGCAGGCACTGGCCCTGATGGACACGCGCTTTCGCCTGACCTACGCCGAACTTGCCGCGGCGATAGGTGCGGCTGCCAGGCAATTGCGCGAACTGGGCGTGCTGCCAGGCGATCGCGTCATGCTGGTGGCGGAGAACTGCGCTGCACTGGCGGTGCTGGTGCTGGCCGCCAGCCAGTGCGACGCCTGGGCGGTGGTGGTCAATGCGCGCCTGTCGCCGCGCGAGATTGACAATTTCATCGCGCATTCAGGCGCCCGTCGCGTCCTCTATTCAGCCGATGTTTCGAAGGAGGCAGCGAACCATGCCGACCGTGCGGGCGCAGTCCGGCACGCCTGGCCGTTTGTGGGTGAACTGGCCGTTGGCCCGCTGAACGAAACCGCGGGCGCGGAACCGGTCAATGCCGACCCCAGGGATCAGGTTGCCGCGATGATCTACACCTCGGGCACCTCGGGCCAGCCCAAGGGGGTGATGCTTACGCACGCAAACCTGCTTCGTATGACCACGCTATCGCGCAAGCTGCGGCATCTGAGCCCCACTGATGGCGTCTACGGCGTGCTGCCAATGGCGCACGTCGTCGGCCTGTCGTCACAGCTGGTCGGGTCCCTCGCGTGTGGCTGCGCGCTGCATCTGGAGGAGCGCTTCTCACCGGAAGGGCTGGTGACAGCGTTGCGCGGGGGCGGCATCACCGTCCTGATCGGCGTGCCGGCGATGTATGCAAGATTGCTCGACTGGTGCGGGCGAACCGGTACGGTGCTGGACGGCCACGGTTTGCGCATCATCGGAACCGCCGGCGCGCCGCTGACGCCTGAGTTGAAGTCGGCCGTGGAGCTGGTGTTCGGGATGCCGCTGCAGAACGGCTACGGTCTCACGGAGATGTCTCCCACGATTGCTCAGACTCTGCTGGAGGATCCGCGCCGGGATTGTTCCGTGGGGCCGCCCGTGCCGGGCGTGGAGGTCCGGATCGTCGACGAGTGCGGCAACGACGTTGCGCATGGCAGCCCGGGCGAGCTTTGGGTGCGTGGTCCCAACCTGATGAAGGGTTACTACCGCGACGAGGCGCAGACCCGCGCCGCTGTCAATGCCGAAGGCTGGCTCAATACCGGCGACATGGCGAGGCAGGACGAAAGCGGGGCGCTTTTCATCGTCGGGCGAACCAAGGAGCTGATCATTCGCTCGGGCTTCAACGTCTACCCTGTCGAGGTCGAGCAGGTGTTGAACAGCCATCCTGCGATCGTGCAGTCGGCGGTTGTCGGGCGCCAGGTCGAGGGGAACGAGGAGATCGTCGCCTTCGTCGAGCTTGCCGACGGCGTAGCCTTGGCGCGCGACGAACTGGAAACCTACCTGCGCGAACGCTTGTCACCTTACAAGGTGCCGGCCGAGATCCGGGCAATGGTTCAACTGCCGGCAGCGCCAACGGGGAAACTGCTCAAGAGCGAGATGAAGACGCTGGCGGCTAGCCCGGCCGACACGCGCCAGACCGTGCTGTAGCCGCCAGCCCGAGCGCGAAGGCATGACGTGGCGAGGCCGGAATCTGTGCTAATTTGTCCGGTTTGACAAGGCATCGCCAGGCTGCGGCACAAGGCGCGGACCGGGCCTCGACCCTGCGGGCGCGAGTGGCGTGTGTGGCAATCGCGCAAGGAAAATCAACATGGCAACAAGATCGAAGCAAGAGGAACTGGGCAATACGGTCCCCACGGAGGGCAACGAGGCCGATGAGGAGGCTCGGGGCGACGAGAGCCAGGACCGCCATTTCGTCACCGCGCTGGCGCGGGGGCTGGAGGTCCTGAGCTGCTTCCGCAGCGGGGACAGCTTCCTTGCCAACCACGAGATTGCCATGCGCTGTGGACTGCCGAAGTCAACCGTCACCCGGCTCACCTACACGCTGACGAAGCTAGGCTACTTGCATCTGGTTCCGGACAGTGGCAAGTACCGGCTTGGCACGGCAACGGCGGCGCTCGGCAGCTCCATGCTGGTGAACCTCGACGTGCGCCAGGTGGCACGGCCATTCCTGAAGCTGCTGGCTGCGGAAACCGGGGCGGTTGTCGCGCTGACGACGCGGGACCGGCTCTCCATGCTTTATCTCGAGTGCTGCCGCAGCACCTCGATCGTCACGCTCAGCCTAGATGTCGGCTCACGTATCCCGCTTGGGACCAGTGCGTCGGGACTGGCCTTGCTGGCGGCCCTGCCAGTCAGCGAGCGCGTGGATCTGATGGAACGGATCCGCGCGCTGGACGAAGGCAACTGGCCGCAGGTCGAGCGGGGCATCCTGAACGCGGTCGAGGAATACCAGGCGACCGGCTGCGCGACCTCGGCTGGCAACTGGGTCAAGGAGGTCCATGGCATCGGCACGCCGCTTTGGCCGGGGCGCGGGCTGCCCTTGATGGCGATCAGCGTAGCCGGGGCAGCCGGCTATTTCCCGGTTGCACGGCTGCATGAGGAAATCCGTCCGAAGCTGCTGGAAACCGTGCGGGAAATCGAGCGCAACCTCGGGCAACGCTTCGACGAGCCGGGGCCGGTGAGGCCAGCGACACCGTAGTATTGGCTGCGGGCTGCCCCGCCCCCCGCGCTTGTCTATATTTTGCCCGCCGTGGATCGCGGCGGTGAGGTTCCTGTTGGTCTTGTCTGGGCCCGTGCGCGAACACCGCACGGCGGAATTCGGGAGGAGACATGAGTCACCCATCGCACCATGCCAGGACGGCGCCTGCGAGGCTTGCCGCCGTGTTCGTACCCAGTGGACACCGGATGACGTACCGGCAATTGGAGGAGGGCGCCAATCGCGTGGCCCAGCTGCTGCGCCGCATCGGGGTCAGGAGCGGAGACGCGGTGCTCTTTTCCGTTGGCAACTGCCCGGCCTTCCTGCATCTGGCCTGGGGATGCCAGCGCGCTGGCGTGATCTTCACTCCGGCGTCGACCAAGGTGAGTGCCGACGACCTTCGTTACATCGCCAACGATTGCCGGGCCCGCGCGGTGTTCGTCTCCGTGCACGCCGAAGCAAGTGCGAGCCTGGTTGCGTCCGACTTTGACGGGGCTTCGTGCTTTGCGCTCGAAGGGGACATTCCCGGCTTCGCGAACTTCGATGAAGCCATCCGTTCCTGTCCGGCGACAATGATCGCCGACCCGGCCCGAGGCAGGGAGATGATGTACTCGTCCGGCACCACCGGGCGTCCCAAGGGGGTGCGCAAGCCGATTCCACCGATTGCATTCGATGACATGGACCCGCGCGACGCATCGTTCGGCCGCAAGCCCGGCGTGGGCAGCGCGATGGTCCATCTTTGCACTTCGCCGCTTTACCACGCCGCACCACACCGGAATGTGGCAGCGACACTGGCATTCGGCGGCACTGCGGTCATCATGGAGCGCTTCGATCCGCTTGAGGCGCTGCGTGCGATACAGGATTTCCGCGTCACGCATAGCGTATGGGTGCCGACCATGTTCCACCGCCTGTTGCGGGTTGAACCTCGGGTTCGCGCGGGGTTCGACCTCTCCAGTCATCGCATTGCCATCCACGGGGCCGCGCCGTGTCCCATTCCGGTCAAGGCGGCGATGATTGCGTGGTGGGGCCCGATCCTGCACGAGTATTACGCCGGTACCGAGGGCATCGGCGCCTGTGCGATAGATTCCCGGGAGTGGCTGGCGCACAAGGGCTCCGTGGGCCGCGCCACGGATGGCATTCTTCATATCCTGGATGAACGCGAAGACGAGGTGCCGGTCGGGAAAACGGGCACAGTCTTCTTCGAGACCAGCTCCGCGTTCTCTTATTGGAACGATACCGACAAGACGCGCGCCAGCTCCAGCAAGCAAGGCTGGTGGACCTACGGGGACATCGGTCACGTCGATGACGACGGTTATCTGTACCTGTCGGACCGGCGGGATTTCACCATCATCTCTGGCGGCGTGAACATCTACCCCCAGGAGATAGAGCATGCACTGGTCACGGATGCACGCGTGCTCGACGTGGCGGTATTCGGCATCCCCAGTACCGAGTTCGGTGAGGCGATCCATGCCGTGGTCCATGTCGCCGCGTTGCCGGCAAATGCCGACGCCTTCGCTGACGAGCTCCGGCAGGTTTGCCGGCGGCAACTCGGCCCCCTCCGCGTACCCAGGACTTTCGCCTTCGTGCTGGCCTTTCCGCGCTTGCCCACGGGGAAGCTGCAGAAAAAGGCGCTGCGCGAAGCGTATCTCGCCTCGGCAGGAACGCCTGCGGGGGCGAGCTGAAGCTCAGGGTGCAAGGAATCTCGCACGGCTTCCGGGATGGGACCACACCCGGCAAGCGCATATGGTACTCTGACCCGGCATCACGTTATCGCTGGGGATTGCCAGCCAATCGGAGGCAGACTGGGCATGCATGACAAAGAATTTCGCGTCCCGGTCAAGGGCCAGAAGCATGCTGAATATTAGCCACATTTACGCATTCCTAGAGTTGCTGGAGAAGCGAAACTTCAACGCGGCGGCCGATAGCCTGCATCTCACGCAGTCCGGCCTTTCGCGCAAGATCAACGCGATCGAGGAGCGAGTCGATCAACGGCTGTTCGAGCGGACCACCCGGCTGGTACGGCCTACTCGAGCTGCACTGGCGCTGGCACGCCACTGGACCGAGGCGCTCGCCCACTATCAGGCAGGCCTTGCCGAAATCAGTTCACCCGACTTCGATCTCAGTGGCACCTTTCTGATCGGAGTCAGTGCCACCTCCCGCTATGGCGAGTGGCAGAATCTGAGCGATCTGTTCACAAAGGTCTTTCCGAGCGTGACCGTCCGCATCGAGACCATGCCATCACAGGACGTTGCGTTCTGCGTCGCGAATGGAGACCTGGATGTCGGGTATTGTGGCGGCCCGATTACCGACGACAGGCTGGGCGTCATTCGGATCGAGCAAATCCGGTATCGCGCGCTGGTGTCCGAACATCACCCGTTGTCCTCACGCCCGTCATTGCGACTGGCGGATCTGCACGGTGCTCCCCTGAGCCTCGTCAGCGCCAAAACGTGGCCGCGTGTGCGAGACCCGCTTGACGCGCTGCTTGCGCGAAACGGGCTGCCGGCGTCGGTTACCTATGAGAGCAACTTTCTGGATCTGGTGCTGAAGCACATCATTGAAAATGATGGCATCGGCATCCACCCGTTAGCGAAAAACTATCTTTTGCCAAGAGGGGTGGTCCTGGCCGGCATAGAAGATCTGGACTTGGTCCTGGACAATGTCTGTATCTGGCGCAAGGCCACCACCTCGCCGGTTGTCCGGAGCATGGTCAACCTGCTGAGGCGGGAATGCAGCGAAGCCTGATCGCGCAGGCAGTCAGCATCCCATGACGCCTAAGATTCAAGGACGCTCGCCGGCTAAGCCTTGCTAACTTGCGGGGATACGAAAAGCCTGCACCGCAATGCTGCGGCGGCTTCTTGATATTCGGCTTCGAGCGTGGCAACAATATCTGCAACCTGTTCTCTCGCGGGAACCGACCCACATCCGTGGCCACAGCCGCGGATATCTTTCCAGACCTTCACGTTGCCATCCCCCGTGCTGCGGTATTTCCTTGTCTCTTCGCTGAATGGCGGCAGATTGTCAGGGTCGAGATTGGCCTTGACCAGGCTGGGCCGCAGGTAGTTGCCGTGAATGCCGGTGAAGGCGTTGGTGTAGACAACATCGGACGCCACGCTCTCGATGACCTCATCCTTGTGCACATCGCTCGCCCCGGACTCATTCGAGGCAAGGAAGCGGGTGCCCATATAGGCAAGGTCAGCACCCATTGCCTGGGCCGCCAGCACATCGCTCCCGGTAGAGATCGCGCCGGCGAGCAAGATGGTTCCCTTGAAGAAGCTGCGCACCTCATTGACCAAGGCGAATGGACTGCGGTCCCCGCCTTGCCCGCCCGCACCAGCGCACACAAGGATCAGGCCATCGACCCCCATTGACGCCGCCTTCCTTGCGTGCCTGACGCTGGTCACATCATGGAAGATGAGCCCGTCATAGCCATGTACCTCCTGGATGATCTCCTTCGGGGGCGCTTTCAGGCTGGTGATGATCAACGGCACCTTGCTCTGCACGATCGTTTCAAGATCCGCCTGCCAGCGGGTGTTGTGTTCGCTCATGACTTGATTGACCGCAAATGGGGCGATCTTGCGCCCGGGGTTGGTCTCCCGCGCCTGCGCAATGCGCTCGCGGATTTCCGCGATCCAGTCTGACAGCTGCGACTGCGGCCGGGCATTCAGGGCGGGAAAGGCGCCGACGATGCCATTGATGCATTGCTCCACAACCATGTCGACTCCGGAACTGATGAACATCGGCGAGCCGACGATCGGCAGACGAAGGGAATGCTGAAGCAGCGGTGGAATAGCCATGAGTTCTCCTGACGAAATTGGAAGGCATAGGTTGGGTTGTCCCGCGGTCAATATACGAGCCGTGTACCGCGCGCGTCCAATGCGCATTCGGGTGCGATTGATGAGGATTGCGCATTGCAGCCCTCTGCCGGGAGCTCACTCGCACCCCGCCACATTCTGGTGGGATTGATTCTCATCGCTCATCAATAACGTCAGCCTTGTCATTGGACGTCGGCGCGACTGCCATGAAATAGTTCTGCCACGGTCACGCCGCAAGAATGGCCGGGCGACAAGGTCGCTCTAGCCTGGTCGAGGCAAAGAGCGGGACAGCCATGCGTGACGCACGGCGGCGCGCCATCCACCACAAAAAGAAGGGGAGACATTGAGCATGAGAGGGACATCCATTCTGCTCGCGGGCTTGGGCACATTGGCAGGGGCCGCCCATGCGGACTCGGGCGTGACGCTTTACGGCGTAGCCGACATCAATATCGAATACGTCAGCAGCCTGGGCGCGCAGACACCATCGGCCGCCAACGGATTTAACGCTGGCCCGGGAAACAGCGCCTTCCGCCTGACTTCCGGCGGACTGGCCGGGTCACGCTGGGGCCTGCGCGGCGTGGAGGAACTTGGCAACGGCCTGAAGGCGCTGTATGTCCTGGAAAATGGCTTCGGACTGGATGATGGCAAGCCTCAACAAGGCGGCCGCTTGTTCGGCCGGCAAGCCTTTGTTGGACTGGAATCTGCCGGATTGGGTCGGCTGACATTCGGGCGTCAGTACACCACGCTTTTCTCCGCCCTCGCGAACTTCTCACCGACCGCTTATGCGGGGCAGTACGAGCCGGTGGTCGCGCAGCTTGGCATGAATGTCCGATCGGACAACACTGTCAAGTACTCCAGCACATTTGGCACGGTAACGGCTATTGCGCACTGGTCGTTCGGCAACGGCGTCGCGGGAGGCGGCGAAGTCCCGGGTCAGTTCCGCCGCGACACCGGCTACGGCGCCGCCATTGCCTACGCCTCCGGACCCTTTGGGGCGACAGTTGCCTATGACCAGTTCAATCCGACGCTCACCGCCGGCGGCAGCACCGGCACGTTCAAGAAAGCGGCCGTGGCGGCCAGTTATGCCACCGGGCCCGCCAAGCTCATGGGAGGCTACCGCTGGGGCCAGAGCAAGAGCGCTGCGGATGCCATCCTGTTGCGGGACGACTACTACTGGATCGGGGCAAACTACCAGGCGACCCCGGCTCTGGCCCTGACGCTTGCGTACTACTACGACGACGTCAAGAGCCTGGCGGGGATCAATATCAAGAATCCGTGGCAGGCCCTGTTCATCGCGAGCTACAGCCTCAGCAAGCGGACCGAGCTCTATCTGAGCACTGCATATGCGAAAAATGCCGGGCTGAACTTTGATACGTCCGCCATCAGCTTTGCCAACGGATACTTCCTCGGCAACGGCAAGGACAACATGCTTGGCGTAGCGCTCGGCATGCGGCACATCTTCTGACGCTGGATCACTCCCACCACCTGTTCGACTACCTTACCGCATCGCACCAACCGGAATATATGGCCATGAAAATCTTGCTCTCTCATGCCACCCGCCATCGTCGTGCCATCCTGCTGACGCCGTTGGCGTTGTCGCTGACATTCGGCCTGTCTGGAGCGGCCACTGCCGAACCAGGTAACCAGTTCCCATTGAAGCCGATCCGTATCATCACCCCGTTTCCCGCGGGCGGCTCGACTGACAATTTCCTTCGACCTATCGCGCTACGCGTCGCCAAGACGCTTGGACAACCCGTCGTGATCGAGCCGAGGCCGGGCGGCAACACGATCATCGCATCGAGCGCGGTGGCAAAGAGCGCGCCAGACGGATACACGCTGCTGATCGGCGTCAATACCCTGATGACCAATGCGGCGCTCTACCACAAGCTGACGTACAACACCGCGACGGACTTCGTGCCGGCTGCCTATCTCGGGGAAGATGGATTCGCCATTGCCGTGAGCGGCACGCTCCCCGTGACCAGTCTCGCGGGCCTTGTCTCGTTGGCGAAAAGCAAGCCTGGCAGCCTGACCTATGGTACGTCGACCACCGGAGGGACAACTCACCTCGGGCCCGTTCTGCTCGAACAGATGGCGGATATCAAGCTGACCCAAGTTCCCTACAAAGGCGGGCCGACGCTGCTCAGCGACCTCGGTTCCGGAGTCATCGACATGGCCTTCGACGGATACAGCGGGCTGGCCCCCATGGTGCCGAACGGCCGGATCAAGGTAATCGCGCAATCCGGGAGCAAGCGCAGCAAGAGCATGCCGGATATTCCGCTGGCGTCGGAAACTCCGGGTCTGGAAAAGTACTCCCTGAAGTTCCATGTAGGCCTGTATGCGCCCGCGGGAACGCCAAAGCCCGTGCTGAACAGGCTCAACCTTGCCTTCCGCCAGGCCGCGGCTGATGAGAGCAAGACCGCCTCGACGGCCTTCAATCTGGAACCGCTGAATCTCGATGTCGACGAGTCGGCCCGCTATTTTCAGAAAGAGCTGGCCTTCTGGACGGACGCCGTTCGCCGCTCCGGCATCAGCATCCAGGAGTAGCGACTGTGCCACAAGACTTGACGATGCATCCTTCTTACTTTGCCAAACAGGCACCCGAGTCCGTGTGCGCGGTGTTTCCTCAGGATGGCTCGACGCTGACGTACGGGGAACTGGAGCGTCGCGCCAATCGAGGGGCACGGCTGCTGCGAAGCCTTGGCTTGCGCGAGGGCTGTTCACTGGTCTACTGCCTGGAGAACGACCAGTCATTCTTCACCGTAGCACTCGCGGCCCAACGCATCGGCGTGTATTTCACGCCGGTTTCCACGCGGGCAACGGCCGAGGAGCTGGCGTACATCGTGTCCGACAGCGGGGCGGACGTCCTGGTGCTTTCAAGCGAAAAGGCTGCCGCGTTGCAGACACTGGACACCTTGATCGAGAAGCGGGTGCATCGCGTCGCCTGCGGAACGGATGTGATGGGCTACATGAACTGGGACCGGACCGCCAGCGCGTTTGAGTCCGGCGCATTGGCCGACCCGGTTTGTGGGGAGGTCCTGCTCTATTCGTCGGGCACCACTGGCAAGCCGAAAGGCATCAAGCGGCCGGCGGCATCGCGTGTCTACGATGCGCCCGACCCCCGGATTGCCAGGCTCGCCGAGCGGTGCAATCGCGACACTGTTTTCCTTTCCACTGCGCCGCTGTACCACAGCGCGCCGTTCCGCTATGCGTCGGCAGTGCTGGCTGCGGGCGGAAAGCTTGTCGTGATGTCGCGTTTTGACCCGGAAGCGGCGATACGGCTGATCGATCAATACCGATGCACCGATGGCCTCTGGGTTCCGACGATGTTTTCGCGGATGCTTCGCTTGCCGGAAGCTGTACGGCGGCGCTTCGACCTGTCTTCCATGCGGCTCGCGGTGCACGGTGCCGCTCCTTGCCCCATCCCCGTCAAAGAGGCCATGATCGCGTGGTGGGGGCCGATCCTGTATGAGTTCTACGCCGGCACCGAGGGGGTCGGACACTGCGGCATCGATTCGTTGGAATGGCTGGCGCACAAGGGATCGGTGGGACGCCCCCTGGATCCGCCCGCCCGAATTCTGGACGACGCCTGGCAAGAACTGGATGCGGAAACGGTAGGCACGGTCTATTTCGAGGGCAATGGCAATTTCAGCTACCACGGGGACCAGGCGAAAACTGAAGCCGCTACCAGCCCGCAAGGCTGGCGTACCTATGGCGATATCGGCTATCTCGACAGCGACGGGTACCTCTACCTGACGGGGCGCAAGTCTTTCACCATTATCACAGGTGGCGTGAATGTCTATCCGCAAGAGGTGGAGGATGTCCTGGCCATGCATCCCGCCGTGGCCGACTGCGCGGTCTTTGGCATACCCGACGGCGATATGGGCGAACAGGTGAAAGCGGTCGTGCAGGCCGTCAATCCACAGGATGCCGGGCCGGAGCTGGCCGAAGCACTGGTGAAATGGTGTCGCAGCAAGCTCTCTGCCGTCAAATGTCCGAGAACCATCGATTTCGACCCAGAACTGCCGCGCGAGCCGAATGGAAAGCTATACAAGCTCCGGCTTCAGCAGCGATATGTCAAGCAATCTACGAACCGAGATGGCAAGGAGACAACCAATGTCTGAGTCCCCCGTGCTCTACGAAGAAGTCGATCGCGTTGCGATCATTACATTGAACTGCCCGCCGAAGAACCTCATCAACGATGAAGTCGTGCGCCTGCTGCGGGATGCCTTTGCCCGTCTGAACAAGGGGCCGGCGCGAGCAGGGCTGATCTGTGCGACCGGCGACAACTTCACGATGGGTGCGGATATCCGGTCTTTTCCCAAAGATATCGCCAGTGGCATCCCCGGCGCGGGCATGGCTTCCGACAAGCCCTTGGTCGGTGCTGTCAGCGGCTGGTGTGTCGGCGCGGCAGTGACGTTGATACAGGTGTGCGACCTGTGCGTGGCTTCAGAGTCTGCTCGGTTCACCTATACGGAGGCCAAACTCGGCATCTCGATGGGAATGATTGCGGAACTCGTCGCAAGGATTCCGCACAAGGTTGCCATGGAGGTCATGCTGACAGGCGGCACGCTATCAGCACAACGAGCATACGAAATCGGCTTTGTGAACAAAGTAGTCCCGGTAGGCGCCGAGCGTGAGGCCGCGTTTGACTATGCCAAAGTGATTGCAGACAACTCACCCCTTGTCGTTGCGCGATTGCGCCGGCTGGTCGGTGAGGTCATGCCGAAGAATCCTGCCATTGAAGCGTACCGGATGCAGCAGGAACTGACTGCCATGCTGCATAGCGATGACCTCAAGGAAGGGATGTCGAGTTTTGTGGAAAAGCGACCAGCGAACTTCCTGGGGAGATGATGAACAGTCGCACACGTCTTCGAATGCGGTGGGCATCCGGGCGAGGACGACGTGCCGAACATGATCCTGTTGCCGAGGGCCGCTGCTGTACGGAACAGCCACACGGGTCGACGAGATCTGCGTGTTGCGGCGTGTCTGTTCGCGATGCGGCCGCCGCGCGGCCGCACGCCTTCAAAACACGTCGTCCTTCCAGTGATACCAGTGATACAGCACCCGCTGTCCCATCCTGCGGAATGGCGCGAACATCTGCGATTCCACCATCTCGCGCACGTTCGGGAACGGCAGCGGCGAACGGAAGATCGGCAGTTCTGGCAGCGCGGAGGCCTTGCCAGCAATCAACGCCGCCAGCCGCTTGCCAGCCTGCGCGGAGTACATCACGCCGTTGCCGCCGTAGCCCATGGCGTAGTAGATCGACTGGGCCGGATCCGGCTGGGTGATGCGCGGCATCATGTCGTGGCTGACATCGACCCAGCCCCACCAGGAATAGTCGACCTGGATCCCCTGCAGCGCGGGAAACTTGCGGTGCATGTCGCTGATCAGCTTCTGCTTGTACTGTTCCTGCGGCGCGTCGTTGCCGGTGATGGCGCTGCGGCTGCCGATCTGCAGGCGGCCGTCTGGCATCAGGCGGTAGTAGTGGCGCAGGATGCGGGTGTCGGTGATGACCTGCGTGGTGCGGAAGTTGCACGCGGCCAGTTCGCTGGCCGTGAGCGGGCGCGTGACGATGGAGTTCGACAGGATCGGGAACAGCCGGTTCTTCAGCTCGCGGTGCAGCGTCTGCGAGGTATAGCCGCCGGTGGCCACGCCCACGGCGCGGGCGCGCACGATGCCGCCGGGGGTGCGCAGGTAGTGCACGCCGTTGCGCGTTTCCCAGCCGGTCACCGGGCTGGACGGATGCACCTTGGCGCCCAGCTCGCGCGCGCGGCGCAGGTAGCCGAAGGCGAGCTTGCCGGCGTGGATGCCGATGCCTTCGGGCTCATGCATGGCGCCCGCGGCTTCCTTGTCGTCGACGTACTCGCGCCGTACCGTGTCGGCGTCCATGATCCGTGCGTCGTACTTGAAGACTTCACGCAGGAGCTTGGCTTCCTTCTCCAGCGCCGGCATCACCTTGGCGCGGTGCGCGATGTACAGGTGGCCGCCAGGCTGCGGGTCGCAGTTGATGTCCTGGATCAGGCCCTTGAAGGTCTCCATGCCGTCGCAGATTTCTTCATGCAGGCGCAGCGCGGTGTCCAGGCCGTAGCGCTGGATCCACTGCGAGCGCTTGAGCCGCCCGGACGCGCATTGCGCCTGGCCGCCGTTGCGCGTGCTGCAGCCCCAGCTGACGCGGTTGGCTTCGAGCACGGTGGCCTTGATGCCGTATTCCTGTGCCAGGAAGATGGCGCAGGTCAGGCCGGTAAAGCCCGAGCCGATGATGGCCACATCGACGTCAATGTCATGCGTGATCGGGCCGTCGTCGGCAGGCGGTTCGCCCGCGGTGCCGATCCAGTAGGTGGGCGCGTATTCGCGGCCGTGACCGGGGGTGGGTGTGTGCAGGGGATCGTAGGCGGGGTCGTACGGCCGGGTGGGCGCGGTGGACTGCTCGCCGGCAAGGAGGCTGCTGCGGGGGGCTACGGCTTGCATGGCGCGTCTCCTCGGTCAGGCTGCGGGCGCTACGACGGGCGGGCGATCCTTGCGGTACGCGTTCTTGACCGCAATCTTGCCGTCGCGGAAGGTGAAGACGTCCACCATGCGCGCCTCGATGCGGGCGCCGTCGGCACGGGTGCCGCGGAAGGTGGATTCGCTCACGCCGCGGTCGCCCACGACAAAGTGGTCGCCATCGACCCACTGCGCGTCGGGGAAGGTCTGCCAGGCCAGCTGGAAGCCTTCGCGCACTGCCTCGCGGCCGATAAAGCTGCGGCCCAGCAGCTCGGGCCCGGCCACGCCGTGGAAGGCACAGTCATCGGCCATGAAGCGCATCAGGGCCTCGATGTCGTGGCGGTTCCAGGCGTCGTTGAAGGCCTGCAGCAGTTCGATGCCGGCGGCG
>JACXTT010002880.1_pt1 | contig 26935 bp, 22 predicted proteins | sample 9270951 | NCBI WGS metagenome assembly JACXTT01 (sample SAMN15532306, study PRJNA645909) | rock metagenome | isolation source: weathered quartz diorite | place: Puerto Rico | collected 2017-06-21 | reverse complement strand
GGAGAAGCCCGTGCACGGAGGTGGTCATAAGTCGGTGGGACTTGAGCAAGCAGGAATGGGAGGCCTTGGAGCGGATGCGATTTGCGACAACAGAAGCGGCGGTGTTTCGTAACGTCACCATTATTCTGATGACGGCGGTGGGGCGGACGAAGGCGGTCAAGACCCTCGGTTCCTGTAAACTGGGTTAGGCAGCAAACGCGGCGCTTCGGCGAGTTAGGACAGATTCAAGCGGTTGTTCGGGGGACAGCTCTGGGCGTGAAACCTCAACGGGCAACGTACGAAAGCATGGGTCAAGTGCTCCGTGTTCAATCGTATGGCCCAGCTAGGGATGCCTGAGACTGTACGTATGGGAGGATCACATGCCTTCAATGAACTATGGGTGACGTTACGAATTCTTCAACAAAGTCTCATTGACCTGCACGGGCACGCCACTGATCAGGGAGTCCGCCGGATTGACAATGACCGCATCATCGGGCCGAAGCCCCGACACTACCTCAACAGTACTGCCGTAATCGCGGCCGATCGTCACCGGCGCCAGCTCCACTCGCCCATTGCGCACCACGCCGACACGCAATCCCTCAGACCGGAACAGCAGCGTGTTAGCGGGAACCGTGACTGAATGGGTCGCTTGCGGCAACTTCAGGTGAACAAGCACGTACGTGCCCGGCAGGAGTTCGCCACTAGGATTATCAATATCCACTTCGACTAACAGGGTGCGCGATGTGGGATCGATAGCATTGGCAGTGCGGACGAGCGTACCAAGAAAAACCCGGCCGGGAAATTCGTCGAGCGTCAAGGAGGCAGCCGCCCCAGGCTGCGCCGCACGCGCAGAGACTTCGGGCACCGCGACATAAATCCGAAGCTTGTCGATAGCCGCGAGGTGGAAGAGTTCTTTGCTCGGCGCAGTCGCTCCCGCATCAATCAACGCACCAAGGTCAGTATTGCGCGCCGTAACCACCCCGGCAAAAGGAGCATAGAGCTTCTTAAAGCCTTGCAGCTCCTCAAGTCGGCGGACATTGGCGACCTTAGCCTCCACCGTGGCTTTCTGGGCATTGAAATTGCCGACTGCTTGGTCGGTTTCCTGCTTGGACACCGCGTCCGCTTGCAAGAGGAGTTGCCAACGGGTCGCGGTCGTTTTGGCGAAGTCTAAGTTCACCTGCGCCGCCTGGAGGTCCGCCCGCGCCTGCCGCAATTGCTGGTCGATTTCTGGCGTCTCAATTTCCGCTAGCACCTGCCCTTGCTGCACATGCGCGCCAATATCGAAATACCAGCGCTTAAGATAGCCACTCGTGCGTGCATAGATCGGCGCGTCGATGAACGCCTGTGTATTGCCCGGCAAAGTAATTTCTTCGTCAGGCGCCGCGCCTGTCGGAGAGATAACGCTAACGGTAAGAACCGTGGCTTGTTCTGTTGTCTGCTGTAGCTTCGCGGCAGCCGCCACACGTGCATGGATGCCATAGGCAATCACACCACCAAGAGCGAGCACGGTGGCGGTTAGTAAGAAGAGAGTGGTGAAAATGATGCGCCGCTGTAAGCGTTTCCTCTCGGCGGCTTCTCTGAAGAGCACTGTAGGTTCTTGTGTCTCCATAGTTGTCGTCGCAGGTGTGTCGTTACTTGTCATTCCATGGCTCCGTTATGAATACGAGAGATCACCGGCTCTCACTGTTAGTTTGTGGTTGAAGACCAGCCGAAACACGCCGGCCGTGCAGTAAGCTAAACACCGCAGGGACGAAGACAAGGGTAGCAACGGTGGCGCATAGCAAGCCGCCAATGACGGCGCGGCCGAGCGGCGCATTTTGCTCACCGCCTTCTCCCAGTCCCAGCGCCATGGGCACCATGCCGATGATCATAGCGAGAGCGGTCATCAGGACGGGACGCAAACGTGTGAAGCCAGCCTCAATGGCTGCTTGCATCGCGTTACCGTGGTGCATCAGCCGCTCCTTAGCAAATGCTACCACCAGAATACTATTGGCCGTGGCAACCCCCATACACATAATCGTGCCCATTAAGGCGGGCACGCTCACCGTTGTGTGCGTGAGGAACAGGGAAAGAATTATGCCGGCCAGAGCGGCGGGCAGTGCGGTGATAATGATAAAGGGATCGAGCCACGACTGAAAATTCACGACGATCAGCAAATACACTAAGATGACGGAGAAGACGAGACCAACCAGTAAGCCGCTGTACGAACTCTGCATCGTCTCCAACTGTCCCCGCACCGTCAGGAAGCTGCCACGTGGCAAGGACTGGCGAGCGGCATCGACGATGCGTTTGATGTCTTGGCCGACGGCTCCGAGGTCGCGATCCTGGGCGGAGCCGTAAATGTCCACCACGCGCCGGATATTATAGTGAGAGAGGACCTGCATCTCATTCGACCGCGTGATCGAGGCGACATCCGCAAGGATTTCCGGTTTTGTCATAGTCGAAGCACTGATAGGGATGTTCTGCAGATCCTGTAAGGACTGCACCTTGTACTGCGGAGTTTGCGTGACGAGGCTATAGTTGACGCCGTTTTGCCAGTTCAAGAAGAAAGTGGGTGTCGTTTGAAAACTCCCACTCAAAGAGACGAGCAAGCTGCTGGCGATATCCCGCTGAGTGAAGCCACCTTGAGCTGCCTTCGTACGATCGACGGCGATGTGGAATTTGGGGTAATCGAAAGCCTGCTGGATGCGGAGGTCAACCAAACCGGGCACATGACGCAGCTCGTTCAGTATACGATCCGCTACCTGGCGGTTGCTTTCAAGATCCGCTCCCTCGATTTGAACATCGATTGGGGCCGGCAAACCGAAGTTGAGAATCTGTGTGATGATATCCGCAGGCAAGAAATAGAAGGTAGTTCCGGAGAATTCACCAGGCAGATTCTGCCGCAGCGTCCGGACATACTCGGCCGTAGGTCGGTGATTTGCGGTGAGGGAGACCATGATGTCCGCGTCAGCCGCGCCGATGACGCCAGACGTACTGCGAGTGAAGTTGATGGTGCTATAAGGCAAGCCAATGTTATCGAGAATATTCTCTATCTCTTCCGGAGGAATCACACGGCGAATCGATTCCTCCACGAGGTCGCAGAGCCGTGCGGTCTCTTCTATGCGCGTGCCGGTTTTGGCGCGGAGATGGAGGAGAAACTGGCCGCTATCAGCGGTCGGGAAGAAGTCCTGCCCCAACCAGGGGACGAGGAGGAAAGCCGAGACGCAGAGTAGGAGAAAAACGGGGATGAAGAGGAACCGCCAAGAGACTAGGGCGGTGAGTAGCAACTGATAGGCTTCGCGAAAGCGGGCAAACCCGCGCTCGAACGCCTGTTGGAAACGAATGAAAGGATTCCGTGAGCGCAGGACCTCGCGCCGTCTTGCTTTGAGGAGGTACATTGCCAGCGTCGGCGCCAGCGTGCGGGACAAAATGTACGAGGCAAGCATGGCGAAGACCACCGCCTCGGCCAGAGGAACAAAGAGGTAACGAGCGACGCCGCGCAAAAAGAACATCGGCAAAAACACGATGCAGATGCAAAGCGTGGAGACCAGGGCGGGAACGGCGATCTGGGCCGCGCCGTCCAGGATGGCCTCGTATAGATGATGCTTTTCCTCTAAGGAACGCTCGATATTTTCGATGGTAACGGTAGCATCATCCACAAGGATGCCGACTGCGAGCGCGAGTCCGCCGAGCGTCATAATATTGATGGTTTCCCCCAGAGAGCTGAGGACCATGACGGACGTCAGGATAGACAGTGGAATAGAAACAGCAATAATAAACGTGCTACGCCAACTTCCCAGGAAGATGAGGATCATCACGCCCGTGAGGCAGGCGGCGATGACGGCTTCGCGGACGACGTCATTGACGGCCGCACGCACGAAGAGAGACTGATCGGCCAGGGGTTCAACTTTCAGTTCCGGAGGCAATGTTTGCGCCAGGCGCGGCAGCAGATCGCGAATGCCTTGGACGACGTCAAGGGTAGAAGCATTGCCCGTCTTTAGCACGCTCACCAGAGCGCTGCGTTGGCCGTTGTGACGCACGATATTAGTCTGCGGGGCAAAACCATCGCTTACCTGCGCGATATCCCGCAGGTAAATCGTTGAGGCTCCCACCTGTTTGACTGGCAGGTTATTCAATTCTGCCACTGTCCTTGGGCTACCGTTAAGATCAACGTCATATTCGAATTGGCCAATCTTGATGGTGCCGGAGGGCAGGACCAAGTTTTGCTGGCCCACGGCGGTGACGACGTCTGCCGCAGAAAGGCCTTTTGCTTGCAGCAACGCCGGATTCAAATTGACCATGACTTGGGTTTGTTTGCCGCCGTACGGATAAGGAATCGCAGTGCCCGGCACTGTTACCAGCAGGGGGCGCACAAAATTAAAGCCGAGGTTGTTTAACTGCTGCTCGGAGAGCCCCTGTCCGGAAAGGGCGAGTTGAAGGATCGGCACACTGGAAGCGCTATAGTTGAGAACCAGCGGGGGTGTTATTCCGGGCGGCAAAAACCGCAGATTAGACTGGGCCGCGGCTGTCACCTGCGCGTTAGCGGTAGCGATACTCGAGTTCGGTTGCAGAAAAATTTTGATGATCGCTTGCCCGTTGATAGTTGTCGATTCAATATGTTCGATATTGTCGACCGTGGTTGTGAGGCCCCTCTCGTAGCTAGACGTCAAGCGGCCTTCCAACTCTTCAGGGTTGAGGCCGGTGTACTGCCAGGCGACGGCGATGACCGGAATGTTGATATTTGGAAAGATGTCCGTTGGGGTACGCAGGATGATGACTGGACTGCTAATGAGAATCAGCAGCGCCAGGACGATGAAGGTATAGGGACGGTTAAGCGCGACTCTGACTATCCACATAATGCGATCTCTCGGCTTGTAATCTCTTGACTTGCCATACCGTTAGTAACGACCTGTGTAGGCAAGAGTGTGCAGTAAACAATTCTTCGTAATCTATCTGAATTTATTGAGGATGACAGTCCTCACAAGAAGAATTCGAGTACGGTTAGGATGGTGCTATTTGGATAATACTGCACCCTTGGTGAGAGTGTAGCAACGTAAAATGCCTGATGGCTTCGATATGATTGGCAAGGTTCTTCGAGAACGACAATGTGGCATGCGCAAGCCGGGAAACTCGCTATCGTAGTGTGTAGTTGCGGTACTCCACATGATTCGTTATGCGGACCAGCTTCGAAATAGCCCGGTGTCGAGTCGGGGGAATAACACTCGTATAGACGCTCTCGAGGCGCAGCTTAGAAAGGCCGCATGGGGGAGCGGTTGCCCGCGCCTCTAGTGGTTCTTGTAGAGTCCATCCGAAAAATTTAGCTGGGATTACACAGTTTGCGAACCACAGTACTCTGTGCCCCAATCGGTTAAGATGCGGCTCAGAGGCGCCTCATGGGCTTCAAAGAAAGGCGCGACCTGGTCATTAAGCAAGTCCGCCGCTATCAGAAACGTCTTGCGATCATAGAGCTTGGCCGCTTTCCTCACCGTGCGCCAGTCCATTCTGTTCCAGTTGTTCAGCCTTGCCCAGTTCCTCTTCCAGCACTTGAATGGCGCCGCTAATGCGGAGGAGCGTCTCTCTAAGATTGGCTCGCTTTGCGTCTAGGTCGGCTAGCATTTTTTCGCCGGTTTCGAGTTCGGTTTTCAGTGAATTGAGACGTTGTTCAAGTTGATCTCGCATAGGGAGATCCTCCGATCACAAATAGTTATATAGATTATACATTCCCCGGAACTTACAGAGATTGACTCAACTTTGCGATGACGACCACCTGGGCGGACCCCGAATAGAAGTCGTCGTACTCACCACTCGCGTCTTTCAGCCCGAATAGGACGTCGACCGTTACGGTATTGTTCTTAATATCCATACCGGCACAGGCCACCTGAGCTTCTTTTACCAACTCGCGGTTTTGGTAAGTCAGATACCATGATCTCAGCATTGCTTCCGCTTTCTCTACCGGGCGGCCGAATGTAAAGGTACAAACTACCAACTTTGTCCCACCGCGGTGGTCCTGGAATTTTACCATTTGGCTCTGAAAGTCAATGATCGGGATGCCGCTCACGGCCTTGCCAGAATCCACGGAGAGGCCACTGGTTACATGTAGTGTTCCATTCACCTCCAGCCGATCCCAGACTGATACGCGCCGTGTTGCTTTATCGTTCGATTTGTTGCCAATAATCATCAAGGTCTTGTACCCGCTCGTATCATTCGAAATCTCAGCCTGATTAGTAACATCCGTCCCATCGGGAAATCCACTCCAGGCAGAAGTGAAGCGAATCGGATTGGAGCCGGTGAGAATCCGGAGGTTCCCTGCAACATCAAGTTTGTCGTCTGGTGATATTATCCCAATGCCGACATTTCCCGACGCCATCAGGGCAATATGATCCTCTGCATCATTCGAGACGCCAATTTCAAGGGTTGTTTTTTCTCCCTCTCGGGCGTAATACCTGACCCATGCTGCGTCGCCGGCTCCACCGCCTGGATTCTGAGGAAACATGATGCCGGCGCTTTCGGAGTTCCCAGCTGCAGGACTGATTGCACCTCCAGTTACATTGAGTGCCCCGACCACATTCAAGACGCCGCTCACATTGGTGCTACTTAACCCACTAGATCCGGTCACAATCAGGGTCCCGTCCACTTTGAGTTTGGAGGCGCCGGGATCTGTTGTCCCGATGCCGACGTTGCCGTTGTCCTGAATGGTCAAAAACTTGGTGGCGCCTTGATCTGAGCTTTTGCCTACATGAAACTTCCAGCCACTTCCATCACCAAATGTGAGAAAACCTGAATCAGGACTTGCCGCTCCTTGAAAAAGATTGATCATGTGGGGGGCAATCGTGTCTTTGCGACCGATGGTCAGCGCTCCACCCAGCGATGTATCTCCCCCTTCCACCTTGAGTCTGAAGGCTCCGGGATCTGTTGTCCCGATGCCGACGTTGGCGCCTTCAATGGCAAGCTTCCCTGGCGCTGTCAAGCGAATTCTGGCGTCGTAATCCGTCCCAGTTCCAGCCTGGGCAAAATCAATAAAGGGCGTTCCTGAACCATTATTACGCAGCTCGATACCCGCATTTCCGTTCGGGCCACCCGCGATGGTCACCCCTGGACCAGGCGCCGCGCCCCCTTTGTTGCTTTCGGGCAGAACCACCTGGAAACCTTTTGGCGTTGTCGTTCCAATTCCGACATTCCCGCTGATAGTCAGGTCGCCGGTGACATCCAAGCGGCTCGTGCTGCCCGCGCGTAGTGTTGGTCCGGCCCCTGGCCCGGCGCCATCGTACGGCATACATACCCCAGCATAGATGCGGACCGTGTTGTTTACCTCAACCCCACCCGTCCCACTGACTGTCAGGCGCGCAAGCGTAACGGCGCCGTCAGGCGCGGTTTGTCCAGACGGCACCGTGGTAAGCTGGGGTTTTTCATAAAAACGGGTGAAGCCGGCGCTGCCTGCCTGCGCCTGGTCTGATCCTTCTTCGTTGTAGATAATGACAAGATCCGCTGTGGCGCCGCGCAGGCTCTGCAGCGGAATCTGGCGGTCAGTTTCCGGTCCGAGGTCGCTGAGGACGATTTGTCTACCTTTATTATCCAGCGCGGTGCCCGGGTCCACGGTGACGAGATCGGTTGTGCCTGGTTTGACCTTGACCGCTAGACCATCGACAATCCCCGAGATATTGAGAAACCGGTGATAGCGACGCTGACGATCGATTAAATATTTTTGTTCGTCAACGAAATCTTGATCTTTCAGAAACTGTCCGTCAAAGTACCGGACTCGTTTCTCCACATAATCCGGCTGATTGTAGTCCGCCATTAGGAGCCTCCTTTCCCAGCAGTAGTGCCGAGCAGGGTAGTTTGTCCGACGCGAATGCCACGATCGGGATCGGCGTTGACGATCCGCATCGTGGGCACGAGAATACGCAGCGCGTAAAAGGTGTGCGCGGGTTTTTCTTGATCGATGATGGCGCGGGCAATCCGCTCTTTGCGCCGCAGTCCTTCCGGTGTCGGCTCGCTGAGCGTCATTTCGACCTGGAAGTAGTGCGGCGGTTGATCGAATTCGTAGATGACCGCGTCCTCGTCGGTGTAGGTTTCCAGAATTTGCTCCAGACCATATTTAGTGCCGCGATGCCGATATAGCGAGACGATACGACTAATAAACCGACGTTTTTCTTCCTCTTCCCAATCCTCGCGCACACTCAAGGCCACCCAACTGGCGAGCCAGGGCAGGAATCCTTTTGGCGCCCGCTCGTCAGGCGACAACTGTGGACCAGGCACAAAATATGTGTAAATTTTATCAATAATCTCTTCCAGTCCCGGCGGTTGCTCTGTTGTTCCTCCTTCTGTCGCCAAACGGGGCTCATCGGAGTCCGGCGGCTGGAGACCGCTGAGGATGCGCTCGAAGGCTAATAGGAGGCGACCAACGAAGGCGTCTTCCTGAAAGAGCGCGGGTAAATGTGTCAAGTAACCGCTTACTCTGTCGATCGCCATGCATCCCCCACACGCTCCATGGTCACGAAACTCTTATCTGTGACTTCAACCGCGACTAATTCATATTCCTTGAGCACGATGCTGCTCGGCCCCGGCGTCTGCTCACCGAGACGCACATTTCTCACAAAATCTATCCCCGGTACTTTGTCAATCGCTTCATAGATCTCCGACACCTGCACGTCCCGGCCAAAGGGCCAGCCTTGTCCATCAGGTCCGCCAGTCAAAGGGTGGAACAGCGCTTGGAGTGTAACGATCACACGCGCCCGAGCGGTCGCCGGCGGAATATCTTCCTCCAGGTAGAGTGTGGCTTTGATCGGTACGCGAACATAGGCGGGCCCTACCACATGATGGCGCACGGTTAGTAAGCGGCGATCTTCTAAAAACCGCCATAGGGCGACCCGCAGCGCGTCGAGTTTATCGGTGTCCATGTCCATCACAGCTGGCACGACCACTACGCTCACATGCCCATCCGCTGGCGCAGTACGCGCATCTCCCTCCAATTCAAGATTACGCTGTGGTAGGCAGCGCGCCCGCTTCACTTTCACTAACTCTATGGGGTCTAATGTGGGATCTAAGTCTTTGGCTAAGTCCTTGGCTAAGTCTTTGGCCTGGGGCGTGTTCGGCCATTGTTGCAACACCAGCAGCTCGAAATCCTCACGCGCCGCCGCACGGTAGCGCGTACGCAGATCGAGGATAGTCGTGCGTATGGCGTCCGGCAACGGGGCTTGTTTCACTTGATCGATCAGTTTCGCGTTCAGATCATTCACTGGACCATTCAGGAGTTGCAAGAAGGCTCGATAATTTGCTTCGGGAATCTGATTGACGCGGTACAGCACCATCTCGATCAACCAGGCTAGCAATTCAATCAGGACAATACCCGGGTCTGTCGGATTATGGTCGGTCCACTCTGGCGCGAACTTTGGAACGAACGTGCGAGCTTGTGCCACCAAATCGGCATACGAGCGATCGTCCAGGTTTGGTAATGGGATGGTCATAGTTCTTGTCCTTGTGCTCCTCTTCCGCTTACGCCTGATCCTCTGAGGCTGCCACGGTAATTTGGTGACGGCCTGAGAAAATGAGGAACCGGTCCCGCCGCTCTTTTGGCAACCGCGGGAGCGTCACGTCATCTTCGGCGGTTTCGCCCGGCTGGGGGGGATCGATGTCAGCTAGCGAGGGTCGGTTGACAACCGACAGCGAGCGTACGTAGCCGACTCCCACGACGGACTCGATCGCGGCATAGAGATCTGACACATGCGGCCGTCGACCAAACGGCCACCCCGAACCATTGAACCCGCCCGTGAGGGGGTGGAGAAACCGTTCCAACGCAATCACAACGTTTGCCTGTAACGCTTCAGCCGCAGCAAAGGACGCTGGCGTCACTTGGGCGGTAACAGTGACTTCCACCCAATCCGGCTCTGTCACCTGGAAGGTTACGGTGGGACTACAACGTGCGAGGATATATTCCTTTACACGGGCAAGCAGAGCGAGGCTCGGCGTCGGTCGCGGCGCCAGATCCTGAGGGACAATCACCAACTCGATCTGCCCACCCTGTCTAATCGGGCTCTTAGGCGTATACGCAGTATTGGCGGGAATATTATCAAGTGGGACGTCCAGAGAACCAACAGGATATGTGATTTCTACTCGTCCCGAACGCGCGGCGCTGGCGTCACGATTTACGATCGTGACGCGCCACAGGTCACCGAGGACAAACCGATCAGCGGCGACCGTGCATTTCACGGTTTGGTCACTTTTCCCCGTTGCTTGCGCATACGGGAGTCCACTACCCGGACCGTTAATTATAAGGGTAAGAGTTTGCCCGCCTTCCCACTTCGCTGTGACGCTGATTTCACCAGCTTGAGTGAGAGGCAGATGAAATACCGGCAACCATTCCAGGGTATTGGGATCAAAGGCAGGAGGCAGGGCGCGGGCGCGGGCGACTTCAGGCGCCGCCTCAGAGGCCAAGTCTTCGATATCTTGCACGGTAGTGGCCCGACCGCGATGGCGTAGGCTTTGCGGTCCCCGTTCTTTCACCCGTTCCAGGTCCTCCTGGTCAGCCCCGCCTTCGGCTGCCTCCAGATTGATTACGCTCTCCACATAAGGAACGGTGGTCTTGAGCTGAGTGATGGATTCTACAGGGCGATTGCCCTGTGCCCCGCTACTGGTGCGATACTGCGCCATACGGACGTTATTGCGACCAGCAGGCGGCGCCAGTCCGTGCTGTTCATTACCGAAGCGGACTTCGCCGGTGAGATAATCAATGACATAGTGACGATCTCGCGGACCGGAGCCGTAGAAGTCAGGGACGGCATGCCAGCGCACCCAAATTTCCTCGGGCTGGCCAGTCTCGTCCAATGTGACGGTAATGGCGTCCTGCCCCTCCAAGGCTTCAAGCAACGCTTGATCCTCAGCAGAGGGCATATCCGACTCTTGCACTTCCAGGTGTTGACCGAGCAAGACAGGAGTTTGGGCGGTGTAAAAACTTTGATTGGCCTCACCGGTGCTGGAGCCCAAAATTTCATTATGTATTGTCGTAGCCTGCGTCGCCCACATCGTGTTGGTCAACACACGTCGTAAGCGCGGCTGGATAAGAAAAGTCCCATCTTGCCAACGAGCGCGCAGCCAGTAACACTTCTGACCAAACTCAGTGCGAGCGGTGAAGTCCGCTGGACCAATAAAGCGAATGAGGCCGCTTTCCGCGAACGCTTTCGTTTCATCAACTGCCCCCAACGAGCGCCAGCCAGTGGCGCCGCTGTACTCCCATACCACCCGGGGCGGGGAGGCATTGGCGACTGGTGCACGAACGGCATCCGCGATCTCCCCAGGTCGGGGTGGATCCACCTGGAAATAGAGCGCCATAGGACGATTATCGAAGGGCTGGTCAAACCCCAAGTAGAGAGTTGGTCGAGTCTCTGTGGTGGCGATAAAAGGAGAAAACGGGGTCCCTTTTGCGGCGGCGGCAGTCTGATCAGTGTAGAGAAAGTCATTGTATGTATAACAAGCCGTGAAATCGCCACTCCAGGTATAGATATAATCCAGAGTCAGCGACGCTAGCGATGGGGGCCCGTAGCCGCCAGTCATTGCGACGTTCACAGAGGTGTCGCCCTTGTCATCTCGCGTGGTGGTGACTTGCGGGGTTACAGGAGTTCCATAATTGCCTTGCGTGATACGGGCGCGCAACCAATAGCCAGTTTCACTGTTGACCACGCGTGAGACAACGGTGGCAGGTAAGGTCAACGCAACAGACCCAGACGCGGTAAATTTAGCTACAGGGACAGCAGCTGCAGGGACCGACAGCGGCGCCCATTTCGCGCCGTCCCACGTTTCCCATGTGATGGCGAGATCAGCAGAAGCTATGGGGGGGACGGGAGGAGGATTACTCAGTGTAATGTTGACCGTGATCGTAGCGTTCGGTTTGGCTGCAGCTTCGGGAATCGCCAAATAAAATGCATCGTTCAGCTTTGGCTGCTCACCAAACGGATAAAAGTCTTTACTCAGATCAAGCGGCACGCTGTTGGCAAACCCGTGAGCCGACGTTAAACCGCTGCGCGTTACGGTTACTTCGGTTGTGATCCGTTGCATATCCGGCGGCGCCGCAGCGCCGGGCGGCAAGGCGGTGTTAAGTCGAGCGCGTATCCAGGCCGCCGTCAGCTCGTTAATAGTCGTCAGCGCAGGAATCGGCAGGTTAGTCATGGTCACTTGCCATTGGCCAGCCTGGACGGTAGCGCTTGCAGATAGGTTGCTCCAGTTCGTTCCGTCCCAATACTCCCAGACAATGGGCAACGCGGCTAATCCATTAGGATTGGACGAGCCAATGCGCAGGGTCACTGTCTTAGGGCCAGGTGCGGTAAAGATCTCGTCCTTGGCGAGATACAGACTGTGCTCAATCAGTTTTGTTCCAACGAACGTTGAAAAGGCGCTATTCCCGGCGTTGGCGGGCGTCGGGGTGTTATCGGCGTATTGGTCCGCGCTCGGTTGACGAACGAACAACGCCGCCAACTGTGCGCGTGTCACCACTAAGTCACTATCTGTTTCAAAAATCGTTTCCTCATCTTCTCCTTCCCTCGGCAATGCGGCGACTTGCGTGCCCGCTGGGACGAGGGCATCGACGGGGCTAGTGGCGACCAATTGAAACGTGAGCGGCGCCTTTGCGGGTTTGGGCGGTAAAATCTGTACGCCAATCAAGTCAAGGAAGGCAAGGAAATTTTTCTCCGGCGCTTGGTTCAATCGCTCAATGATTTGTTCCACCATGCGACCGAAGATGCGAATGAGCGCCGAGCCGGCGTCGGCGCCGATCTTGGACGGCTGCCAGCCGGTGTAATATTGCACCAGAGCGCTGGTTTGTTGGACGACCTCATCGTACGAACGAGGATCGATCTTCGGTGTGGGCATCGGCATGGCTTAAGACTCCAAATAGAATGGATAGACGAGATTGAAGCGGTTATTCGTGGTGCGCACCTGGTAAGAGATCGCGATCAACAGGAGATTGGGTTGGGTGTCATCAGGCTCTGCATCGACATCGAGTACGTCGATGCGAGGCTCCCAACGCACCAGCGCCTGGTGCACCTCGGCAATCACTTGACCGGCCGTCCCCGGAGTGTTCGGCGCAAACACTAAGTCATGGATGCCGCAACCGAAATCCGGACGCATTACTCGTTCGCCCGGTGCGGTCGTGAGAATCATCCAGATGGATTGGCGGATAGTCTCTTCGTCATGAGCCATGGCAATACCACTGCTCTCGTCTAATCCCATCGGAAATTTCCACCCGGTTCCTAGAAAACTGTTGGGCATAGCACAGTCCAAGTTCAACGTTTAAGGTTCAACGCTCCACATTGTCAGTCTGGGGCCGCAATTTTCCTACATCCCCTTTACGCGCCCCTGTGTCGTGACAATCGTTAATGGCGTTCCAGTCGGCGAACAGAGCGCCTGACTATCTTGCAACAACACTGCCTGCCCCATCACTTTGACGCGCTGGGCTCCCTTCAGCCACTGCGCTGAAACACAGGGTCCAACATTCGCGGGCGGCGCCGGGTTTGCACATCCTGCGATCGTATGAGGGAGGGGTTGGGTCACGACCGGTAGCCCCATGACCTTCACGCGCGAATTCGGGGAAGTCGGTTGCGCTTGCCCACCGTGGGCGCACGTGATAGTGGCTCCCACGTGCAACAAAAAGCCCGGCATTACGTCACCTCCAAAGCGCCGTCATTGATCTTCACGCCAGACGGACCCTTGAGAGCTAACTCCCCATTCGCTTGCACGGTCACATTGGCGTTCGATTTAATTTCACAGTTCTGTTTGGCTTGCACTTTGAGATTGTTACACTCAATTTCGAGGTCTCCACCGCTGCTTTTAAGCGAAATTTTTCCTTTTGTCTCGATTGTCAAGTCTTTCTCTACCTTCATCGTGATCGTATTGTTTTTGGAGTCGATGACAATCTCATTCTTCGCAGTCTTATCGCGGATAATAATCTTTTCTTCCCCTTTAGTGTCGTCCAAAGTGATGACGTGGCCGCTGCGTGACTTGATGGTGCGTAGATTGTTCTTTCCGTCCTCATTGGTCACTGGGGGTTTGTCCTTACCATTCCATAGTGAGCCTAGAATGTATGGAAACTCTACTGCGCCATGTTCAAAGGCGACGAGTACTTCATCGTCGACCTCCGGAAGAAAATACAGCCCGCGCTCTTTTCCTCCCATGGGCGTGGCGAGCCGAGCCCAGTAGCTCTCTTCTTGCTCAGAGAGCCAGGGAAATTTGACTTTGACGCGGCCCAACTTTTCGGGATCATTGTTGTTGGTGATCACGCCGATGGTGACGCCATACAAGCGACTATGTTGCTCGCTTTGTCTTGGCGATCCGTCAAAGAACTCTAGTTCATTCATGATGCGTTTCTCCGCGCCGTGAAGCTCGTGCGATAGCCGTCCTCCGCCGTGAACGTATGCGTGGCTGAGGTGATGTAGTACATTCCGCTGAAGCGTCGCCCCGCGCCTTCAATCTTAACGACTATGCCGGCGCGGACGTCGGAACGACCAGTGAGGCAGGAACCCTCGGCGGTAATATATGAGAGGGCGATGTCGTTGAAACGCCCAACCGCCATTTGGCTGGCTTCCTCTAAACTAAAAAATGGAGAGCGTCCCTCTGGGTTAACACTTTGTCCACTGGCTCGGTTCGCGGCTTGGGGGCCGCTTGTGGAGCCTCCCATCTTTCCTTTTTCTTGACCAACCCCGGCCTTGCCGATCATCGCCTGTTTTTTCTTCATGTCCCAACCATGCACTTCTACCTTGCCCACTTGCGACATTGTTGACAAACGGGGAAGGAACTCAGCAAGATCGGCAAGGAGGGAGAGCGTGACCCTGGCGGTTTTGTCGACCGGCGGCGGTCGGAAGCATAACGTTTTCCCCTCGGCGGCGACTTCGTACCCGATGCGCTGCGCGCGTTCTTGGAGGAATTCAAGATCGCTCTGGTTGTGTTGGAGGACATACTCCAGCTTTGCTTTAGTGTCTTCCACTTGCGCGCGTAGTCCAGCGGCGTTGGCGATCTGCCGAGCAATGTCGCTATCTTTCATCTGCACAAACGAGCGGGTTTTGCGGCCACGCGCGAGGCGATGGCGTTGGTCATAGCCGCGCACGGTCAGTGTCAATGGTTCCTCCGTGTTGAACGTCGGCTCTAGCCCGGTAATCTCACCGGCAAAGAGCGTCGGCGCCGTCATCCCGTAGCCCATCTGAATTTCCACGGCGTTGCCTTCAGCAAAGAGTTTGTCATCGATCCACTTTAAGGACAGGGTTTGCGCATCCCAGCTGAAGAGTCGTAGGGTGCACATGCCCAACGCTGACACGTCTTCGTGCACGGTGACGGCGTTCAAGTCGTCGAGGGCTTCCTGTGAGAGCGGTGCGCCGTTGATGCGCACCCTGAGGACTGGAAGTGTGGATTCGGCCATCCCTCGTCTCCTGTCACGACTGAAGCTTTGGCACCCGGAGCACCTGGCCGGGAATTAGGGCGCGGGGATTATGAAGGCCATTCGCCGTAGCGATATGCCGCCACAAACTAGGGTCATTATATTCCTCGGCGGCGATGCTGCTCAGCGTGTCTCCTCGCCGCACTGTGCGTGTCTTGTGAACATCTGCTGAGTGAAGGTCGAGCTGCTCCTCCCCAATGCTGGTAAATTGTGTGAAGGTGCACATTAACGTGGCGCGCACCGGCGTGCCGTCCCAGAGAAAGAGAGTGAAGTCCTCTTGTAAGCCGGTCAGCGCTCCATAAAACAAGAGGTGCTTGCCCCACCACAAAAAGCAGACCGGCGGTTCATGGGTGTCCTTATCGAGGCGGATTAACCGGGCGATTTGCTCGGTGTAGGCCAGCACGCTAGTCGCGTTTGGCTTCGCCAACGGGAATAAGCCGAGCGGAGTGCCTTTGACATTTTCCATGAGCGCCTGTCCAATGCCGGGCGCTTTACGGTCTCCTTCATAGGTGTCGAAGAACAGTTCGACAGTCAGGGTTGGCGGCGTTAATTTTACTCCGTCAAAACTAAGCGTATAGGATGTCGGCGGTCCCACCACATCTTTGGTCTCCCACTCTACGGAGTTTGAGAGTGAAAGCTTGTTGGGATTAAACAGCGCTTCAATGGATTCTCTTCCGCCTTGGCCTTTGTTATAGACAATTGTCAACTTTTCTAAAGATCCGCTGGGCTTCCCCAGGCCAAGCACACCCGGGAGTTCCTTCCGCACCAGTCGTCCGGCAATAGCCCCGATATTCTTCATGTTGTCCCCCACATCCCTCGGCGTTCCCGCTCCACGACGAGGCGTCGTCGGAGTTGTCGTTGGACACGTTCCGCGAGTTTGCCGATATCGATTTCCTTTTGCACTTTTTCCGCCAAAGCGTTCAGATCCACTTCAGCGGCGACTCCATTTTTTGTTCTCATCTCTCGTGGTGATACTGTCACCTCTGATGGGGTGAAGGGCGGCGATGCAAAATGTTGCTGCCTAGCCGTCGTCGTGTTGGCCTGAATCTTGGGCAGCCCCGCCGTCGCTCTCGCGTGGTCGTCTAAGTGGTTAATGATAGGTGGAGGACCTCCGTTCGACTGCCTCATAGGCGCCGCTACCGTCAGAGAAACTGGCGTTTGTTGCTGTGAAGGTCGCCTCGTCTCGGAGACGATTGGTCGGTTCCGCCCCTGTGGTTGTGTCGCCGACGTGAGGCTCCGTCCGTTCAGAGGACCCCTAAGGGACGCCTGGTCTACGCCGGGACCTGATGATTGCCGGAGAAGTTGCTCTACCTCTCGCTGCGCCGCATCTACGTCCAGAGGGCTACGTCTCCCCGTGGACCCTATGGGGAAGGCAGGGAGGCCCGCAGCAGCTTGCGCCGAAGATCGTGGACGGTTGACTGCGACTGAAGAGACATCGGCGGACGATTGACGCAAAATCCGTAACGGTTGCACGATCGCCGGCGAACGGCCATTCATGCGCTGAGCATCGTTGACGAGCGATTGGCTAGAGCTTGGCAGCGACTGCGGGGCCCGAGGATCGTTCACAATCTCCCGCCGACGTTCTTCCCGTGTTTGTCCTGATTGACGTTGTAGCTGAATAAATGGTGACGATGAGACTGTGGGAATTTGCATGGTGGTCGGCGGCTCCTCCTTGGAAGAATCGGGGAGGCCGGCCCGATCAATGGTCCGCTCGACCTCACGTACTAACTGCGCGGAGACAATCGGCGGGGAAGGCGCGGTGGTGGGGACTACATTCTGCACGGGTAAGGTTGGCGTCGTCATACCACGTTGTTGCAGACGAGGTTCGCTGGGGCTCGATGCGCTAGTGTGATCGCCGAAAGCCTGGGGCAAATGCGCGTGGACGATCGGGGTCTGCTCTGACTGGACAGTGTCTTCGCCGTAGCGGCGCATGACCTCGGCAAGGAGCGACAGAGGGCGACTCATACCGTGCATCCGTGCGGCAAGGGCGGCGGCGAATTGCGTATTGCTCACCCCCGGCTGCCACACCCGGCCCAGCAACCGCAGCAGAAGGTGCGGATCAAGTGAAGCCTGCCAGCTCTGGTGTGGTGATGGGAAATCCTGGGCGTTCATAGCTTACACAAAAAGGACTCGCGTCACAGGACTTTTCCTATTTGTAAACCAGCCTGGACTCCGCCCAGCAGCTGGGACGCTCGCGGTTTCCTCAGACCTTCGTGGACAAGTTCAACCTGTTCTACCGCCACGTCTGTGGCATTCTCAGCATTGAGCTGCGGACCAGTCCATTTGACTGGATAGGCGTTGAGAAAATCCCACCACATGACCGGAATGTGTTGATGGTCTAACAACATAATCGTGCCATTTTTCCGCTTGATGATTCCTTTGGTCACGCTGTCGTACCAATTCCACAGGGTGTCGATGGCCGTCAGTCCGCGCGTCAGCACCAGGCTCGGATAACTCACTGGCCCCGCAAGTTTGTGTTCGTAGCGATTGAGCCCTCCTTCACGGTAGGGAGTAACCTCGATGTTGCTTTCCAAGCCTGAGACCTGACTGAATCCACCGACCAACAGACCCTCGATCTCTACTACAAAGTTGAAGGCCATGTAGGGATCAAGGCGACGCCCGGTGAGACCGGTGGCTAGGGAAAAGGCTGTGCTCAACGGCATAGTAATCCTCTACTGTTCATTCAAGCGCTCATTGATGCGGGCCACTTCTTTCACCCACTGCTGTCGCTCACGATGTTCCATACGCATGATTTGGTCATGGGGCCAATGCAGGTAATAGCCTAGATACGCTACCTCCTCGAATAACCGCGCCGAGGGGTAGCGTATTACCCCCCCAGGCTGGAGGTCTCCACTTCAAACTCACCCTGGCAGTGAGGACATGTCACCGCAAACCGGCTATGGCCATTCTCGTTCAGGCGTCGGTAAAGGTCTTGTAAGTACGCAAGATCTCCGGCGTACAGCCCCTCAATGACCTTCGGATTGATATGCTCCACTTCTCCCAATCGGGTTACTACTCGTGAAAGTAGAATAATCACGAGGTAGCCAGGGTTGGCCTGGACCCGGGGATCGCGTAATGGCGCAATCTCATCGTAAGCTGTGGCCAGTCGCATCGCGCCTTCACGGTGGAGTTTCCCTTCCGCGTCAGCATAACCAAAGGGTAGAGTGAAAGGAAATTCTGTTTGTTCTAGCATTCGTAACTCCTCGAAGAGCGCGCGACGGGAAACAGAGAGCCGCACTACCTTTTCGCCCTGGCTGCAAATCTCTGCTCGTAGCCAGCTTCAGGCCATGCTCAGCCCTTCATGGGCGATTTCCAGCGTCTCCAAAGCGACTTCACTGCTAGTCGAGTCAAAGCTCGGTCCGGTCCATTTGGTGGGCCAGGCATTACGGAGATTCCACCGCACTTTTTCAGCGCCTTCATCATCCATTAAAACAATAGACACGTTTTTCCGCGCGTCCGCAACTTTCCCTTGCATGACGAGATTGCGCCACTGCCACAGTTCCGCATTGTCGGTGATGCCGCGGGCCAGGGTTATATTCGCGGAGGTAATGAGGCCAGGAAGCTTGCGCGTTTCGAGCCCTTTGTCAGTCCCTTCACGATACGTGCCGGCGTCCTGACTGCTGTCGAGGCCCGAGCAGGTCTTGAACCCAGCTTGAATAATACCGTCCCATTCAATCTTAAAATTATATCCACCGTAGGGATCCATCCGTTGTCCGGTTGGCATACAATCTCCTTCTTGCTTAGCCAGGCCGGGTCGGCCCGGTAATCGTTACGCCACTGGCGCCATGAATCAGCCGCACGACGACAAATTCATTCGGTATTGTCGGCGCCAGACCAATCTCTGTCACCACCATACCCGCATCTCGCACTTCAGGCGGGTTCGTGTCTCCATCACATTTCACATAGAACGCGTCGTCTTCTGTGGCGCCTTTGAGCGCGCCCTGGCGGAAGAGCTGGGTAAAATAGGCTCGAAGTTCACGCTCGATACGCACCCACAACAAGAAGTCGTTCGGCTCGAACGCAAACTCAGTCATCGTACGATTGAGCCAACGACCGACCGTGAGAAACAAACGCCGCACGTTGACGTACGTCCACGCTGCATCCTTACTGAGAGTCCGTGCGCCCCATACCCGTAGGCCCCGCCCAGGGAACGCCCGTAAACAATTGATTCCTTCAATGTTTAAATCACCTTGCTGAGCGTTCGTCAGATTGATTTCGAGATCAACGACGCCTTCGAGCAATTCATTCGCCGGCGCTTTGTGGACGCCCACACGCTGATCAGTGCGCGCGTAAACGCCTGCAATATGACCACAGGGGGGGACTTTCACTTTACCCAGGCCTGAATCCAGCTGGTGCGTCCACACCCAAGGGTAGTAGAACGCGGCATTTGCTCCAGTGAGTCCTCTTCCTCGCAACCCCTGTTGTTGTCGTAGGACATCTCCTGTTGTGATATTCGGCAACGCGTCAAGAATAGCAAGGCGATCGCCTTGTTTTTCACAATGAGCCAAGACGGCGAACTGCATCTTTTGCACAGCGTTCTCATCCGGCGGCGCACCGGGCTCAGAGGTTCGCATAATATCCGGCGCACAAACTAAGTCTATTTCTTCTTCAGGTTCCAAGGCTGCTAAGCCCTGCTCCAACGCTTTAACCTCAGCGTTGCGTGAGTCGAGTCCGACGACATAACAGACTGTGCCGCCATTTTCGAAAAAACCACGCACCACAGAAGCTAGATAGCCGTTCGTCAACGAGGCGCCGAAGATCTCTGCGAATTGAGACCATACCGTTAATCGCTTCTGTGTATTTAGGGGCCCGGAAGCGACATAACCAAGAAACGCCGGCACTCCGGTCAGAAGTCTGAACTCCGGCGCCGAGAAGACGTCTTCCCGATACACACCTGGCGTTTGATACGGCGTCATGGGCATGGTCGTCTCACACAGCTCACTGCCCCGGCCCAGCCCACTGGCTGATGCGGAAGATGACGAATTCGGCTGGCTTCACCACCGCCACGCCAATTTCCGTCACTACCTGACCAAGGTCTCGCACTGCGGGTGGATTGGTGTCCTCATCACATTTGACGTAGAACGCTTCCTGCGGTGTATTGCCGAATAACGCGCCGGATTGCCACACGTTAGTCAGAAAGGCAGTGAGGTTCCGAGTGATCTGCGCCCAAAGGGTTGGAGTATTGGGCTCAAACACCACCCATTGCGTGCCCTGGTCGATCGACTTGCGCAGAAAGAGGAATAGCCTTCGGACATTGACATATTTCCATTCTCCATTTTTATCGCCGCCCAGGGTCCGGGCCCCCCACACCGTGACGTTGCCGTCGAACACTCGTATAACGTCGATGCCGTCCGGGTTCAGTCCATCGTGGTCCGCTTTGCTTAGACGCCGCTTGACATCGACATCGACCGCGCCGCGAATGACGACGTTCGCGGGCGCTTTATGCACACCGCGTTCCGTGTCGACTCGGGCGTAGATGCCGGCGATATGACCGCTCGGCGGGACAACATCATTGGCGCCGCTCACAGGATCGAAAACGGTGATCCAGGGGAAATACAGCGCAGCATAATTGCTATCGCGCACGCCGCCCTTGATTGCATCGGGCATCAAAGTAGCAGCGCTTCGCTGGCCATCCAAAATGGCGAAACGATCTCCAGTTTTTTCACAGTGATCAATCACCGCTCCCTGTGTGGTAGCATCTTGCGCCCCGGGAACCGCAACCAGCGCGATCTCATCAATAGCGGCGAATTTCGCGAGAGCATTGGTGACCGCTGTCGTATCAAGAGTGGTGCGGGTGACCCAACACCGAGTGCCGCCATTATTGAAAAAACCATAGATCGCGTGGGCGAGCGTTTTGTTCCCCGCTTGGAAATCACCGAATGAATTCTTGAATTGCCCCCAACTCGTGATGAGTTGAGGCTCACTCGGAGGGGAAACCTTGTACGGGACGGGAATCGGATTATTCTTGTCATCAACGTCAAGAACTTCCTGATCGTTCTTATCCTTTGTCGTTTTAAACTTTCCGGGTTGGTCAGGCATTTTGACGTCGTCTTTTACTTCGCCAATGAATCCTGCTGTACTGGTTCCGACCCCAGCAATGGGAGCCGCGCCCGAAGGCACTTCCTCGACGTATACTCCAGGTGAGCGATATTGTGGCACGATGACTCCTCCTTAATTGATTCCGTGGAAGGCTGCTTCTTCCTGACGACCTTCGCTGTGCAGACGTGATGTTCTGCGCCCAACTGCATCATTTGTTCAGGACGATATTTAACTGTTGCTCTCCCCCCGCCTGGCTGAGCTGCACTGTTTGGCTTTTTACTTTGTACCCTTGTGCGGAAACTTGCACGGTGCGTGCGCCCACTTCAAGGCCGACCAAACGATAGTTTCCTTGAGCATCACTAAATGTGCGTTCTCCACTGCCTTGGACCAGTACGTTTGCAAAAAACACCGGCTGGGTGTCCGCAGTGGTCACCTGACCTTTCAGGGTTGTCGGCGGCAAGGCAATGTCAGCAGTCGCCAAAGAGATTTTCCCGAGATCATTACCCGTGCGGGAAACGACGACTTGCGCTTTTGCGTCAGCCGTACCGTAACGACTGCCAGCCCCAGGAAACGACGCCGTCAGCGTATACTGGCCTGCCGGCAAATCAAGAAAATGATACTGACCGTCTTTCACTGTGTGCGTGCGGTCCGCGCGCTCAGCCATTACGGCCCAGCGAGACTCATACTGTTTGGCGCGTAAGGCTAACCAGGAGGTAAACGCCGCTGGCGCAGAGGTGATCGTCACCTGGATGCCGTTTAGCGCCTGTCCGGTTTGCGCGTCGGTCACTCGTCCGGCTATCGCGACTTGCCGACGGCTTGGTTCGAGTATGAGGAAATTTGACGCCACTTCTCCCCCATTACTTAAATTCTTTTCTCGACCACCGGCGGTCCAACCACAATCGGCTCAGCCGCAGGGACACTAATAGTGACGGTATAATGCAAGGCCGCTCTAGGTCGTCCGCCCAACGCTTGCCAGAATTCACCCAAACTTTGTAGATTTGCTGTCTGCAACACTTTTGCTCGTAACGGCGGCTCCTGCCCTCGCAGACTCCCTTGCAGCACCGCGTCAGGAAGCCTCCGATGCCGCACGAGCACCTGTACGATCTCACCTAACAACCTGTGTTCATCTTCCGCAGGATTTTGCACGCTTTTACTGGCCCACGCCGTAACTAAATACGAACAGTCAACGCGAATTGGCGGTCCCTGTTTCGTAACCATCCCGTTGCTTCGCTCCATGACCCACTCATTATTCCGCAGCTCCCAATTTTCGCGCACGTCATAGAGAAAAAAATCAATTGCCGGCAGCGTCACCGACGCAGGCGGAAACTCGCTATCTGGCGTGGCGAAGGTGATGGTTACCTGCCGCACCAACTCCGCTGGAAGCTCGTTTTTTAGCAAAACGGCTAGCGTGTTATCGAGGTCGTGGATCACTAGGTGTTCTCTTTAGTTCCACCCACACATCGCCGAAGATGAAGATTGTAGGGGCGAGACTGTAGGGCGACACACTTTCATCACATATGCAATCCAGTCGTCTAGGAAATTCTTGCGAAAAATGTTGTATTCTTGCGAAAATCGGCGCGCTGAAGAATCTGTCGGACCTAAGAAGCTAAATCAGACCATAGGAAATTCGTACACTCGCATCTTTCAGCGTGTGGGCTTGTGTAGCCTACGCCATGCGCACGAACAGAGGCGACGGACAACCGGGCGCACAGTGCATGCTACCCTGGAGTGTTCCTACAAGATTCCCTCTTCCTCGTCCGAGAATTCAATTGATTCGACATCGGACATTTCTGGGTCCGTAGCGTCGTCGCGTCGCTGCAATTCCGACGGGATATCGAACGCATAGCGATCTTCTGTGTAGGCGCTTCCTATCTGCAGTTTGTAGAAATTCGGGTCGCCCTTAGATGGCTTGTAATAGCCTACTGCTTTCGTCGCACTCTGGTTCCCTAGGTTTTTTCTGTAATAGGTCTCGGACACTTGTTTGACCTTCGCAACAAACGGCACTTTGTCTTTTTTTATGCCCTCTGCTCCTGGCTTTACCAATACTTCTTTGTCTGCAATGGCCAGTGTCTGCGCTTTCTCGCTATCAAGTACTCTGGCTTTCTCCGGAGTAGAGTAATCTAACTGCTCTTTGCCCGATGGGTCGATGCCGCCTACGTATCCTATGCGTTTTGCATCTGCGTACTTTCTTCTTGACTCTTTCGTGTACGATTTTTCTTGCTTGAGAAATCCGCCCTCTTTTTTCGTCACTCCATATGGCTTATTCGTTTTCGGATTCACTGGCTTTGGTGCATACTTTCCGGCGCTTATTGCCAACCCTTCAGCCTCGAATGACAGATAGGGCGAGTTTTCATCGTCATTCACTATGTGAGCGACCGGTCCAGCTTTGCCCACCGGATTTTGGGCGTTAAAAATGACTTCTTTCTTCTTCTTCAAATTGCGAATGTTGTTTACGCTCATGCCCCGATACAAGAGGGAGTCATCCTCGACTATTTTGTCTGCTTCTTGGTAGCCTACTTTGGGGAAATTCATCTGTTTCTTTTGCTGCCTTTTGGGCCCGTGCTCCTGGAATAGGTTCTGTTGCCGTAATTCTGCCTGTCGCCGTAACTCTGCCTGGCGCTGCAATTCTGCCTGGCGCCGTAACTCTTCTTGCCGCCGTAACTCTGCCTGGCGCTGCAATTCTGCCTGGCGCCGTAACTCCTCTTGGCGCTGCACCTCCTCTTGCTGGCGCCGCACCTCCGCACGCTGTTCAGCTTTTTCATAGACTGAGGATTTCCCATCCAATCCTTTCAGTCCTTTCACAAGCCTGTACCCGCCCGGTTTTTTGCCAGCCCTCAAGAGGATATTGGCTCCAACTTTTTCATACCAATCCATTTGCATGACTGCTTCAGTTCGTGGGATGGGCGCGGAGATTGTTGATTTTGCGAAACTGTCCGCTCTGTCAGGGATATTGACCGCGGCGGCTTCCCAGCCCATTTTATCGGCCTCTCGCTCGAGGGAAGCATCTGCATTGATGAGGTGGTGATTCATTTTAACATTTGCTCGAACTCGTCCTTGCCTTTGTTGCACGATATGCCACGCTTCGTGAGGCAGCGAGTTTTCCTTTCCTGGCCCTACATGAATATCGCGTCCCTTGGCAAAGGCGTGAGCCTCATACGAGGCCGGTAATGACGAATTGTAATGTACCTTCACATCGTCAAGCGACATGCCGGAAAGAGTTTCAATACTAGTTTTTAGATGATCAGGGAGTCCCGTCGTGTTCCCCCCTTCCCGTTCGTTTTGGCGTCTTCCTTTAACCAGCCTCCCCGTCGCCCGATTACCGATGGTGCGCTGAAGCTGCAATACGTCCATTCTGTTTAAAGCTCCCGGGGCTGCTGTAGCGCGCTGAATGAGGACGGTAGGATGCAGGGACCTTCTTACTGGCTCAACCGTCGATGGATTCGTCAGGCGCTGAGTTTGGAAGACTGCGTGCGTATCTTTTGATTGTTGGGATGTTTGTCGCGTCTGCATGGTTGATCCTCTTTTTGCTTTGGGGTGTAGAACTTACCTGCGACTTTGTTCTCTTCTCCCTGGCTTGAGTTGCAACAAATTGTCCTCCCTTGCCATTAGAGGCTCCCTTCCCCAGGGGTTCGCCCCACCTCACTCGCTGCACTGTTTTTCTTTCATTTTCATTTTTTCGTTTTTGCCTTCTTTTTCGTTTGTTTGCTCCGAGGAATGTAGGTGTCGCGGTGTGGGCGATTTGTTTGATCCCGGTACTCATTCTCAGTCAAATCCTCTGTGTCCGCATACTGGTGGGCCTCGGAACCATCAATGGCGTTCAAGCCTGTCGCTTGATATTCCGCCATCGCTATGCCCACGTCTCCCTCGTGGATAGCTTGCTCTTTTGTCACTGGACCGGAAGCTTTCGTGCCGTTCAAATTGTGATAGGCATGAACGAGTTCGTGAAAGAGGGCGACATCACTTGGCGTCGGATTCCACTTTACTTCACTTGCTTTCTGACCCTCTGCTTTGAGGACGGCCACGAAATCTAAATCACCAGGGGTTAAGAAAATTGTAGAACTCAACCCCTTCGCATGTTTCTCGGTTTGTGTGACTGGGCTCTTAATTCCGCCTTGTGGCTGGATCGTTGTTCGACCACCCATTTGGGTGGCAAGCGCCATAAGGAGTTTGGCTCCGACCGTGGTCCTGTGAATTTGTTCTAAATCGTTAAGCACTTGTGCTTCTAATACAGGACCTGTCCCTGGATCACTTAGCTCCGCCAGTGACGGATCTATGTTCAAATCCGTTCCTGGACCCCAAGGTTCTTGGTAAACATGTCGCGTGGCGGGGCGCCAAAAAGTGCTACGGGTCTGAGCCGTTTGAATGTATTTCTGCTTCTTCGTATTGTCACTTATCCAGTGATATTGATTCCCTCGTCTCACCCAAAATGCTTGGATTATGTGAGTAGGGGCGCGGGTGATTTCAGCGTGGAGTCCATCGTGGGCGCGGGTGCCGGCATCTTGTGTATCCTCGGTGGTGAAGGAAGCGGTTTCCTTGTAAGGCTCTGCCTCTTCTTTATGCCTGATGCCTTTCCCCTGCTGTTGCACCACGTGAGTTAACTCATGGGCAAGTATTTGCTCGCCCTCTTGCGCGCTTGGGTGATATTCGCCATGTCTGAAAAAAATGTCCTGTCCGGTGGTAAAGGCGCGGGCTTGGAGCGAGCGATTGAGAGTATCCGCTTGAGTATCAGTGTGAATTCTGACCTGACCGAAGTCAGCGCCCAGCGCTCGTTCCATCGAGCCGCGAACCGTGTCTGGGAGCGGCTGTCCCCCACCTCGCGCACTATGGATGCTGCTCTCGACTTCCGGTGAGATATTCATCTTTACACCACTAACCGGGGGGAGCGATGGCGCTTTACTGTCCAACTCTTGGCGCCGCGCTGGCGGACTCACGTGCGTACTGACCTGCCCGACTACCTGTTGAGCGACGTGATCGGCTTCCTGCTCGTAGGGGTCGTCCACAGGACCGAGCTTCAGCTTGGGTTGCAGACGTAGCCCCGTTTGTCCGCCTACGAGTTGTCTTACCGCTCGGTTGCCAATCGTGCGCTGAAGCTGCAACGCGTCCGCTCGGTGTAACGACCCTGGGGCCGCTATGGCGTGTTGAATGAGTGTGGCGGGATGGGCTGGCCTTCTCAATGGCTCAGAGGTTGGCTGGTTCGTCAGGCTCTGAGTTTTAGACACAAGAGTTGGGTCTTTTGTGCATTGTCGTGATTGGCGTATGGGCATGACCGACGTCTCTTAATACTGTTCAAAAAAAATCGCTCAGCTAGCACTCCAGGCCGCATTTTCCCAAAAAAAGAGAGCTAGAGGAAAAGATCAGCTTTGTCACAACCTTGATTTTTCTCGTCGTAGCAGTCTCTCACGCACCCGACGAGGGAGGCTACATCAACTTGGTAACTTTCAGGCGTGAGTCCATAATCAGGGCTTTGATGATCTTTTGGACGCTCTCGGGTGAATTCACATTCACCTTGAGTTTGTTTTT
>JACXTT010002879.1_pt1 | contig 26939 bp, 14 predicted proteins | sample 9270951 | NCBI WGS metagenome assembly JACXTT01 (sample SAMN15532306, study PRJNA645909) | rock metagenome | isolation source: weathered quartz diorite | place: Puerto Rico | collected 2017-06-21 | reverse complement strand
CCCAGTTGCGGGCGGCCTTGCTCCGGCACGCCGCATCGGCCACGGCAACCACGGCTCAGGCCGCATAGGAACCACTCAGGAGCCGCCAGCGAATCTCAACTAAGAATGGGATTGACTCCCCGGGATGAGCTTCCGTTGATTCCGTAGTTTGTTTGCGACTCCTCTGTTCTACGGAAATCCGCGACCCTCACTGGTGGCGGAGATAACCACATAATCTTTAAATATAAATATAAAGATAGAGATGCTGACTGCTCAATCTCATAGCAAAAACCATAAAGATAGAACTCGGGGATGCCATTTATATCTAAACCGGTTACATGTGTCAAGCACTAAATTTCCCGTCCATACGCCATCCGTGTGCATTTAACATTGCCTTGACCCAGTCGACTTACGGCGTTTAAAAAGGAGAAACTACCTCCATTTGACTTCTATATCAATTCAGATTACACGTGGGAACTCGTCGAGGAAAAGACGGAAAGGATGCTTCAAATATTGAACAACATTGTCGAGGGCCATGTGCTTCGAGTGTTGAGCTGGCGTTAGCCCGATAAAGAACAAATTGTGCGATTCGCAAACGAGAGGGAACTCGAAGAGTACGTCCGCAGACTGATCGTCGATCGTATCGCGCGTGTAAATCCAGAGATCTACGCACTTAAGAACAAAAAAGCTGTTGATATCGTTGTCTGTCGAGACCGTCCAACTCCCACGGTCTTTTTCCTAAGTGGCACACGGCCGGCAAGAAGTGTTTGGGGTGGAGATTATTGTTCAAGATTGAGCATGAGACCATAGGAGCTCTGACCTGGGTCGGTTTTTTGGCTCTTCGCGAATCGCGAAGGCAAGCCGCTGGATGAGGCCAAAACGCGAAGGGTTTTTAAGGCCACCATAGACAGGATTGGACTCCCCACGTTTGTGCCCTATGATCTGCGGCACACGTTCGCGTCGATCTTGCTGTCCAATGGGGTGCCCTTGCTCTACGTCTCAAAGCAACTCGGGCACAGCAAGCCCGACACCACGCTCAAGTACTATGCTCATTGGATCCCCGACGCGGGAGCCAATTTTGTGAATCAACTCGATCTTGGCACCAAAAGTTGGCACCAAGTCCCCGATCAGGCTCCGACGAAGAGAGTGCCGCTTTCCGAAAAACCGATTTCTAAAAGGAAATTTAAGTGGAGCCGGCGGTCGGGATTGAACCGACGACCTGCTGATTACGAAATGCAGGCAGTCGTCAACAACATCAAATATATCAGGGAAATCAATGGGCAGATCGCGGCAAACCGTGACATCCCGGACGCAAACATGCAACTATCCGCAACCAGGTCGTGGCCCGTCCGAGCCGTAATATTGCGCCGATCAACCGCACGCATTCCCCGTCTCATCGCGTCACTGGACGACGCCGATATCCTCGTTCACTCTCACTCGTTCCGTGCGCTGCGCATACTCAACAACCTGACCTCCAATCTCCCGGCCCAGCGTCAACCCGTTGCGATTATCGCTGGAGAAGTGAATCCCGCCGTAGAGCCGCGAGATCGCGGACTCTTCAGCCATTGCGCGGAATTCAGCAGCTCGATCGGGGATCAGGAATGCGAGAACCTCCGCCGCCGCTGCGGACTGGGCTGAATGCCCCGACGGATACCCTGGAAACGGAGGCGTCTTAATATAGGAAGTAAAGTCTGCGATGACCTGATTCGGCCGCGCGGTCCAATACGTATATTTGGCGTCCCAACAGACGATGAACGCGTCGGCCATTGCCATGCTGACCAACGCCATCGCATAAGCCGCGCGTGGCGGATCGTGGGCGAATTCGCGGCTGATATGTTGTTCCGCGATCTGAATCCAGTGCCCGGCAGGTGTGATGGTGCCGGGGCCGTCCGACCACTTGCGCGCAATCGCCCGTTGTTCATCGGTTAGGTGTTCCGCGACCAAGATCATCTCGTCGATATCCGCTTGAAATGCGGGCGAGCCGGGGGCCGGCGGTGAAGGCAACGGCACGTCCCCGCCGCTCTCAAGAACCCACGGGCGCCATAATCCCGCCTTAGGATCAGCTGCCATCCCCACCAATGGCGGCTTCCAATAGCCGGGGCCCTGCGGAATCGTCAGTCGGTATGACTGATCCGAGCCGTCGTGCTTTCCGCGCCGAACGACTTCGGCTCCTACCTGAGCTCCCAACACCCTCCCGGCTTCAATGTCCGCTCGAGAATTTGCTCCAGCCGCAATGCGCGACTCACTCGCTTCCTGAGCCAATCGGCGGAACATGATGACATCGACTTGAAACAGATAGGATAAGACAGCGGCGGCCGCAGTCGCCACGGCGGCGTGTTCATCGGGATAGCGAGGACTCTCTGAAGCCGCACCGATTGGCGTGTCAGTGGATAGGGCATGCACTGGCGATCGACCGTCGTCGGCATATTTGGCATCCCAGACCGCAGCAGCGGCGTCGGACATGGCCACGTGGAGCAAGGCGATGGCCCGCGCCGCGCGCACCGGGCTCAGATCGTATTGCGCAATCTTTTTGAGCAGGACCTCGGTCCACTGATGCGTGAGCAGACCGTCGTCGCCTAGTCCGATGGCCCCGCGTCCATCAGCTGCCGGGTTCTGTTGGGGGGCACGATCGTCCGAACTGGCCGAGGCATGGCCAGTGGCGGTTTGAGCCGGTGGCGGAGGACGGAATTGACCGGAAGAAACCAGTACGATGGTTGGCCATGACGGGAACGCCGTGTGCTCAGCCGCTCCGCCTTGCGACGCGGGCTGCTCCGCATAAACCGAGGCGGCCGCCAGCACGCCGACCGCGATGGAGAGAGTCCACGCCGCTTGTTTCATGGGACGTTCTGGTGACCTTCAGATCGCACGGCGCCAGGCAGTCGCGCCTTGGCCGCCACGACCTCCTCAACCCACTAGGGCGGGCTAGTCAACCACGGCGTAAAGTCCACGAAGTTCGACACCGGGCTTCCACTCCCCCCCGGATTGGAGCTGTGTGTGGGGCCTGAGGCGTCGCCCCACCAATTGTTTTCCGCGTCCAGAATAATCGAACTCGTTGCGTTGAACACGCCGTAGAGCGCATGATTCGTGATGCTGTTGAAATTGATGGCTGGGGAACTGCCGGTCGCGTGGATGCCGTAGCCGCTGCTATTTCGAATCGTGCTGTGTTGGATAGGAAACGCGGCGTTGTTCAGCCGAATATTGGAATTGTTGCCGCCCGCACCGCCATACTCGATGACGACATAGTCCAGTCGCGTGCTGGCATCGATCGTATTGGGCGCAAAGCTCAATCCATCCCAGTCTCCGGCGACTGGACTCGTTTGGTTCGACGTCAATACGATCGGAGCCGCTGACGTGCCCACGGCGTAAAGTCCGCCATCGCCTCCGGCGACGAACGCCCCGATGCTGAACCCGAACCCTGATCCAAAGCGGATCATAAGCCCCGGTTCGAGTGTGAGAACGGCACCGCTGGTGATGTTCACATCGGCGGACACGACGTACGGGACCCCTTCGTTACGCCATGTCTGCGTGGTCGTGACCGACGCGTCAAAGACCTCAATGGCGTTGGGACTATTGCCGCTATACGTATTGCCGCCGAGCTGTCCGACGCTGTTGGCTCGCACGCGCACCGGATATGACCCGTTGTTTTGCACCGTGCTTCCGGTGATCGCCAAAAGTCCGTTGGTACCTTCCTGCCTGATCCCGTATCCGGCGTTCTGGCTCACGTCGCTATTCTGGATTGTGAAGTCGACCGACCCGGTCAAGCGTATTCCGTGCGCACTGCTGTGGCGTATCGCGGCATGTTGCACGGTCAACGAATTGTTGTTGATCCGAATATCGGCGCCGCTGGAGCCGCCTCCCCCGTATTCAACAATGATGTGATCCAATTGGGTACTGGCGGCGATCGGCGCATTCACCAAATCCAAGCCTTTCCAGGCCCCGGGGACAGGACTCGCTTGATTCGACGTGAAGATGATGGGATCAGCCGCGGTGCCGATCGCGACCAGCCCGCCCGTCCCACCCACAACTTGAACGCCGACCGTCAGCCCAAGCCCATTGGCAAAACGAGTCTCCACGCCCGGATTCATGGTCAAAACAGCGCCGCTTTGAACCGTGACATCGGCTCCCGTTATGACGTATGGAACTCCTTCGGTGCGCCAGGTTTGGGTCGTGACGAGCCCCTGCCCGAGGACTTCAATCGCATTGGGGTTATTACCGCCGTAGGTGTTTCCGCTCAATCGTCCGACAATATCCGCTCTCACTTTGATGGGATATGAACCGTTGTTCTGAATCGTATTACCCGTGAGCGTCACGATGCCAAGCGCAGTGTCTTGGAGGAACCCATACGCGGCGTTGTTCGTCATCGCCACGTGATCGATCACATAATCAAACTCGCCGACCTGTGTTCCCTGAAGACGAATCCCCTGCCCGCTGCTGTAGCGAGCCGTGCTTCGTCGAATCACGGCCCGCGCAGGCGACACGACATTATCGAGATGGATATTGGCGGCGCTGGTACCGGACCCGCCATACTCCACGACGACGTAGTCCAAGATTGCGGCATCATTGAACGCCGTGTTTGCGAACCGTACGCCTTTCCAGTCTCCAGGGGCCCGCGTCGGCTGGGCAGAGGTGAAGGTGACCGGAGCGGCAGCCGTCCCCACTGCCGAGAGTGTTCCCGATCCCGCCCCTTGTCCGGCCAGTCCCACCACCAGACCCAATCCGGTGCTAAAGCGAAGCTCCAAGCCGGCTTCCAGGGTAAGTACCGCACTATTGCTCACAGTCATGTCAGACGTAATCACGATGAACGGGACGCCTTGATTGCGCCACGTCTGCGTCGTCGTCACCGATCCGCCGATGACCTCGATGGCATTCGGATTGTTGCCGGAGTACGTGTTGCCGTTGAGCAGGGCAACACCATTTGCCCCAATACGCAACGGGTACGCGCCATTATTAGTCATGCTACTGGATGTCACGCTGACCGGAAGGATGGTTGACTCCTGAATCAAGCCATAGCCGGCGTTTTGTGTGACGGTTGATTGGTCCAAGGTCAGTCCGGAGACCGTTTGGAGTCTGATCCCATGACCGCTGCTCTGCCGAATCGTACTGCGGACAATCGTGATTTCGGCATTATCCAGCCGAACATTGGCATTGTTCGTTCCCGCCCCGCCGTATTCCACGGTGACTCGGTCCAGTCGTGTGCTGGCGTCGATGGTATTGCTGGTAAAATTGAGCCCTTTCCAGTTTCCAGGCGCAGGAGAGGATTGGTCGGACGTAAAGACGATCGGACCCGCCGCCGTGCCGATGGCCGATAAGCCACCAGCCCCACCGGCGCTCGGAAACCCGACAGTCACCCCGGTGCCGGTCGAGAAGCGCACCTCCACTCCCGGGTCTACGGTCAGAACGGCATTATTGATGATCGTCAGATCGCATGTCACCCGAAACGGGCTGCCGGTGAGCCGCCACGTCGTGTTGGTGGTAATTGTGGTACAGACGGTCGTGGCACTTCCCTGAGGCGCGGCTTGAACCTGATTCGACAACCCGCTCTCCGAGAACCCGAGTTGTGTCGCCGTGACCACATAGTAGTAGGTGGTCCCGTTGGTCACGGTCTGATCGCGGAAATAACTCGTCGTAATCAATGACGTAGTCAGCCGTGTGTACGGCCCCCCGCTTGCCGTGCCGCGATACACGTGAAAGCCTTCGAAATTGGGCTGCGCGTAGTCATCCCAATCCAAGATCACTTGTTGGTTGCCGTCCTGAACCGTGAGATTGCTGGGCGCCACGCTCTGCTGAGAAATAGTAATGGGAATAGATGCAGAGCCGGAGAACGTCGTGACCGTCGCTTGAAATGTTCCGGTGGCGGCGGTCAAGGCCGTGGTAAACACGGCGGAGATGCTTTGATCTCTCAACACAACATTACTAATAGCGATGCTCGGATTGGTCGTCGTCAACGTGCCGGAGAGAAAGTTTTGGCCGGCCAATGTCACGCTCGTCTGCGTGCCGCGGTTAAACGAATTCGGGGTAATTGAATTAATTGTCGGAGTAAACGTACTCGCGGTAGTTCTCTGAATCGAGAGAAGGTTCCCGACAGGATCGTAGTTATAGATCGCAACCTGACCCTGCTCATCCACCACTCGAATTAATCGACCAAGCTCGTCGTAGACATACCCAGCCTGCCCAGCTTCGGTAACGACTGGAAGCAGCGCGAGGAGCGTAAGAATAACTATCATCAACCACTGAGGAGCTTTGAGTCTATTTTTCATCGCACTAGGTTCGAACCCTCATTGCTATCTTAGAAATGGTTCCCGGCACCGCTTCATCTCCACCTCTCAATAGTGAACATTCGCAATTACCCACCGCCCGCCCTCTACCACCAATACCATCATGTATGTCATTGTTCCCGCATATCCTTCCTGCTCCCATTTCACCTGCACAGATACTTCCAGGCTGTCCGGGGCGACAACATTTACTTCATTAATCTTGTAACCCTGCCACACACGCTCGGGCTCTGACATTGGGATCACATACTGTTCGGGCTTTGTTATGCTATAAACCTTACCTATAATTTCCTGGTATTTCTTAGAGAGCATTGTATATCTATCCCGGTCCATAGTTCGTGGGTCCCAATACGTACCAGCCACCTTTAGGCCATTGATCATTTGGGATTTTGTGATCTTTCCTTGGCACGGGGTCACATCGGTGCTGGTCGGCATGAGGAAGAACCGCATGATAGAGTATTCATCCAATACACATGAAGCTATTGCATGACTTGGGTAAGATAAAACCATTATTCCACACAAGCACGCAGCTCGAGTTAGATAGGGCATTCTTTTCGGGACTATCATTTCCGCCCTCCCGTGCGATTACTTGGGCCACTCCTAGTATTTGGGCTTGGGCCTGGACTAGATGGAGTCTTAGGAGGGGTGTAAGGCGGAATCCGACCATAAGTACCATTCTTGTCATATCCCCACTGTGCTGGATTTTGTGGCGTCCTCCCCTCGCGGAGATCCACGTGGACGTGGGGCCCCTCTCCATTACGCCCATGATATCCCTCTTCGTACCAACCCACCCCGTTGAGACCGGAAAAGGTGTCAGGAACCATTTTGGGCCAGTTCCCGCGCTTTCTTCGGCCGCCCTCGCATGCGGAGCGTCGAGAGCAGGTCCCATCTCGCCACCATCTGGTCCACCCAGCCACACTCCCAAATGGCTGCCCCTTTGTCACGCTCCGGCGCACCGCCGTGAGATCCCCCGCGGGCTCCGGCTCGTTCACCCACCGGACCCAGTCCGCCAGCCGATCCACGGGCCACCCACCGAGCGGGACCACGCCATCCCCGGCTTGCCGCTGCCCACAACTGCCCCACCGCCACTGCTCGGCGCGCTCCACCAAGCCCGCCCGCAGCGCGTTGCGCTCCACATACCGACAGACCGTCAACAGATGGGCATCCTGTTGGACGAGAAAGGATTTAAATCGCCCTTGATAGAGATGGCCGTGCCCGACGGTGTGATGGTGCGCGTGCCAACGCTGGGTATGCGTGAGCGTAATCCACCCGATGAATCGGGAGAGCTCGCCCGCGCCAGATGGCCACAGCACCAGATGCCAATGGTTCGGCATCACACAGTACGCCAGGATGCGCATCGGCACGCGGTCGCACGCTTCCGCCAGCACCTGCTCGAAGGCGGCGTAGTCGCCGTCCTTCTCGAACAAGGCCACTCGACCATTCGCGCGATTAAGCACGTGGTAGACCAAGTCGCCTGGCGCCGTGCGCAGAGGACGCCCCATGATTAGGCTTGAGCCCTCATTGTTGTCTCAGAAATGGTTCCTGACACCTTTTTCATCCTCCTTTTTCATCCTCATCACTGCACATTCAGTCATTTTCGGGGTCTATTTCTTTTCTTATTTGGGAACCGTGGATGCTTTATGAGGGCAGTCAAAACCACACTTCTCAAATCATTTATCATGGGAGTTCTAATTTTCTGGACAGATTGATAGAGACTTAGAAGTTCCTTAGTGCTTACCTGAGGGCGATCCGCGGCACGTTTTGCTAGTGCTAATAGAGCTTTCTCCCTTACATAGACTGACTGATCGTGCTGAACCGTTTTCTTCAATCTCCGAATATCTAGCGAAGGGTTGCCCACAATATGGCCTCGATGCTCTTCATCCTCTCCCTCAAATCGCTTCAGCCATTTCTCCAATATATGGTTAGGTGTATTAGGGTTCTGCTCTATGGATGCCTCGATTCCGCTAACAGCCGTCGCAAGCTTGGATAGTGTTTTGCCATCGGTTTCCACTGACTCCGCGATCCCCTGCATAATCACGGATATATCCTCATAGATCTCGATGAGTTTATCCACAATCGTGACAGAGGTATCTGATGTAATATCAACTTCCACCACCTTACTAAGGATGCTCAGGGAAGACGTCTTCTTCCTACCCTTTACATGTTGGCCGCCCAATACCTCACCTCACATGTCTCTGCGATGTAAAAGAGTGCATTATTTCCTACCGCCTAGAACTCCATCCTGATCATAATTATCGGGAAGCATATCGTCCGCTGAAAGTTCTCCTGAAAGAAGCCCGAACGGATCAATCGCCTCTCCAAGGGCAGCCAGAGCATCGTCTGCCATCGCGATATCCACTATTGTCAAACCTAACCCAAGCAGACCAGCCTTCTTAAGGGCTTTTTGCAACTCTTTGAGGCCTTTCTTTGAAAGGCGTTCACCAGTCTTCTCAGCACCTCGGTAAATTTCTCCTGTATATGCATCAACTTTCAAAGGTGAATTCGGAGAACCGATATGCCCGTGAGGGTCGCTAGGATGTGCTTTGTCAGCGTCATTGGGATGAACGAATATCGGTTCATCATGAGCCCCCTTAATTTTGATAAGGCCGAGTGGATCTATGAAGTTTGTTGGGTTATTCCCGACGTATGCATAGAAATTGTGATCACCTCCATTAAAACCAATTTGATCTTCACTGATAAATCGCTGGAAGACCGGGCTATAGTACCTTGCCCTGTAATAGAAAAGTCCGGCTCCGTCGTCTTCTCGCCCCGTGTACTGCAACACGCTTGAGTTTGGTCCACTGCGACTCGTTCGCCCAAACGGCTCGTACTGATAGCGCGTCTGGGCAGTACCGCTCATATCCGTGAGGACGATGCTTGAGCGCACAGCGTCGGCATGGTAGTACTCAGTACTCGGGCCGATACGTATAAAGGATTCGTCTATATTCAGCGAGCGAATATAGGATGCGGAACTCACCCCACCACGAAGTTCCTGCGCCACATCCTGACCGTCATATAGATACTGCGTTGTAATGCCGTTGACGGACTTGGTCGACCGCCGTCCCATCGCATCGTACGAAAAACTGGCGTTCACAATCAGTCCGTTGATGGCGATCAGCCGGTTCCTCGCATCCCACGTATAGGAGGTTTCGCCGATCGTATCCGTCTGGTTGGTTAGATTCCCATTGAGATCGTAAATCAAGTTCTGGACAGTACTGCCAAATTGAACCTGTTCGTTGGCAGCATCATACGCGGCCTGCACAGCCTCAGGGAGAACGGTAGCATGGTCATTCGCACGCGTTACCCCAATGCGGTTTCCCGCAGCGTCGTATGTGTATGTGAGTGCCTCGACCAGAGCGGTCGGACCTTGATGGAGGATGCTTGTAAGCCGCGAGGCCGTGTCGTACCCATAGTTCGTGGTCACGCCGTTGGGATACGCCAAACTCGATCGTCTGCCCGCTACGTCGTATCCCAGGCCAACGGTCAGGGTCCCTTGGCTTACTTGGGTCAAACGTGAGGCCGCATCGTAGTGATAGCTCACAGGGCTCTGTCCACCAACCGTCATGGTGTCGCGTCTTCCCAGGACATCATAGCCATATGACACCACACCTTGCGGCGTCAGTTCCCGCACGAGTCGATCCCGGTCATCATAGGTCTGCTCGATTCGCCCTGACGTGGAATCCTCTGCTGCGACCATCCGCCCACCAGCGTCGTAGACAAATGAGGTCTCACTGCCGTCGGCATACTGTGCGTGGGCTCTCCGGTTCACCGCATCATAACTAAACTGGCTTAGCTGTCCCTTGCGATCAGTAAACGTGGCGAGATTGCCACTGGGATCGTAGCTATATGACTCGCTCCGGTTCAGCGGATCGGCCCGAGTCTCTAACCGATCCATATTGTCGTAGCCGTATGTCGTCGAATGGTTATTGGCATCCGTGACTGTAAGCAGATTGCCGTTCGAGTCATATCCGAATGCGGTCATGCCGTTCAGGGCATCTGTGATCTGCGTGACCCGATTCAGGTCGTCATAGTCGTAGTGTGTGGTGAATCCCCGAGGGTCCGTCAGGTCGGTCAGACGGCTGACCGCGTCGTAGGCCCGCCGCGTGGTATTACCCAAGGGGTCGCTGGTCGCGATCAGGTTGCCTACATTGTCGTATTCAAATGTGGTGATGTTATTGAGCGCGTCGGTCACGCGGGTCGGTTGACCGAATGCGTTGTATGCCAAGGTGGTGCGGGCGCTTGTGGGGTCTTCAGTGGCCGTCAGATTCCCTTGCGCGTCATACTCAAATTGTGTGACCTGATTGAGGGCATCGGTGATACGGGTCACGCGATTGAACGTCGGTTCGTATTCAAAGCTCGTCACGTGGTTCTCTGGATCCGTAAGCGTGATGAGATTCCCTGTTCCATCGTAGGCGTAGTGCGTGCTCCGCCCCAGTGGATCAGTCACCAGCATGGGCTGACCGGCCAGGTTGAGGACCGTGGTCGTGATCTGCCCCAAGGCGTCAGTCACCGTCCGAACGTCGCCGAGCTGTTCGGTGGGGCTCCATGCTTGGAGCACCTTCTGATATCGCGTATCGTGCCCCAGCGGGTCTCGCATCACGGTCTCGATCAGAACAGGAGGAGCAACCGTATTTATCGTGCGCAAGGGCCGATCCATGAGTAGGTTTACAACCGCATCTCTGCCTTGGAAATGGTTCCTGACACCTTTTTAATCTCCGTCTTCCCACTCGGTGCGACTCTCATATTCGCGCCATTCGCGCCAAGACTGCCTGGCAGCATCAAAACCCAGAAAGCTATATATATAGCCAGTAAAATCCTCATGGGACCACTATAAGGGTATTGTCACCACTCTGGCCAATCAGATTACGGATCTCTGGGCGTATAACAATGCAGCCTCGCGACGCATCCTGAGACTCATAGTTACTAGACCCATGTATTCGAAAACCAAACCGCTTCCCTGGTCGCCCCAGGATACAGGTGTTGCACTAGAATCTTGAACCCAGACTGACACCTTTTTCATCTCTGGCGCCGCGCCCATCGTCACCGAGATTGCTTGAACTGCGATCCATCCAACTGAACCTCATATAGGAACGCATGAGTTCGGAATGAAGAAAAATCAATTGAGTCAACATCTGGCGCATAGTAGAAGAGAATACGGTTTTCACGCCAGCCATATAACTCAAAATAGTCTGAGCCATTCGGATACGCCTTATTCAATGTCCTCGGATTCACTATGCGATTTGTACTCTTAGAGATACAGTCATATAGATAAACTCCGGGATCTCCGTAGACCGGGCTCACAGTGTAAACAAGGAGGCTGTCAGACAGGTAGCCGACACCAGTGATATCGTCCACTATATGTTTTTCGTCTCCTTGAACGGAGGGAATAAGTTGTATAAATCCGCCGATTTTGCTCGTTATCAGAACGATAGGACACTTGCCGCCAAAAGATTCATAGCTACCAACCTGATTAATTACTTCGTTTCGCTGAGATCTCACTGCTATTTGACTCTGTAGCTCGGCCGGCTCTAGAAGTGAACATCCTGCCACTAGGGCCGAAGTCAAACTTGCAATTATTTCGATAGATCTCATCGAATCGGAGACCTGAAAAGGTGGACCTGAAAAGGTGTCAGAAACCATTTTGAGTCAGTTCCCGTTCCCTCTTCGGCCGCCCGCGCATTCGGAGCGTCGAGACCAGGTCCCATCTCGCCACCATCTGTGCCACCCAGCTCTCGCTCCCAAAGGGTTGCCCCTTCGTCACGCTCCGGCGCACCGACGTCAGATCCCCTACAGGCTCCGGCTCATTCACCCACGATACCCAGTCCCCTGGCCGATCCACGGGCCATCCACTGAGTGGGACCGCGCCATCTCCGGCCTGCCGCTGGCCACAACTGCCCCACCGCCACTGCTCAGCGCGCTCCACCAGCCCCGCCCGCAGCGCGTTGCGCTCCACATACCGACAGACCGTCAACAACCCACCCCAGAAATCGGGAGAGCTCGCCGGTACCAGACGGCCACAGCACCAAATGCCAATGGTTTGGTATGACGCGGTACGCCAGGATGCGCATTGGCACACGGACACACGCCTCCGCCAGCACCCGCTCAAAGGCGGCATAGTCTCCGTCCTTTTCGAACAAGGCGACTCGGCTATTCGCGGGATTCAGCACGTGATAGACCAGGTCGCCTGGCGCCTGGCGCAAGGGCCGCCCCATGGCTAGCCTCCAGACCTCACTCTATCTTGGAAATGGTTCCTGACACCTTTTCCGTCTCTTTTTCTTCGTATATCCCTTAACCGTCTGTTCGACCTCTTCCATTGTGGTCACGCCTTCTCTAAATTGCACTCGAAAATAGTTCCACGGGAAGTCATTTGGATGAAGCCGCGCTGGAAACGCTTTCCGTGTTACATACTGCTTCGCAGTTCCACCCAACGCCTCAGCAAGTCTCTCTTCATCTCGCGATCCAGTCACGTGATCAACTCCCAAAAACAGCAGCACTGCTCCCACCACAATAGATAGGTACCTCAGGACTCTCATCTTCTTCTACGTCATATTAATGAAGCGAATCCGCTCTCTCCTAACACCTTTTCTAATCTCCAGTTACCCATTCGCGCGATTCAGCACGTGATAGACCAGGGCACAGGGCGCAAGGGCCGCCCCATGACTAGCCTCCAGACCTCATCTCTATCTTAGAAATGGTTCCTGACACCTTTTCCGTCTTCTGACACCTTTTCCGTCTGCCTTTTCCGTCTGCCTAGAATCTTGAACCCAGACTGACGCCTTTTCATTTCCCTCATCCTTCTACACTGAGATGACATGAAACCGTTTCTAAGCATTTCCTTTTTCGTCCGGATACCACGTAAAACCAGCTCCGACTGTTTTGGCTGAATCATCCTCCGTTACACTTTCTACCCAGAGATGTGGTGGATTGGCCAGACTATTCAGCAAATGAGCTCCTAATTCTTTGCGCGCTAGATCACAAGCCTTCAACTTCGCGTCCTCGGGGTTGAGTGCATCTACCCATCTCGTAGTGAAGAATCCCCATACCCCTGCTACGTCATCAACATTAAGAATACAGTTGCTACCTTCTATGAGAACTTTATAGCGAACCACCCTCGCAATCATTCCTCAACCAGCAAACGCCAATTTCAACTGACCTCTTATCATTGACATGGTGGTTTACGGCAACCGAGAGGCAACATATCGTCGTCTGATAATTCTCCGCTAATTGCATCAAACGGATCTACTAACGACCCCACGGTGGCGACCAACCCCCAAAACGTATGCCCACGCTTCCCTGGCGTCTGATAGTGTGGCCGTCCTGTCCGGCCTTCTCCGAGGTCGTGGCCTTCGTGCTTCTCAATGCGCTTACCTCCTGCGTTAGCTTGCTCGATTTCATGTGCTGCCTGTCGACTCGCGGCTTGAATGTCTTTACCCGCTTCCCTCGCCCGGACGGCATCAGCCTTCGAATACAGTGCCTTAACCACCCTATCTTTCCCCTTGTCCACAAGTCGCATTATCCATCCAACCGGCGAAAGCCCATCTGGGTCGGAATAGTTAACTGGATTATTCTGAACATACGAATAGAAGTTTGTGTCACCTGAGTAAAACCGGAGAGAGTCCTCGCTCAAAAAACGCTTCTGGGTCGAAGCATAATACCTTGCCCGATAATAGAAGAGCCCACTGACATCATTCTCGCGCCCAGTATACTGAAATTGGTTAGTGCTGGCTCCTAGCACTGTCGTCTCCCCGAATGGTTCATACTTATATGTCGTCTGAATAGACCCGGTGTAATCCGTTAGCGACGAGGTTGAACCGTTAGCATCCTGGTGAAAGTATTCTGAGGTTGAGCCGTTGCGAATAAAGATTTCGTCGACATTCAGCGATTGGAGGTAAAAAGCCGGAGGGGCAGCGTCGTAGAACTCCATTGTGACGTCGAGGTCGTCGTAAAGGTACTGACTGCTCACCCCATTGACGGTTTTGCTCAACCGTCGCCCGAAGACATCATACCCAAAGCTCGCACTCACTGATAGCCCGTCTATTCCTACCAGTCGGTTCCTGGCGTCCCAGGTATATGTTGTCGTGCCTGTCGTGTCGATCTGGCTAATCAGATTTCCATTGGCATCATACGTTGAATTCGGCGTAGTACCGTTGAACTGGACCTGTTGGTTGGCTGCATCATACGCTGCCTGCACAACACCCGGGAGCAACGCGGCCTGATTGTTCCCACGAGCCACCCCAATACGGTTACCCGCCGCGTCGTAAGTGTATGTAAACGTTTCGATCAACGCAGTCGGGCCCTGATGGACGATGCTCGTGAGCCGCGAGGCCGTGTCGTACCCGTAGCTCGTAGTCACGCCGTTGGGATACGTCAAACTCGATCGTCTGCCTTCCACGTCGTATCCCAGGCCAACGGTTAGGGTCCCTTGGCTAACTTGGGTCAAGCGCGAGGCCGCATCATACTGATAGGTCACGGGGCCTTGGCCACTGACCGTCATGGTATGGCGTCGTCCCAAAACATCGTAGATGTAGGACACCACGCCTTGAGGAGTCAATTCCTGCACGAGGCGATCCAGGCCATCATAAGTCTGTTCGATTCGCCCTGACGTGGAATCCTCAGCCGCGACCATCCGTCCACCGGCGTCGTAGGCAAAGGAGGTCTCACTGCCGTCCGCATACTGTGCGTGGGCTCTCCGGTTCACCGCATCATAAGTAAACTGGCTGAGCTGTCCCTTGCGATCCGTGAACGTCGCCAAGTTGCCGGTGGGATCGTAGGTGTACGACTCGCTGCGGTTCAGCGGATCGGATCGAGTCTCTAACCGATCCATATTATCGTAGCCGTATGTCGTCGTGTGGTTATTGGCATCCGTGACCGAAAGCAGGTTGCCGTTTGAGTCATATCCGAACGCCGTCAAACCATTGAGCGCATCAGTAATTTGTGTGACCCGATTCAGGTCGTCATAGTCATAGTGCGTGGTGAATCCTCGGGGGTCTGTCAGACCGGTCAATCGGCTGACGGCGTCGTAGGCCCGCCGCGTGGTGTTACCCAAGGGGTCGCTGGTGGCGACCAGGTTGCCCACGCTGTCGTACTCGAATGCGGTGGTGTTGTTGAGCGCATCGGTCACGCTGGTCGGTTGACCAAACCCGTTGTACGCCAAGGTAGTCCTGGCGCTTGTGGGGTCTTCGGTAGCCGTCAGATTTCCTTGTGCGTCATACTCGAACCGCGTGACTTGGTTCAGGGCATCGGTGATACGGGTGACCCGGCTGAACGTGGTTTCGTATTCAAAGCTCGTGACGTGGTTTTCTGGATCCGTGAGTGTAATGAGATTGCCCCTCTCGTCGTAGGTATAGCGCGTACTTCGTCCCAACGGATCAGTCACCAGCGTCGGCTGGCCAGCCCGGTTGCGGACCGTGGTGGTGACCTGCCCCAAGGCGTCAGTCACCATCTGAACCTCGCCAAGCTGTTCGGTGGGGGTCCACGCTTGGAGCACTTTCTGGTACCGCGTATCGTGCCCCTGCGGGTCGCGCATCACGGTCTCGACCAGGACAGGAGGGGGAACAACCACGTTTCCGGAGCCTGCACCTGAATAGTTTCTCTGCTGTGCGGGAGTGAATGGACATTCAGGTTGCCCCCCTGAACAACCAATCACACTCGGAAAGCCAATAAAACGGTAATAGAAGCGATACTGTCCGCCATCCGCCAGTGTCTGGCGAGTTAGGTATCTCCCCGTATACTCGTTGGTCAGATACGTGATATTTCGTGCATCCGTAATGGTCTCGATCCCTCCGCTTGCGGCATACGTGTAGTGAGTGACTCCGCCTTCGGGATCGGTCATGGTCGCGAGTCGTCCGTCGGAATGATAGCTGTACTGCACGGTCCGCCCCATGGGATCGGTCAGTTGCGTGATGCGGCCGTTCGTGTATTGAAAATTGATAGCCCGTCCAGCGGAGTCTTCAATGGACTGAATCGGCGATCCGCTCGTCCGATGAATCGTAATTCGGTTACCCACTCGATCAGCCTGCTCGACGAGGAACAAGGCGGCGCCGAACAATGGCCCCTGGAACTTCCACGTCGCTCCATCTTTAAACCGCAATTGAAGATCTCCGCCCGGCAGGGTGCTCAAGACCGCTCCGACAAACTCGGGAAGGCGGAACCCGCTCGCGTTGAGAAACGTTCCATTAGGCTGCTTGTTGAACTGGAGGCGCGTGTTGCCAGGCAGGATGAGTCGATAGATGTTGACATTCTCTTGCAGCAGCACCACATCGACTGACAGCATCCAGCCAACGCCTAACGGAGCCGGGAAACTCCCAATCTTGTTGAATGCGTCGTACGGGTTAAAAATGCGACTCAAGGCGAGCGGCAGACGGCCGGGCAACACCAAATCCGTCTTTTGCACGATCTGCTGCCCCAAGCCCAGATTGACCGGGTCTGCTCCGGTGGGACTGTTCGTATCATTGTTCGGTTGGCTATCTTGGTTTTTCAACCAACAGAACAACCCGCAGACTCCGCAGAACCGCTGGATACCGACCCCGGCATCGGACACGATCTGGCTGCCATCTAGGCTCACCGTTCCCGTACCCGCAAAGGTCCACCCCGCGGGCCCGCCCATCGGCGACGCGTTGTAATACCACAACTGTGCCTGATCTCCGGGATCGAGATCCAGATCGTTGGGCGCCGCCACCGGCAACGGAGCGCTCGGCACTCCACCCATCGGGGTGCCGAAGAAAACCTGATAGAACGACTTTGCGCCGCCAGGAGGCGGCAAGACAGGCAGTCGATCGGCGTCGACCCGGCCGAGAGCAATTTGGGTCTTCACGACTCCGTCCCAGCCGGTGATCGTCACCCCCGCGGGCAGTGTGAGCGCCAAACCGGGATACTGCGGATCGGTGATCACCTGCGTGGTCGTGGCGTTGGCGATCGGGGTAAAGCGTTCCGGCGGCGGAGGCGCGGTGATCCGGAATGGCGGAAGGTCCGTCGTCTCGCCGGCGGTCAAGGGCACGTCCGCTGCGTACATGGGATAGCCGGGAACCGCAGAGTTGGCATCGATCATCAGTTGCTGTGTGCCGGCGGGAACATCCACCATCAGGAAATTTCCGGCGCTGTCAGACTGAGTCTGGTACGTTCCCATCCTGACCTGCACGTTGGGAATGGGCTGCCCATCCACCGTGAGGAACTGCCCGGCAAGCACGGTCTGTCCTCCCGCCACCACACGGACAATCATGGTGGCGGTGTGCGTCACTGAGTGGCCGTCGATCACGGCTTCGGCGGAAATCGTCACCGACGCGTCCCCGATCGGAGTCGTCGCCACGGGTGCCACGCGCAGATTGCCTGATCGCCCGGACGTCAATTGCGGCGGATCGAAGAGCGCCGTGGCTCCGGCAGGAAGTCCAGAAACCGACAACGCCGCAAGGCCCGTGAACCGTTCAAGCCCGGTCGATGACAGTGAAATCAGGGCCGCGGCGCCGCCTCCCTGGGTCACGACGAGCACCGACGGTATGGCCTCTACGGAAAAGTCCGACGAGCGCGTGACCTCGAACGGTTGCGGCGAGACCGCAGTCCCCAATGGGGTAGTGACCGTGATCGAGCCGCTCGTAGCATCCATGGGCACGGTGGTCTGAATCGTGGTGGCGGTCGCGGAGGTGATGATGGCGGCCGTGCCGTTGAAGCGTACCTGATTGTTTGCGGCTACCGGGTCAAAGTTCAAGCCGGTGATGGTCACCGCGGTGCCGGGTGGTCCGCTGGTCGGCGATACGCTGACGATGTGGGGACTGGTCACTGTGAAGTCCGTGGTGCTGGTCACCGAGCCGCCGGCAGTCGTCACCGTAATCGGACCGGTAGTCGCCCCCTCCGGAACACTGGCGGCGATCATCATGGTGCTGCTCGTGATTTCTGCCTGCACCCCGTTGAACAAGACCGCTGCGGTGGGCCCGAAGTTCGTCCCGCTGATCGTGACCACAGTGCCCACCGGCCCGCTCGTTGGCGTGAAGCTCGTCATCGTCGGCGGCGGTGGGACCATGACGGTGAGGAGTGCGCTTCCCGTGATCGACTCTGACGCGGCGCTGATGGTGGCGGTACCAGCCGCAACTGCCGAGGCGACGCCGCTCGAGTTGATTGAGGCCACAGCCTGGTCGGAAGAACTCCACGTGACTGTCGCGCTCAGATTTTGGGTCGTGCTATCGGTGTAGGTACCGATTGCGGTAAATGACTGTGTCTCGCCCACAAAAATGGTGGGGTTATCCGGCGAGACCGCGATGGCGGTGAGCTTCGCCGGAGTCACCGTCACCTGCGCGTTCGCGCTGCCGCTCCCCAGCGTGGCGGTGATAGTGGCGGAGCCTTCGGCCAGAGAGAACACCGGGAAGTCCGCGCCGACGTCGCCTGCCGGGATGGTCACGGTGGCAGGAGCCTGCACGATACTGGAGTTGCTGCTCGTGATCGTCACGGTTTGAGGACTTGCGGACGCCGGTGAAACCGCCACGTGCAGCACGCCCGGGCTGCCTTTGGGCAGGCTCTGCGTCGCGGGGGTCAACCCGGTCACAATGGTCGGCTGCGGTGTGACCTGGACCGTGGCGCTGACCGTGGTGGCATTGAGTGACGCACTGATCGTGGCGCTGCCGGTGCTCAGACCTAGGACCGAGAACTCCACACTCACGTCACCCGCCGGAACGGTCACGGCACTTGGCGCTTGCAGCACCGCCGGAGCGGTATTGGTCAATGGGATGCTGGTATCCGTGGATTGCGCCACGTTGATCGTGAGTGTGAAGGTGCCGTTCGCACCCTGCTGGATCGACAGCGTCGTCGGCTGTAACGAGACCACCGCAGCCGGGATCGGCACAACGTGAACCGTCGCCGACTGGCTGGCGCCATTCAACGTCCCGGTGATGACCGCGTCGCCCGTTACCTGCCCGGTGACCGTGAACGACGCGCTCACGTCCCCGGCCGGCACCGTGACACTGGATGGAGCCAGGAGTCGATCCGGATGATCCACGCTGAGTGGGATGACGGTGTTGGTCAGTTGCGCCGCATTGAGTGTCACCGTGAACGTGCTGGTGGCGCCGACTTCGATGGAGAGTTCCGACGGGAGCAGCGACACCAGGGTCGGCGTGGGGGGCACCACCTGCACGGCAGCCTGGGCGGAGCTGCCGTTTACACTGGCCTGCACGCTCGCAGTACCCAACGCCACTGTGCCTATCGGGATGTCCGCCGACGTCTGACCGGCTGTGACCGTGACCGTGGCCGGAACACTGATAATTCCGCTGGGGCTGGTCGAGATCGTCATCACGGTGTTGCCGGGCTGAGCACTGGAGATCGTCACACTGACTGACGTGGTGGCACCCAGGGTCACGGAACTGGTTGCCGGCAACACCGACACCACGGTCGGCGGCGCGGGCGTCACGGTAATGGTGCTGTTCGCGCTCGTGCCGTTGAGGCTCGCCGTGATCTGCGCCGTGCCTGGACTATTGGCGCTGACCGAGAACGACGCCGCCACCTGACCCGCCAGCACGGTAACGCTGCTCGGGACGAAGGCCACGGGGGGTGCGCTGCTGGTCAACGTGACTGAAGTATTCGCGGTTTGAGCCGCGTTGATCGTGACCGTCAACGTGCCGGACCCGCCTTGCGTGATCGACATCGTATCCGGAACCACGCTGGTCACGGTCGGCGGTGCGGGGGTGACCTGCGCGGTGCTGGTAATGCTCCCCCCGTTCAACGAGACGGTGATCAGGGTGCTGCCGGGACTGACCGCAGTCACCGGAATCGACACACTGGTCTGGCCAGTCGTGAACGCAACGGATGCGGGTGCCGTGGCCACGGCCGTTGCCGAACTGCTGACCGCAAGGCTCCCGGCCGCGGTCGGCGCGGGCGACAGCGTGGCGGTCAACGTACCAGTGGCTCCGACCGTGATCGGTAACGGGTCAGGCACCAATGCGGTCGGCACCGGGTTCGGTGCGCCGAGCGTGGCGCTGAATTTGGCGGCCCGGCTGGTGGCATCGAAATACAGCCGCAAGCCCACGGCGTTGTTATGTCCCGCGCACTTGGTGCCATCCGGGTTGGTGCCGATCCGGGTCAGGACCTTCAGCGACAATCCATCCGTGCTGCCGTTGAAGGTCTGTGAGGTAAATGAGCCGAAGGACACCGCCGTGTCCAAGGCACTGTTCGCGTTGCGGGTGATTCCCGTGACGCACAGCGTCTGGCCCGCGGCGAATACGGTCCCGTTCTTGCTCAACTCGGCGCGCACGTCGAAATTGGTTCCCTGGTCATCGCTGTTCTTCAGCCCCAACCACACGTGCAGGGGCGCGAGCGTACTCAGCGTGCCCGAGCTCGGGACCGGATTCGCCGGCCACGTCCCCACGGTTTGCCAGGGGTTACCGCCGTTGAAGTTCACACTGCCCGAATCTTTATACTTCTCGGTCGTCGCGGTGGGCGCCGTGGTGTTCAGAAAGAGCGTGGCGGGATTCGCGTTGGCGCCGGTGCCGTGCAGGGAGAAGTCCGTGGCGGACTGCCCGTAGGCCGTGGAGCTGAGGCTAACTGGAACGAGAGCTGAGCAGACAAGGATGGCAAGGAGCCGGAGAACGTTTGTGGCGCGGGGCTTCGACGTCCGAAACACGAACCATCTCTCCTGGAACATCGGCGGCGAATGCGCGCGCGATCACACCCAACCAGCGTGGGCGTGTGGCTGGAAAAGTTACGGGGACGATTTGTAGCACAGTCCGAAGAGGCCTGTCAATTCGTTTTTGAATAATGATTGCGGACACTCAGGCGGAGGGAAGTCCCGACGATCCGTGATCCCCGAACGCCCCCCCGGATCAGCGGGGCGCCCACTCGTCTCACCGACTCATTGGGTGACTGGAGCCGGCGGTCGGGATTGAACCGACGACCTGCTGATTACGAACTGCAACAGATCATCAACAAAGTCAGAAAGTTGAGGAGAATCAATGGGCAAATCTCGGCAAACCGTGACATTGAGTGCGAAAACACGCAACTATCCGCAACCAGGGCGAGGGCCGCCCAGCCATGGGCACGATCGCAGGACCATGTCCTCTGTTCGCCTTGAAGGAGGTCTGAGTCTCATTCATGGCGTGCAAGTTTCCATATCGTTACGCCCTCCTCTGCTCTGGAGCGAGCATACATTCACGGGACTCCTGTAAGAGGAAGGAACCAGTCAGAACGTGGTCGATTTTGGCAAGGGAGAGGAGACCTTTAGGATCGCGGCACAGGAGGAAGGGAGCGAACTTTCTCAACAATTCGTCGTGAGTCGTCACCAGATGGCGCCATGCTGGAGATGGCGCTTCCTGCGGGGCCGCTTCGGCCCCATTCGGATGGTGGGGTGGTGTCCCCCTTTCTGTGGAAATTAAATAGGCGTATCCTGTCGGTGCCCAAAAACCGGCCCTTGGACGAGGGCCTTACCGAGGAGGAATACGCCTATGAGCAGGCAGTCTAACGGATCGACGTCGGAAATGGAAGGGCTGTTGGGACCGGATCCCTTGACCGAGGCGTTGCGAGGCCGGATGCGAGAGATGATCGTGGAACTGGTGGAGGCAGAAGTGACCGAGGTGTTGGCGGCCACGCGCTATCAGCGGGGCACCGGACGGCAGGGGTACCGCCACGGGACCGTCACCCGCAGCCTCACGACGGGGTTCGGGCGGACGCGACTGCCCGTGCCGCGGGCCCGCGTCAGCCGAGACGGCCAGACCGCGGAATGGCGGAGCACGCTCCTCCGCCGGTATGAGCGACGGGCCACGGCGGTGGACGGGGCGCTCTTGGGCGCGTATCTGAGCGGGGCCAACCAGCGGCGGATCCGGGGGGCGTTGGCGCCGTTGTTGCGGGGCGCGCCGTTGTCCAAGAGCGCGATTTCGCGGATCGTCGGGCGGCTCAAGACGCTCTTTGACGCCTGGCGGCACCGGCCGCTCACCAGCGTGGTGGACTTGGAGCTCCTGACCAGCGAATCCGCGGCGGCGTGGAGCGGGGTGGTCCAGGGGCTGGGCGCCCGGGGGCTGCGGCCGCCCCGATTGGTCGTGCTTGATGGCAGCCCCGGACTCCGAGCCGCCGTGGCGGCACACTGGCCGGGGATCGCGGTGCAGCGCTGCACGGTGCACAAGCTGCGCACCCTCGAGCGGCACGTTCCCCGGCATGCGCTGGAGGAGGTCAGGACGGACTATCACCGGATCGTCTACGCCGAGTCCGGCGAAGCCGCGCGGCAGGCGTATACCGCCTTCGTCGCCAAGTGGACCAAGCGGGCGCCGAAGGTCGCGGCCAGCCTGGAGGAGGCCGGGGAGGAGCTGCTCACCTTCTACCGCTTCCCCGCCGTGCAGTGGAAGGGGCTGCGGACGACGAATGCGATCGAGCGGCTCAACGAGGAATTTCGTCGGCGCGTGAAAACGCAAGGCTCGTTACCGACGACGCAGGCCGCCGAGCTGTTGCTGTTCGGCGTGGTGCTGAGCGACCAGATCCGGATGCGGCGGATCGATGGATGGCAGCAGCTGAGTCAGTTCCAAGCGACCGCCATCCCGATAGCGGCTTAAGGAGGGATCTCCCTCCCTGATGGTGGGACGATCGCCGTTCCTGGAGGAAATATGGAAGCCACGTTTCAGACCGGGAGACCGCAGGAGCCTATTTCTACAGGATTCGGGACACAACCGATGGTGGCTCCGGTCGTTATTTGAGATCAGCATCGAGCACCACGGCCATTCCTTTCATGTTCTTGGGATTGCTGTCAGGATGGTATGCGATCTCGAGCATTTGCCACGTCGCCAGCTCTGCGGCGGGGAAGGTACCCGTGAACTGGCCGCGGCCGCTTCCGTCACTCTTGAATGAGTAATCGCCGCTCCCCACGCCCGCCATCTCCATCTTCGGTTTCATGTTGACGACCCAGACGGTGTAGATCGCATTGGGCTTGAGCCCGTCGGCCGCGATGGTAATTTCTTTGGTGGCCGGATCCTTGTCCACGATCGTGGCCTCCCCCTTGGCCCCGTGTCCGTCGGGGCCGGGCTTGAGGGTGAGGCGTCGCATCTCAGCGGCCTCTGCCAATGAAACGAAGGCTGTGAGTGTCAACAGACCGATGGCGCCCCACAGAGCGCTCGTTCGGGTGTGTGTCATCGCGACCTCCCTTGATGTGCTGGTTGATCTGCGCGCAACAGCGTCACGTCCTTGGCCAATCTTTGAACGTTCCGAAGGTTATGGTGATCGGACGGCACCGTCGGTTTGCCCGCCCTGCGCCGATGGGGTCGAACCCGAGAGCGGGATCGCGGAGGCGGTCGCGGCGTCAGGTCCCTCATTGACGACCAATGGCGATCCTGGTGGCAGCATTTGCAAGGATTTGAGAAATTCGATGACGTCGGCCTGCTCGGCCGCTTTGAGCGCGGCGAATGCGTCGCGGCTTTTTCTGCCCTCTCCGCCGTGGCACAGGATCGCCTCAGTGAGCGTGGTGAGATCACCGCGATGCCCATAGGGCGCCGAGTTGCCCACGTCCCAGAGCTTGCGGGTCAGGAACTGATCTTGCGGCACACCCGCCTGGCGCTTCTTCTCGTTGCAAAAATGGGCGATCTCCTTGTCGCAGATCACATGGCGCTTCAAATCCGTATATGGGCGGATTACCAGCTTGCCGTCGGACGTGCGCTCCGGCCGCGGTAACTCGCCCTGCGTGGCGAGGTCGAAACAATAGGCTCGCCTAGGATCATTTAGCGTGCCGGTCATATTGAGATAGTACGGCTCACAGAAACGCGGGCTATCGAGTACCAATTCCGGGATATGGCACCCCCCGCACCCGAGATCTGTGAAGCGGCGTTCGCCCCTCTCGACGGCCGCGTGGGCCGCAGCATCGCGCGGCAGGACGCGTCCCGGCGTGTTGAGTTGGGCCTGAAAGACCGAGAGGGCCGTGATGTCTCCTTCGGAGAGCTCGTCTGGCACGCCGTCCTGATCGTAGTCGTGGGTCTTGGTCTCCTCGTAGCCAAAGCGCTCGACGGCTTGCATCCCGTGATGGTGATTCATGGCGTTGATCGAAAACTCCCGCAGCGAGCGCGACACGCCCTTTTGATGAAAGGGTTTCACGATCAGATCTTCGTCGATCCCCTCGACTTTGCTGGTGTCGAGCAGACCGTTGGCCAATGCGGTGAGGGTCCCGAATGTCACGCCTTTGGCTTCCAGGGTTCGCGTGACGGGAGCCTTGGCGGCTTGCGCCTCTTTGATCAGCGCTTTGCGCTGCGCAAACAGGTCGGCGGTCATCTCACGGGCCAGCAACTCGATCGGTCCCGCCCCCATCATGCCGAGGGTGTTGCGCTCGTTGGAGAATTCCGCCGCCACCGAGTCGGTGAGCCCGTCTTCCAGTTGGGCCAGCACAAACACGTTGCTGACGAACTCGCCCGCGCCGCCGACCCGTGGCTCATTGTGACAACCCGCGCAGCTATTGGCATCGGGCCCGCCGGTGCGGATGAACTCGGGCACACGCCCCACCACGCGCTTGGTATGATCGGGATGCCCGGTGGCCGCCGGTCGGCCCTGGCCGTCGAGTGTGTTGAACCGGGCCGTGAAGAGCAGTTCACCGGCCGCGACGATCTGATCAAACGTCATCGCGCCGCGCAGTATGGCCTCCTGGCTGACATGTCCGGGAAGAGCCGGTTGCTCACCGAGCGCCGCGGTGCGGTGCGGCTCGTGGGCATTTACCGGCGAAGCCACTCCCACAATCAGGGCGAGAACCGACCATGCTCGGAGCGTCATCGACCCCTCACTGAGTTACGGCGAGACCGACAAGGAGCGCAGGTAGGCGATGATCTCCGAGACATCTTGCGACGTCAGGATGGTGCCGTACCCCCTCATGGCCGTGTCTGGTTTCCCGGCCAGGATCGCCTGTTCCAAGTCATTATCCGGAACGCTTCCCATTGCCGCACTACGGAAATTCGTCGGGGGAGGCGTCAGGCCGGAGGCCTCGAGGCCATCGCCCCCACCAATCATCCCATGACAAGAGGCACAGTGGCCTTCATATAGCGCTTTGCCGTTCTCGAGAGGTCCAGGGGACTGGGCAAGGCCGTCAGCGCTTCCAACGAGCCCTATCGTGATCCCGACCATGAAACCGAATCCTGTCGTGAGCCAGCGTTTCATATCAGACTCCTTGTCTAGCAGATCATGAATATCACGTTGAACCCGTCAGGGCAGCGTGATCGTCGTCGTCCCGACCAGCCCCGTTGGATAGCCCGCTGCGTCCACGGTCATCGCTTGAATCACTGCCGTACCCGAACCCCGTGCGGTGGGCGCACGATAGGTTACGGTGAATTGCCCACCCACCGTCGTCAAGAGCTGCACGCGTGGGTCGCCCGCGCTGGTGGTGCCGGTGATGATCGTCCCGCCAGCAGTGGTCTGGGAGAAGACCGGCGCGGCTGTGACCCCGACCGGGGTTCCATCCGGTACCAGCTGGCCATTGCGGTCTTTCACCGTCACGGTGACCGTTGATGTGCTGATCCCATCAGCCGGCAGCGTCGTGGGATTTGCGACGATCGTCGCGGTCTGGACTCCGAAAAGCGTGACGGTCCCTTGCCCGATTTGCGCCACCGGTCTCGTATCGAGATCGACCGAGGCGACCTGGATACTCGTTGAGGCAGTCGCGGAAGGAACCATCGCCGTGAGGTCCGGCGGGGTATAGGTGATCGTGACCTGCGCGCCGAACGTCGTAAAGAGCAGGAAACGAGGATCCACACTGGTTCCGACGCTGCTCCCGCTGACCGTGCCGCCGACAGAAGTGAGGCTGAACGCGGGTTGGGCGGTGACGGCAATCGTCGTTCCGTTGGGCACCTGGACCCCGTTGCGGGTAATGTTGCTGATCGTCACCGTGGTCCCGAGTTGGCCGTTCGCAAACAGCGTGGGTGGATTGATCGTCACCGTGGCCGCGGTCGGCAGGTTGGCCGTACCCGGGGCGAGCGCGGTGGTAAAGGACGACGTCCCTGGGTTGGACACGCCATTGCCTGCCACGTCTTTGGCGGCCGAAGCGATTGTGACCGAGTACCCGGTATTTGAAAAGAGTGGGTTGAGCGGAGTCATCGTCGCCACCGTGTTATTGGTGCTCAGTCCCAGCGTCGCAGGAACCTGCCCTCCTGGCCCACTGAGGGAGATGGTTGACGCCGTGATACTCGTCGGGTCCATCGGCTCGCTGAATGTGACCGTTGCCGCTATGGTGGCCGGGACATCGACCGAACCTGCTGCGGGACTCCTTGCCACCACGCTAGGCTGGAAATTATCAATGCCGGTGGCCGTCGTGAAGCTACTGGTGAACGCCGCCAGTGGGTTGCCCGCGGAGTCCGCGACGCCCGCGGTCAGCGTCACCGTATAGCTCGTATTAGCCACCAAGAGTTGATCGGGGGTGAAGGCCATGAGCGTATTCGGACCGGCCCCTCCCCCGCTCACACTGACCTGCCCGCTGATGGGGGTCCCGCCGCTGGCAATACTCACGGTGCTGCTGGTCGCGGTCCCAGCATTGATCGGCTCGCTGAACGCGACCCTGATTACCGTGTTCGTAGGCACCCCGCTCGACCCGTTCGGAGGGTTGACCTGCACGATGGTTGGACTCGTCGTATCCGTCGTCGTCCCGGTTGAGAAGGTTGTCGAGCTGGCGGCCAGCAACGGGTTGCCACTGACACTCTTGATCCCCGTCGTGATCGTGACGGTGCGCGACGTGTTGGGGCTCAACGGCGTGGTCGGGGTGAACGTCAC
>JACXTT010002878.1_pt1 | contig 26945 bp, 28 predicted proteins | sample 9270951 | NCBI WGS metagenome assembly JACXTT01 (sample SAMN15532306, study PRJNA645909) | rock metagenome | isolation source: weathered quartz diorite | place: Puerto Rico | collected 2017-06-21 | reverse complement strand
GCCAGCGAGTTTGCGCCCAGTTATCGTCGAGCCACAGTCATGCAGGTGACGTTGGCAGCCGTGTGCCTGCTGTCTTCTATTGCAGCTTGGCTTGCCGGGGCAACATTTTGGTGGGTCGTAGCAGGAATCTTGCAGGTCTCGGTCATTCCCTTCACCCTGATCGCGATCCTGCCCACCAACAAGCGGTTGCTTAGCCCAGCGCTGGATAGGCAGTCGGTCGAAGCGGAGCGCCTGCTGGCACGCTGGGGGAAACTGCACGCAGTGAGGAGCGTGCTCAGCGGATTGGCTCTGCTCCTTTTCCTGTATTTGGCGATCTTCAGGAAGGCTATCTGAGAACCTAGCCAGCCAGCTACTATAGCAGTTCGACTTGGTGCGCCTGTGCGTGGGAAAATTTCGTGAGAACCACATGAGACCGCCGTTTCGTTCCAAACAAGAAGTGATCATCAATGCTCCATTGGAAACGGTGTGGGAATTCAACATGGATATTACGAAAATCCCTGCGTTCCACCCGCGTGTAGTAAAAGTGGAGCTACTCTCTGGCAAATCTCACCGCGAACCCGGTGTTTCCTACCGATGTCACCTCTCAGGCGGAAAACACACGTGCGTTGAGAAGGACATCGAAATTGTTCCCATGCAGAAGCTTGTCACTGTGCTGCCGGAGGACACGTTCGGAATAAGCAAGGTCTTGCCTGACTACGTGGTCGAAACAACGCTTCATCGCGTGGGGCAGTCTTCTACAAAGATAGAGATCAGCCATTACTATTCCACACCGACTCTGAAAGCCAAGCTGCTGAACCTAATCGCAAGACGGAAAATTGCCCGCGACACTCAAGACACCCTGAATGGAATGAAAGCCGCAATCGAAGAGAGGGGCGTCCGCGTCCTGACCGCCCCACTTGCTTAGCACTGGGCGGGAGCAAAGAAACGTAGCTTGACGCCATATCAGGCCCCGTCATCGACGCGCTTCCACAACGTGCTCGTCGCACAAGTACGCGAGTGGCTCCGCGTCCTTATCCAACTTGACAAACGTGGCTTGCGAGCGGCAGGTGATGCAGAATTTCCCGCGCTGATTGCTCGGTGGAATTTGAAAGACATTGTCGAAAAGAATGGTCATCTTGACGAGGTGCGACCCCCACTGCATCTGGTTCGGTCCGTCCTTCATTGGTTTTTCCATTTCGCGCTCCCAAAGAAACATAGCTCGTATTCCTGACGTGGCACGCCGCTCGCTCTGTAACGCGTCACTCAGTCGCGACCTCGCCCACGAACAGACTGCCCTCGATGGTGCTGCCATCGGGTTCCAGCAGGTAAACGCGGTTGTTCCGCCACTCGAATTGCGATTCTATGGGAATCTCAGTTCATGTCAGTCGCAGTCCCAGCCGTCATCATCACCCTCGCAGTAGTCACCGTCGTCGTAATCCTCATAGCCGGACAGGTCGTCCTCGTCGCCGTTGACGGCGTGGTGTTCGCGTTCGGGCCTGCCCTCGTGATCTTCCCAGTGCCATTCGGCATCCTCGTATTCGGGAATCTCGTCGCCGCAGACCGAGCAGACGATGCGGTTGGGCTGTCGAGCTTCGCGGGTCGCCTCTCGGCGGGCAGCGGCTAGTTCCTTACGCTCATCCGACCACACCTCGTACTTCGGCTTGTAGCCCTCGCACTTATGGTTCTCGCCGGGATGTAGGAGTCCGTCGCAGCGGTTACAGCGCGGGACTTTGTCGCCGGGCTTCCAGTCCGCGAAGGCTTCCTTGTAGCAGATAGTGTTGGGCACTTCGCGTTCGGCGCGGGCGATAGCCGCCGCCTTGCGGCGTTCCTCGCGTTCAGCCAAGATGCGGTCGGCTTCGACCGCGAGGTAGCCTTTGGGTTTCACCGGAGCCTCGACAGCGATTCCTCTTGTCCGTTCTCTCTTCGCTATCATGCTTGCACCGTATAGGTTTTGATTTTGTCTTTTAAGTACACGAGCACCAGTGGACTCTCGTCGCGTCGCGGCAGCGACGCTACGGGTGCTCGTCGTAGTAGTAGTCGAACTGCAAAATCGGTCTGCTTGGTCGGTGTAATTAGGTCGGTGTAATAAGTCTTAGTGAGAGTCGGTGTACAACCGCAACTCAACCGTGGCTCACGGATCAGTTGCGGCATGGCAACGGTTGAGTTGCGGCATGGCTGACGGTTCACTTGCGGTTGGGTAACGGCTGAGACGCCGTTGGGTAACAGTTCACTTGCGGTTGGGTAGCGGTTGAGTTGCGGTTGGCTCACGGATGAGTTGCGGTTGGGTGTCATGGCTACTCCTCATCCATTTCCACTGCCGGATTGGTCTTGTTCTTAGGTTGGTTCTCGCTGCTGAACGATCCCTTGTTTGCGTGGCGTTCCTTCTTGTAGCGATTGGGACGCTTTACATCCTTGGTCTGGCTTGGACGCTGGTGCGCGATGAGCACCTTCTTGTTGATCTTGTACTCCGCGTGTAGTACGCCGAACTCGTCATGCCAGTAGCGCGGCGTGATGACGCCGTCCTCTATGAACATGGTAATCAGACGTTGCACTTGCGACTCGCTGATGCCGACGCGCAGCCCCAACTTCCACTGGCTCAACCAGCACCAGCCGATCTTGTCGGCGATGTAGGTCTCCGGTGCATCCTCTGGATAAGGGTCTTCCGCATCGCTGATGGTCATCAAAGCGATGGCGATTAGGAGTGCGCGGGCTGTTGGTCGGAAATCATACAACTGGCTTTCGGCGATCAGGCGCGACAGGCTGCGCTCTTCCAGCGGTGTGCCTTTCCTTTCTGGCTGTATCCCAGCCGCTTCCATCGCTGCCTTGACCTTCTCTTTCTTGGCGACTGCGTAGGCTGTGTCGCTCATCGCCGATTACCTACGGATTTAGATGGTTTACTGCAATTCGTATACTTCATGTCTGTGCTCTTCTTCGCCTGTGCCAGTTCACCTTGTCGAAGGATGTTCGTCGGAAGCCTTTATGGGGCGGGTGGCACAGACTGTGGTCTGACCCGCCCCGGCTTTAGACCGTTTCTGAACGGCCCGACACGAGGTAAATACGCGGTTCAGGGAAATTCTGAGGTTTGTCCTTAGGGATGCGACCCCAAGAGACTCCCAGCCCGAATCGTGGCGATCTGACGGCTCGTCATCTAAAGAAGGAAAAGCAAAGTCGAAATTCCTATCGGATTCGCCCGCTGGTATAGCCAAATTTCCAGTGCTGATGGTGTTTTTCCTTCCTTGAAAGATCGCCAGCGAATTTGCAAACCAAATTCGTGCCCCTATTAAGAGAGGTCGGAGATGAGTCAGTACAGCGAAATCAAGAAGGCAACGGCTGAGGTCGCGAACATCCGCATTGTGAGGAAACCCAACACCGTCAAAGCGCACGCCGCTATTAGGGATGTCATCCTCGCCAATCCGACCCTCTCGTACCAGCAAATCGCGGCCCTGCTCGGTTGCTCTCGCTGGCTGGTTTACCGAGTGGCAGTGGAGTTCGGCATGAGGCGAGCGAGAGGCGCGGGCAGTCCTTCCCGGCGTAACAAGGGGCAATGAGGCGCGGCAAGTATTTGGATTGGGAGCAAGCCTTTCATTTCATCTGGGAGAACGCCGACAGAGACGGAATCTGGCGCGGCGATGCTGAGAGCTTGGCAAAAGAATTTGAGGTCTCGGAGGAGTCTGCGGAAGAAGTACTTCGGGAACTTCGAACCAGACGCCTCGTCGAGAGGCTTTCTGCTCGGACTTACTTCCTTTCAAAATGGAAGGAGAGGGATAGTATCGGCTTAATTGATCAATAGCTCGCCGTTGCCGCACCGCTGCGGATCGGCTCTATCTCATGAGCAACTCCCGCCAACGGATTGGTTTCAGGATCAAGTTTGACCCGCTGCCCTCGGCTGACGTTGTGGTTCGCCGGAGGAAACAAGTAGCGGCAGCCGTCCGTCAATTCTGCGTACCAATCTGCCGCGCCTGAACTTTCAGTCTCACTCGATTCTTCTGTCGGTGTTAGCCGTTCCGGTTGCTCCGTTCGGTTCCTGCTCCGCAGCCAACAGCAGCCGACCCAGCGGCGTGTTGGTGATGTCAATCGGCTTCCATTCAATACCGTCGTCGGTCATCTCGAACACGACCTTGCCGGGAGAAACCTTGATCCCGATTTTGGTTTCCAATAACTCTCCAAGCTCGTCGTCCGCAGTCATAGAGGATGGCAGCCTTCTGCTTTGTTCTAGAATTGTGTAGCCTACATATCTCATCGCATTTCCTCCGTGCGGGCCGTAGTCAAACTGGCGATCTTCCTCGGGTGTCGGGCGTCGCGGAGCGCCGTTGTCGTATCCGGGTCGGGACGTATCCCATCTGCCCGAAAGGAATGGCTTCGCCGGAACTGGCTTCGGCGCTTCCGGCGATGGTTGAATCTCCGGCACCGTAATGACTGGCGTGGAGGGCACGGGCTTGCTTATTGGCTCGGGCGCTTGGAGTATCGGCACGTTGATCGGGAAGTGCATCGGCGAGGGTTCGAATTTGGTCGGCTTGCGCCGGGTTTGTGAGATGGCTCCCATCCCTCGCTTGTGGTCAGTCTTCTTCTGCTCGTCGATCTGACGGTTGAGTTCTTCCTTGAGCTTGCGTTCACGTTCGTTCATCGCGGCTCCCTCCGTTCGGACATACCTATTAGCTGCACCTAGCGACCGTTTTGATTCAGAAGTTGAGGTACCATCACGGAAATTATTACTTTCGTACTAAGAAAGAGCAGCTAATTCGAGGTCTTCTGACCTCGAATTACAAACACCGCCTAATTGAGACCTTTTCGAAGTCCTGTTGTGTAATTTGAGGAGTTTTGAGCCTCAATTGCGCGGGCATCGCTGTGGTCACACCAGCCGTGCCCCAGATTTCCCAGCAGAGTGGGTATTTTAGATAGTGACCGCGTCGTGCGTCTTTGCATGATCTGACGGAGCGCACCACTGAAGGAAAGATCGATTGGAACAGTCTCTTCACATCTCCGGCTCGATACCCGCGTCCGATGGGCGGGTGATTATGTTGCCTCGCCTCGGCGAGGACGCGCACACGGTGTCCGTGTCAGGGACACCAGCCGACCACATCCTCAGCGGGACAGAGCCTTTCGCCTCCGAGACATTGCTCCAAAACACGAAAACCGCTAATGTGTGCGCGGTTACGGTGCCGCATCAGCGGGACAGGAGAGCAATGTCTCGCAGACGCGGTCAGAGAGGTACCCCCAATGTTGTCGGCGAAAAGTATATCGGTCGCTATTGGGCTGACGTACCCGGCAGCACGAGGAGAGTCAGGAAAGCAGTGGTAATTGGAAGCATTCACGAAATGACACGTTCGGAAGCTCAACGCTGGCTGTCGAACTTCATCGAAGAGCAGGGTGTCAACAGCGAGGCTCATCTGGCGAGGTCGCAGTCATCCGCCGTTACCTTCGGGGACGCGGCTGAGTTATGGCGGCAGCGCCAACTCATCGCTTGCGGCAAACCATCGTCACAAAGCAGCATGGGGTGTGAGCTTCGGAAGCACGTTCTTCCCTTGCTAAGCGAAATTCCACTGGAGGAGGTGAACGACTACTCTCTAATCAGAGAACTGATCGCAACATGGCATGAAGCCGAGCGTGAGGACGGAGAAATCGGCTACTCCTACAAATACATCAAAAACCTTTTTGGTCACGTTCGGGCGGTCTACAACTTCTATCGAGACGAAACGGCACAGAAGGGCAAACCCAGAATCGGGGAGTGGTTCGTCAAATGGAAGAGAGTTGCCCCGCCAAAACCCATCGAAGGGGAGCAGCCACATTTTTCACCATCAGTCGCATCAGCCATCGTGAACAAAGCACAAAATCAAAAGTACAGGGCTTTGTACGCGACGGATTATGCTATCGCCGCACGTGGAGGAGAAGTGCTCGCCCTCCATGTTGAGGACATTTTGAGACAACCGAACGGAACGGGTATCGTTTGGGTTCGGCGCTCAGTGTTCGACGGACGGGAGAACACAACCAAATCCGACAAGAGCCGATTCACGCCAATAGACGCTTCGGTGATGTTGGAACTCGACAAGCACTTGGCGGGTAGAACGACTGGTTATATCTTTCAGACCCGGAACGGAACTCCTCTTCGTCTCAGCAATGTGCTGGAGGACTCTCTCCATCCCATCTTGGACGAACTCGGGATACCTCGGACGGGAATGCACGCCCTTCGCAGAGGTCGAATCTCCGAATGGGTGTACAGCGGTGTCAGTCGTCAGGTCATCCGCGATTGGGCGGGCCACGGCAGCGACAAGCTCGTTGACCTCTACACGAAGAAGATGTGGGAGTATCACTCCACGGAGATGTCCAAGGTCAAGCCTGTACTTGAATTGGACTCGAATTGGACTCAAGCGGAGGGAAAGGAGAGTGGCGCGTTCGCGCAACGTGTTGTAAATTAGAAGTCTACACGCTCGGTTCCCCGGTAGCTCAATGGTAGAGCATTCGGCTGTTAACCGAAGGGTTGCTAGTTCGAATCTAGCCCGGGGAGCCAAATATCTCCCACATTTACTTTTGATTACGCAGCTTTTGCAGACTGAGTTTTTGCTTCAAAAAGTTGGCCAAGTTGGCCAATTCCAAGTGGCAGGCTCGGCAGCTTAAATCCGAGACCCACTTTCTCAGCCCATTCCTTGCGCCACTCGATGTTCTCAATCAGTTGCTTCGCGTAGCGCGTTCCCATGTCTCGGTTCTCATGACCCATCCAGTAATCGATCAGGAGATTTCTAGCGTCTGACATTTGGAGCACGGATTCGCGAAAGCGCCGAAAGCAGTGGAACCCTGCTCTCGGCTGCTTGAGGGCGAGAAGCGCGGGATGCAGGTTATCGCGAAGTACGTTGCGTGATGATAGTGGCTTGCCGCTTGTGGAGCAGAACAGGAACCCTTCTCGGCGGTCACCTACAAATTCTGACAGCAAAGCGGCGAGTTCCTTTGGAACGTCCACATCCCGAACGGCGGCGTCTGTTTTGGGGTCTTGTTCCTTCCCGCGCCAGACAGCCTGCCGAATGTAGATCGTGGAACAATCCTCGGAGATCGTCGAGTATTCCTCCGACAGTGGCCCTAGCCTGATCGCGAGGGCCTCTCCGATCCGCAAACCACTCCCAGCCAGCAATGCGTAGAGAACACGGTACCGACCCGCAACAGCGGCCAGGATTTTCTCAATCTCCTTGGCCGTCCGCGTGGGGCGGTTCTGTTTCCTCGGATTGACGACTGGAAGCCCGATGAAGTGTGAGTCCCAAGTACGGGGATGAACCTGCTCACCTTCACCGTTTACAACGCTGGCTATCACCGATTGAAGGACATGAATGTAGTTCACGATTGTTTTATCGGAAAGTTCAGCCTGCTTCATGGCCGTTACCAATTCCTTCGCGGCAGCGTTCTTGATATCGGCCAGGGGCGTCTTCCCGATGTGCGGAGACATCCATTCAATCGCAGATTTGTAACCTGTGATTGTGGCTGGCTTGATTCGAGTACGCTTGGCGCGATGGAGCACACGGCCATCTTCAATCGCCTTAATCCACAATTCGGCCTGCTGGCCGAATGTGGTTGAGTCGATTGACTGCGCTATGTCCACCGTGGAATTGATACCGTCCTTCTCAATCATTTCCTTCAATCTTCGTCTTGCTTCGCTCTTAGTTCTGCATTCTCCCAACTGATAGAATTTCCTTTGCCTTTTCTCCTTTCCGGGAACGTCAACCCAGACTTGACCGTACGCTGGTATTGTCGCGTCCCAATACTTAGTTCCGCTCTGATTCTTCTGCCAGACATATCCTGTCTGACCACGACGACGGCTCATACAAGGTCCTTTCCGTCGTCGCTTTGGCGTCGGCAAAACAATATCATGCGCCGGTGGTGGAGGCACAACCGCATTCGGATCGGGTTGCGATCCCTCGACCAATGCTGGAAGCCCGCGAACGTATCTTTCTTCATTCACCGCCAACAAGGTGCTGTCCTCCTTAGCGAAGTTGGCGTGGATAGGGAGAATGGAATCGGTGAATGGGTAAGGGGAATGGATAAGAGGAATGGGTTAAGGGGAATGGAGTCCGCCCTGTGTGGATCGCGCCCCGCTGCGGCGGGCTGCCGCCCGCCGCAGCGGGAAAGGGTTTTTGTGTGTTGGCGCGGTGCGCGGATGCGCTGTACGTTTATGGTTGGTGCAAACGTTTATCTGGGGTGCTCACGGTTCGTTGCCGTCGTCGCGTTGTTTTGGTCCGCACTTTCTTCGAGTTCGAGCGTTGTGCCTCCGCAACTGCCGCCTCCAGCCTCTCTCCGCTTTAGTAAGAGCGAAACGCGATACCAGTCATCTGAACTGACGCTTCTGTGCTAATCGGATTCCATCCTTTACTGCCTCAGGCAACTCAACAGTATGTATCTCGACGCCGCTGGCTTGTAGCAGTTGAGCCATCCAACTTCGGCCCTTGAAATGCGCTGCGGCTTCTTCATCGCCGAATACGAGAATCAGGCGAGGAGTGCTCGCACATAATTTCGCCGCAAAAACCAGTTTTGCCGCATCAGTCATGACCTTATTCTTTTGTGCGCTCTTGGGCTTCCCGTGATGGGCCCACGCCTCGCACAACACGAGCGGGACTTCGCACATGCCATCGATTTCCAACCATCCTCCCTCAGGCAATTTGAGTCGATGTTTGCACAGCTTGATACCCAATCTCTCTCCAAGCGCAGCGATCAGCAGGAGTTCCGCCTCTCTCTGTTCGATACTATCTCCGTCTGCTTGATTCTGATTTTGCATTTTCATGACGCCGCACCATTACTTTACTTTCGTCCACTGTGAAGGGCATCAAGAACCTTCCTTGTCTTAATTAGGACTTCGAATGCATCCATGTCGCCACAACGACTACCGTGCAACACAGCATTCGCGGCCTTTCTCACATCATGAGCAGATTGTAATAGGGCACCGTTTAATAGCTTGGAAAGTGCAGCTGCGCGAAGCAGGACAAGTAATTCGTCAGACTGCGCGAGCATTGGCGCATCCGCCCTCAAATGTCCCTTCAGACTCTCCTCCAGAGCACTTCGAGCAAGGGCGATTGACGCCTGAAATAAGCCAAACAGATACGCGCGAGTCGCTTCGCGCACATATATTTCCACCCGTTCCGCGATCGGCTTTCTGATGAACAACGGCTCAAGCTTCAGTGCGCGCTTGACGATCTTCGGAACTTCACGCAAGAAATAACGCGAGTAGTGATCGTCAAGGCTGTACTCCAACGCGTTTTTTCGAGAATGTAATTGCCTGACGAACATTGACAATTTCTCGGGAAGGACGCTCTCAACGGAGTCGATCCTAAGTGTGTCCAGAAGATTGTCCAATTCCTTGTCCTCAGCACTCGTCGGCTCCTCGTTTTCATCGTCCTCATCACAGTGTTTCAGGTACTGAAGCAAGAATTGCGAATCGATTATGGTCAGAGGCTCCTAGCATCGGCAGAGAGCCTTAGTATTCCAGTAAGCTGGAAGAGGTATTTTGGCGAAGGTTCGAATAAAGACTTCTTTAGGCTGGTTCTGGACTGGGGCTTCAGATTTCGCCACTGCGTCGTATCTGCCGCTAACAAAATACCTATCCGACCAGCGATGCTATCGCGATGGAAAATCTTCATCAAGCGAGTGCCGGGTCCAAAGTTTGGTAAGAAAAGTCAAATGGAGGCAGTCCTATTTCTGGAGAGAGCAGAGACCCGCAATCCCCTCTACAATTTCATGTCGCGGCTCAGAGAGCGAGATAAAGACCGAAAGCTTCTCGGTCCGCTGGGAAAGAATGACTTTAACGACTTTATCGAGGTGTTCTGGCGTCGAGTTTTCTCAGATGCCAGCCTTCTAACACCTGGAAGGCTAAGCGCGGAAGCTGACAGGGAGCTTGTCGGTTTTAAGTCAGGAGACCCCGATTGTGGGGCGCTTCAATTGAATCTGAACTCACTGACCTGGACTGTCATTCAGAAACACGATGTCGCATTCCAGTGCGACGTTTGCGGGCGCCTAAGTCACTACACTCTCGGCGGCGTTTGTCCCGTCCGCAGGTGCCAGGGGACATTGAAGCGAATAGGTATGGAAGATATAGAGAAACGATTCTCCCCGACTCGGCACTATCGACGGTTGATCCGTGATCGTGAACTTAAGCCTCTTCGAGTTGAGGAACACACCGCGGAAATTGCGAACCCAAAACGCTTAGAGATCGAACGACATTTCAGAGGGGACGATGAAGAATCGGTCGACGTTATTTCTGGCTCAACCACTTTCGAGCTAGGTGTAGACCTTGGATCGATCAGCACGGTCTTTCTCGCAAACTTGCCACCGCGCTTGTCCAACTACAGGCAGCGAGCGGGTAGAGCAGGTCGGAGAGAAGGAATGGTTCCTTTCGTCTTAAGTTATGTCAGAGAGCGGCCACATGACCAATACTTTTGGAGAGACCTCAAAGGGTTCATTTCCGGCCCGATACCAACGCCGAAGTTTAAGCTCGCCAGCGAAGAGGTTCTAAAGCGCCATGGATTTTCCGTACTGCTTGCGTTCGTGCTGTCGGATTATCAAAAGGCCGGAAAACCTCCTGGCGGACTGTGGGGGCCAACATGGCGCAATCTTTCTCCGTTTTTGACGCAGCAAGACACGCGAGCAAATCTTCAAAAGAGGGCATCTGACCCAAACGAAGATATCAACAAATCGCTTCGACGCGTGTTTGAGGGCATCGACGAGCCGCTTTGCTCCAAGCTCGCACCCACGGCAATTCTGCAAGGGTTCTACGAACGAACCAAGAGAATCGAAGCAGTGATGTCAGGTAGGGGTGACGAAGGTTGCATAAAATTGCTAGGCGACTATGGAATTCTTCCTACTTACGCGTTTCCCATCTATGTTGATGAACTTCGGTTGAATGAAGTCCTCGTGGACCAACCCCCGCGATGTGATTTAGAGCTCACAAGAGACAGACGAATCTCGTTGGTTGAATATTATCCGGGTAGAACAGTGATTGCTGGAAAGTCGCAAATCCAATGCAGAGGTATTTGGGCGGGCTACGACGCAAAGCCATTCACGAGATGCTCGAACTGTGGAGAACTCTTTTTTGGGGCAAACGCTCCTAGTGTTTGTGCGCGTTGCGGAAACTCGTGCAGCCCCTCCACCGCAGTCATTCCATGGGGAGGTTATTTCGGGTCCGTAATCGGTGAAGGATTTCCTCCCGAAGTCGACCTTGAAGAACTTTCGTCCACGGAGGTTCTCTTTGACCCTGCAAAGGACCGCCCAATTGAGTTTAAGCCAAGCGGGCGATACCTCTCCGTCGCAACCGTCGATGCCAATTTAATGGAAACTGCCCGAATGAGGCAGTTTAGTCCCAAACCTGGATCGAAGAAACTTCTTCAGCTGGAAAAACGAAACAACATAAAGGACGTTTCTGCCCCGCATACATCTGTTGTATGCCTAGCGGTCCCGGACTCACAACCCACTTCGAGTGTGGAGCCCTATCATCTACTGCACGAATTTCCAACTGACATCGTGCGATTGCGGATCGCAGGCAGCCGTGAAGCGCAAGTGATACAGTCCAGCGAAGGTCTTATCAAAACGATCGAAGATATTTCGATGAACGCTCAAAAACGCGCATGGATAAAACAAAATTTCTGGCTTACGTTGGCCGAGGCAATGTTGATAGCCAGTGCTCGATTCTTGGACATTGACGAAGGAGCGAACGCTGAACTAGGTGTGACATTTAGAATCGAAACTACCGACCCCTGTTTGGATAATCGTGAGCTAATCCTATTCGATACGGCCCCTGGTGGGGCGGGCTACTCAAGAGAAGTGGCGGGAAACCTAAAGCAAGTGCTTTCCATGGCGTCAAAGATTCTCGAGGACTGTGGATGTGGGGATAGCTGTTACCGCTGCCTTCGATCTTATAGAAATCAGTGGATACACGCCCGCCTCGATAGGCACTTAGTTTCTGAAGGGCTGAGCAAGTTCATCAAGCTGAATTGGTCGTAGAGAGTGTTTGTCCCGAGTTGACTGTCGAGACGGCCCTGCGCGCTGGCACAACGCCGTTTCACTCCCGTTCCTGTGGGCGCCCTGACTTCTTCGACGATCATCGGATGCTCCATGTCGTGTCGAACCACCATGCCGGGCAACTGACGATTCAAACGGCGGGCGCCTACGTCGTCCGTTTGACGCCATCGTGCGTGCCTGCATCGGCAAAATCAGGCCGGGCGCGCAGGCGGAGCTTGACTGGTTTGCGAGCCAGCCGTCCCTTCAGTCGGCAATCAGGAATGCGGCGCTCGCGGTGAACAGCCGTGGCAAGCGCTACTCGCACCAGCGCCGCCTGACAAGGACCGCGCTTGAGACCGCGAATACGGTTCTCTCGGAACGTGCGAAGCGAGTCTGCGGGGCCCGTGATTTCGACCAGCTCTTCAACATCGTCGACGCAGCCGTGGACGACATTCCGGGGCTCGGCGAGCTGTACGTCTACGACACAGCGTTGCGCATCGGCGCGAAACTGAATCTGTTTCCGGCGCGGGTTTATCTTCACGCAGGCACGCGACAGGGAGCGCGGGCCCTGGGCCTGGATGCCCGTGCAGACGCCCTCGACATGGCGGACCTGCCAAGGGAATTTCACGTCCTGACGCCCTATGAAGTCGAAGATGTGCTGTGCATCTTCAAGAGTGAGCTCGCTTCCTCTCGGCAAACCCTTGGTGTGGCCTCTAGGCGAAGTTGGTGCGCGTAGGAAATTCACTGCTCTTGATACCTTTTGTTGTCTGAGATTCTCATGTTGATGCATTTTAGGGTATCACTTGCTTTCTGCTCTGATGTATTATATTGTATCAACCATGAAAGATGACGCAAAAAAGAGTGTCAAGCCCCTGCGGCAGAAAGCGCTGCCCGCCGAGCTGCGCCGGGCCCTGAGGGAGGCTCGGGAGAAGCGCGGCTGGAGCCAAAGAGAGCTAGCGAGCCGTCTCAGCGTCGGCCAGAGGCATATCTCCGGCATCGAATCCGGCAAGATCGTGCCGCGCTACGACACGCTCCTTGAGCTGGTCCGCGCCCTCGATCGCGACCTCCTCATGGTGCCCCGCGCTCTTGTTCCTGTGGTGCAGTCCCTTGTCCGCGACCACCTCAAAGACCAGCCAGGTGAAGGCGAGGAACGCCCGCTCTACGCCGCCGACGGCGACGAGGACACGGAGGGGGAGCCGCGCGATGAAGTTTGATCCGAAAACACTGAACGCGCTCTCGGTGCGCCTACACAAAAGGCACATCGGCGTCATCACCCGTCTCGCGGGCGACCGCCAGCTTTTTGCATTCGAGCAGGAGTATATAGATGACCCGAAGCGTGCGACTCTGAGCCTCTCTTTCAAGGGTAGCACCGGCGGGCTGGTGACCAGCGTGCGGCCCGTGCCGCGCCGCGTGCCACCATTCTTCTCGAACCTCCTGCCCGAAGGCCATCTGCGCGAATATCTCGCCAAGCGCGCAGACGTTAGTCCGGAGCGCGAATTCTTCCTCCTCGCCGTGCTGGGAGCCGACCTTCCCGGCGCGCTCGTCATTGAGCCACTTGAGGACGAGAGGCCCCAAGCCGAGGCTCATCACGATGACGACGACAGCGGTAACCGCGCGGACTTCCCGCCTGACACGGCGTTGCGTTTTTCTCTGGCGGGCGTGCAGTTGAAATTCTCGGCCATCATGGAAGCGCCCGGCGGCTTGACCATTCCCGCAGGCGGCATGGGCGGGTCATGGATCGTCAAGCTGCCTTCGGCCCGCTTCGCGGCCGTGCCCGAAAACGAATTCGCCATGCTGGAACTCGCACGCCGTGCGGGCATCACTGTGCCGGAGAACCGCCTCGTCAGGACGGCGGACATCACAGGGCTTCCCGATGAAGTGCGCGCGCCGGGAACGAAGGCTCTCGCCGTGAGGCGCTTCGACCGCCTGGCGGGCGGGGAGCCCGTCCACATGGAGGATTTCGCGCAAGTTTTCGGGCAATACCCGAACGATAAGTACAAATCCCGCAGCTACGCGAATATCGCGGCGGTGCTGTGGGCGGAAGCGGGCGAAGAGGCTGTCGCCGAGTTCGTCCGCCGGCTCGTTTTCTCTGTTGTGATCGGCAACGCCGACATGCATCTCAAGAACTGGTCGCTTCTCTATCCCGACCGCCGCAGGCCAGTGCTCTCGCCGGGTTACGATTTTGTGGCCACGCTCCCCTACATTCCAAACGATACGCTTGCCCTGAGTTTCGGTGGCAGCCGCAGTCTTGCGGAAATCGCGCCCGATCAGATGCGCAGCTTCGCCGACAAGGCAAGAATTCCGGCAAGCCCGCTCTGGAAGATCGCGGTCGAGACAGCGCAAAAGACCGCCGCAGGTTGGAAATCGCTCGAACAGGCGGACCTCCTCCCCAAGGACCTGCGCTCTTCCATCCAAAGACAGATTCTTCGCGTCGCTGCCACGGTGAAGTGAGAGGATCCCGATGCCCAACATCTGGTTCACTGCCGATTTTCACCTCGGGCACAAGAACATCATTCGGTATTGTAATCGTCCTTTCGACACGGTCGAGGAGATGAATCGGACAATCCTCGAACGGTTGAACAGCCTCGTCAAAACGAACGACATCTTGTACTTTCTCGGGGACTTCTGCATCGGTCCAAAAGCAAGGGCAGTGGAGCTGCGCCGCGAGATTCGATGCAAGAAGATATTCGCTGTGCCCGGCAACCACGACAAGGACACACGCAAGCTGACTCAGGAGTTTGCTTGGCTTGGCGATCTGGCGGAGGTCTCAATCAATGGCCAACGGATCGTGCTTTGCCATTACGCAATGCGCGTTTGGAATCATTCATCTCACGGTGCCTGGCATTTGTACGGACACTCGCACGGGCGACTGCCCAGCCTCGATGCATCACTTTCGATGGATGTCGGCGTGGACACCCATGATTTTCGTCCTTGGCACTTCGATGAAATCCGAGATCGAATGAAGCAAAGAGCTGCGTTAACTTGAGCAGCGTGTGCTTTGCTGATCGCGTTACAATGGCTGACGTGTCTCGAGAACCCACAAGTGGCCGGCTACGCACAGCCTTGCGACTTGCGCTCTATCCGATTCTTGAGCCGGCCGAATCGAGGCGCTTTGAAGCTCTGGTTATGGAGGCCGAGATCGCGCGCAGTTCGGGAGACCTAGGAAAGGCAGGGTTGCTTTACTCGACAGCAGCAACTGCAGCGCAATCTTTACCTGACCCCTCAAATTTGAGCCGGGCCCGCGACGGCCTCGGGCGGGTTTACCAGGCACAGCATAGATATCGTGAAGCAGAAAGCGTATTTCGAGATCAGCTGCAGGCGGCAAGAGAAAGCTCTCAACCAAACACCTTAGTCCACGCCGGTTACATGAGCCTTGCATTGCTCTATCAGGAAGAGGGCAGATTTTCCGAGGCCGAGATCCATTACAGAGCAGCGCTGGCCGAAACGGAGAAAGCGGAATTGTTTCCAGGACAAGGATTCTGGTGTTCAGCCGCTATGTGGCTAGCGAGGTTTTACATTGAGCGGCAGCGGTACAGCGAGGCTGAACCCCTCTTCCAAAGGGCATTGGAAATCCATGAAGAAGATCGAAGTCCGAGCTCTTACCTTCCGCATCATCTTCAGGAGTTCGCGAAATTCTACGAGCTGCGGGGGCAATACGAGGCGGCCGAGAGGCTATATCGGCGTGCCCTGGATGTTTGCGAGCGGCTGCACGGCGTCAACAGCCTGCCTGCCATACGTGCTGTTGAGGCTCTCGCTGGGTTCTGTCAGGCGAGAGGCCGTTATCCAGAAGCGGAAGATTTTTGCCGCAGAAGTCTAGGAAGCATAGAGGAACAGGTGAAATCCCGGTCGGCTCATTGGACAAGAGGGTGGCGACTTTGGCGAAATCGAAAGGAGTTGGAGGTGAAAGTAGCCACAAATCAAATTCCGATTAGCACCGCGCTCGACCGCCTCGCGACGGTTTACGAGGATAGACAGAAATATGTTGAGGCCGAACCGCTCCGTAGGCGCTCACTAGAAATCAAGGAACGTGCTTGGGGTGGTCGGCACCCGTCACTCTTGGTAGAGTCTCTGGAGGCGCATGCCAACACATTGCACCAGATTGGCCGGGACCACGAGGCGGCTGAGATTGATAGGCGTATCGACGCGTGGCGCTTGAAATATCCGCAGGGATCAGCACGTTGTGCCCTACGGGCTATGGTGCGGCCTGTTAACAGAAATCTGCGGTGGCGATTTTCGGTGCTTGTAAGTGCCTTTCTCCATCCTTCGCGCTTTCGACCGATCAACAGGTAGCCGAGACAAAGGCTTTGCTGGGTAGCGCGGCGGGTAAGTATGCTCGAGGAGTGACTCTGTGAGAGCAAGTCTTCTTCTTTCCTTTCTCGTCCTTCTCGTTGTTCCCCAGATGTCAAGCGCTTCACAAACGTCTGCGTCGAAACAGGTCGCCGCAAAGAGCACGTCCGCACAGCCGAGGTGGACGGAAGCCGATAGGGAAGAGCTGCTGACAAAGGCGCGGCGTGGTGACGCTAGTTCACAGACGTGGCTGGCGGCTGCCTATGAACAGGGCTGGTTTGGAAAGAAGGATATTCCAGAAGCTTTGAAATGGTACAGGAAGTCGGCCAAGCGCGGAAATGCCGACGCGCAAAACGAATTGGGCCGAATGTACGAAGAGGGGGAAGGTGTAAAGCAGAACTATATTCTCGCCGCGCAATGGTATCGGAGGGCTGCTGAGCATGTGCCAGATTTAGGAGGAGCTGGTCAAGGAAGGAACAACTTGGGCATGCTCTACCTAGAAGGACGCGGAGTTCCGAGGGACTATGTCCAGGCTTACATGTGGTTTAGTCTCTTCGGGCGTGAACAGAACCCTAACCTCGCGTTGGCCAGGGAGCACCTGACCGAAGCGCAAATTCTGGAAGCAGAGCGCATGGCGAACAAATGGAAAAGCCGCCACCACGATTCATTGCTTGCGCCAAACGAACTACCTGTCAAGGAGTGATTGCCGGCTGGGCACATCTCGGAGTAACACTTTCCAGATGCTCGCGTGCCTAGGAAAAACCTCATCAACCAACCGATCGAATACCAGCGCTCCGTTGCCGAGCCATCTTAAATCGTAAGTTGTGGCTGGGTTCTTTTCTGTAACTGCAGAGGGATCTCCTCCATCGACCAGCGGCAGGATCCAAATGATCGTCCCTCCCCAGAACTTCAAGTCTGTCCGCGCTTGCCTTGGACGAGGATCGAAGGTCACGTATGCAAGGAATCTTCCATCAGGCGAGGGCGTCGCGAGCCCGGCAGCCCCACCAACGAGCACGGTTTTTTTTGAACTTCCGTCGGGCTGACTGATTATCAATGTTGACCCAGAAAAATATGCGAGATGCGAACTGTCAGCAAACCAAGGGCTCCAATTGGCTTTCATCCAGTTCCAGTCTTCATCTGGATGGATGGTGGCTGCTCCGAGATCGGACCACTTAGAAATCTGCATATCGTACACCCACAAGTGCTTTTGCCATGTGTCGCCAAACACAGCAACATATCTCCCATTTGGAGATGGGACTAGAGTGTCCCCCAGCCACCCGTTATGGGAAGCAATGATGCGATCCTGCGTCTCGATCACCGTGGTGGAATCTCCGCCGACACGGCTCCACGCGATTTCTCCAAGCACCGGCAAGTAGGAAACCCTCTCGGTAGGGACACCGCTCTCCCCGTTTCGAACCTTCCCTTCCGAAGTCTTCTTTCCATTTAATGCGACCAAGCTGTACTTCCAATCCCGGTAACACACCAGCTCATTGCCCTCTGGCGTCCAACCCGCCAAGAATGTATCTGTTAGTGGGCTGGCCGTGACTGGCTTTCCCTCGTCGGTGATCACCACGACTTCCGACACCAGGTTCGACCGCCCAAACCCTCCGCTACCTCCCGGTCTGCCCCAACCCGTGCGTACGAACGCGACCATCTTGCCATCAGGGCTCGGGATTGGGTTGTAAGCATTTTCTTTGGACAAAAGCGTTTCGTTCGGGCCCTGCCCCCAGAGTTCCGAAAGACACACGGAGAAGCACAAAACCAGGGCGATACAATATTTTCCTGCCTGAATTTTGTTATTCACCGCCGATCGTCTCCGCGAGCCGGGACCTCAAGTTGTGATTGGTGGCCATCCTCTAGTTGGCCGGTTCTGGCTGAGCCAGTTCGAAGCCATGTTCAGCGGCTATATCTGCAATAGTCGCGTGCACTGAAGCCACCTTGTCGGTGGAACCAAAAATATTCAGCCACAGCTTCGTCCCGCTCGGATACTGCGCAAGCTTGGCTTTCAGCGACGCCATGTCCGTTGCCGTGTACTGGTTCATGCTGGCTATGATTTGGTCCCCGGCGAAACTGACGTTCACATTGACGGTCGATGTCCAGTGCCACTGTTTGGCGTTGTCCCGCTCCTGCCCTAGCGTCAGGTTTTCCAGCTCCGTGACCTCGTCGTCGGTCAGGATCCAGGCCGGTGCTTTGCCGATGGCTTCGACTAGGCCGAATTGGAAACCCACCGCCTCATTTGCATCGGCGCACATTCCGGGTCGCATTGACAATTCATTTCCCCGCTCTGCCCACTGTTCGTGAAACTTCCTTAGCCGATCCCACAAGGCTTTCTCTGCCCGTGTGCTGCCGTGCTTTGCTAGCGTCTCGGCAGCTTGCCGCGCGCGATTGAGGTCTGGACCATCCAGCCGCGCCATGATGCCAGGTTCCACTTCAGTCCAACGGCGCATTCTTATCACCGCTGGAAGGGCATTTGTCATGCAGAAGCTCGGGGCCTGCGCCAAACGCTTGACCCCGTAATCGGGATCCACTCGCAGGAAATACACAACGAATCCATCTTCGGTAACGCAGTCCCACTGACCAGCAGCAGTCTCGTAAACACTCTTCACTCTCTGGAGTATGGAGTTCGTCGAATAACGCCCGATCAGTTGGGCATCCAAGCCCTTAGTGCGACTTTCTTTATCCTCGATGCGAGCGGCAAGCATCTGGTCAAATTGAGGTAATGTTTCCCTCGGCAGCAGGCCCAGAGTTTCGCCTTTGACTGTGAACATGCCATTGTCCAGGTGCGGATGCTTGATTTCTTGCAGAATTACCGGCGTTGCTTCACCCGGGTCCAGATCGTACAGGCGCCGCAACGCCAGATCACGCAACATCTGATGATTCATGTTGGGCTGCTGTGTCACCTTCTTGAGAGGCGCACTCATGGCCTGATCTTTGAGGCGTTCCCAGAAGCTCGTAAGGAGATTCCACTGCTGATCCTGCGATAAGTTCAGGAATGCTGCCGCAATCTCTCCGGGCGGCAGTCCTGCCAGCGGCTTGACATCGTCAGTCCCACTCGACGGGCGCAGCAGCAGTGTCTGCACAGTCTCCGCTCTCGCCTCCGCTCGCTTGCTGGCAACCAGCATGGCTGCTTTCTCGTAGAGGGAACTCTGCAGCACTTTGAGTTCTATCTCCCGCGCCTGCATCCGCTCACTCCAGATTTTCTGCTGCTCAGTGTCTTTTTGCGGATAACGTGGAAGAGGGTCATGATCGAGCTGAAGTTTGAGTTTCGCCAAAATATAGAGATAGTCTCCGGTTAACGCGACGTCGGGTGCACTCATCTGTCGTTCGAGTTCCTGTACGACCAAATTCTGATAGCGCGAACCTGCCAGACCCGCGATCTCATTCCAGCCGCTGCGATCCCCGCGTGTCCCAAGACGAAACACGAGTTCATGCACAGATGCAGGAGTATCCAAAAATCGCAAGACTCGCAAAGCTGTGGCCTTCTCTGCCTCGGTACTCGATCCCATGTTTAGTGTCGCAACTGCCCCGCTGAGTGTCTGTTGCTGCCACGCCGAGTCCGCAGCGACAACATCAAATTCCAAATCGTTGGATCGCAGTTCGACAGGTTCAGCTTTACTTGGCGTTCGGCGAGTAACGCGACCCGATGTCACGTATAAGGAGTAGTGGCCCAGTTTGTCTAGCACAATCCATTCATTTAGTTCTTCGCGCATGACTTGCGGCTCGCTAGAAAGTTCGCGTGCACCTCCCAGGCCGCCGCCCATAAATGCCCCCGTGGAATAATAGCGTTCGAGTGGGTCCCGGCCTGGCGGCGTAACATGAAATCCCTCGATGTTCAGACGGCCACTCCGGTCATAGTTGCGCATCTCCATGTCGTACATGTCGGGGATGGATGCCTTGAATGACAATTCGATGGGAATGATCTCCCCGACATGGAAACGGCTGGTTCCATCAGCGAATCGAATCATCAGAGAAACACCGTTCTCGTTTTGAGCTAACAAAGGTGACGCTAAGATGAGGGCCGCAAGGGTCAGTTGTAGAGGTTTCATGCGAACACCTCGCCAGTTATTCGGTCCGCTTTAGAATGGCACAGTTGCTTGTTCGGATGTCGCCAGTAGACCCCCGGGTTGCAAGCCTCGCCGATTAACCCTGCGAAGAATCGGAATGCTGCACAGGCTGCATCAAGGAGCTGAAGTTGTAACAATTTGGCAGCTCAAGTGTCGGCACATGTTTTCGGCCCTCGATGTATCGAGTTAGCGCCTCGACATCACCTTCAGCGAGTGATTTCTTTCCTCGGTCAAGGGAACCTCTTGCGTTAGACGAAGGACCCCATCACGCGCTTCGGCCAACTTTGGGAACGTACATCGGACATTTCAGGCACGCGAGTCGGTGACGGCATGATTCCCACGCAGGATTCGCGCAGTACGCTCCGGCACCGAGGTAATAGAAAATCGCCGGCTCACCCTTTGCCGGCGGCGGTCGACACGAGAATTTGGATGAGCCGCGAGTTCTTGCTTGCTCTGGCAATCGATTTTGCCAGCTTGGCGGATGGAACTTGGCGTAGCACTGAGTTTTACATTTTTCGAGCAGGAACTTCATTTTGCTGGGCGAGGCCAGCAAGTAAAACTTTGCACTAGTCGAGTCTTTCGGTGTGGTCCTAAGCAGGTTGGCCAATTGGCCAATTTAAGCGCGATCTGAAATTCGTAAGTGACGCCAAAGCAACGACTTAGTGATTTTCACCCGCGGGCCAGTCTGTGATGCGAGTCCTTGGACTGCTCGAGTCCTAATCCATTGCGCTAAAGAATTCTGTGTAGAGGGTCTAAAGCGTCTCGTATACGCGAGTGAGATCCAATTCCACTTGCCTGATTAGTTGTATTGCCGGAGATGTGAAATAGGACTTTTCCGATTGGCGCGTCAGAACGAAGCCGCCCGGCGGCGGACGCTACGCGTGAGGCGAACGGAGCAGTTTATGGCGAACGGCTAAAGTAAGTTGTCGGGTCATAAGGAGGTCCTCATGACCCGACTTCGCAAAATGATGCTGGAAGAACATGATTCGGCAACTCCGAAGCCACGGCTATCGGATCGAACCACCGAATCCTCAACCCAGCCAAGCACAAGCGCAGTGATTTGTTAATCAGGTATCTCAACGCTTCTGGAGGGAACTGGGACGACGCGCGGCAGGAGTGAACCGCCACTGACCCGAGGTAAGCGGGGCTGACCGAGGAGTTCGATGATCGTAGGCACAACGTCGAACGAACTGGCAACACCATGTTGGCCGGCGGGAATGTCCTCACCGACGATATTGAGGAAGCCATATTTGCCGGTATGACCTCCCGTTCGGAGGTAGGGGAGCGGACCGATGTTGCCCAGACGTGGATGAGAAAAACCGAGAGGCGCGCCTTCCCAGACGATGTAGACGTCTGCTTCACTGGGACCGACATCGTGAGGATTCTGCTTCGGACAGTAGACTTCGGAAACGACGGGCTTTCCGTTCAAGAGATTGCGGCACTCCGAGACAACTTCACGGATCTGCTGACAGGTCTTCGCATACTCGGAGGCTCGGACCTTACCGCGAGCTTCGCGCCCCACGACGTTGATTCGGACGCGTCCATCGTAAAACGACGGCAGGGCGAACGCGGACATTTTCGGCCAGAAGAGAGAATAGCGGGCCGCGGGCATCCAAGTGAGGTCGACACCGGGATTTGTGTTGGCAACGATACGATTGATTCGCCTCGCCACACGTTGGTGGAACTTGAGGCGGGGTTTCGGGATGGCTTGGGAAAGAGGGCCGCCCCAGTGAGTGTCTTCGGCGATTAGCGGAGTGCCGTCCGGCAACAACTCGGGGAACTCGATGGGGCGCATGTATGCGGAGCCGAAGGCTAAACGGTAGAGCAATTCCGGGAGTAATGCCATGGCAGGAACGTCGCTGTCATTGTGGCCCATGCCATGCATGGCGACGAGAATGAGAACAGTGTTCGGAAAAGTCTGGTAGAGATCGCCGATCAAATCGTCGATGGCAGAATAAACTTTTCGTAAGCCAGCAGCAGCGGGCGGAGCGGAATGCAAACCGTGGAGCGGATGGTTTGGATCAACGCCATGCCATAGCGGCTCAATCGCAGAGTGGCCCTCACTGATAACGACGACACCGAGGTCCCAATCGGGTAACCGCTGTTGTAATAGCCAGCGGGACGCTTGCGAACGTACCTTCGCAGCTTGCGCGAGAGCCTCGCCAGCAGCGCGCGCCTTGTGCGCGCTGGGCCAGCAAAATCCATAAATCCATTCGGGGGCGGGATACGGGCCGAAGAGATTGGTCATTTCCTGATGCAGGCCATCGGGGCGCGAAGCCGAAGCGACGCCAGGGTCGTGAGCTCCCCAGGAGGTAATGCCCCGAACATTCGGTGCCAGGGATAGGTCGAAATAGGGGAAGTCGAAGATAACCGAGCGAACGCCCGAAAGGTCTGCAAGAAACGGACAAACTACGGTGTGGTCCTGGGTGGCCTGGTAAGTGCGTTTATTGAAGGTAACGGCAGACCAGCGGCCGCCGTCGCACGGGCGAATGCCTGAGCTGAGATGTTCCCAGGCGAGACCGGAATATTTGTCTCTGCCGTGATCGAGGTTGAAAGAAGCGCCTTGGTTCTGCAGACGCGCGAAGTTCGGGAGCAGACCCTCTTCCGCGAAACGCTGTGCGAGAACCGCATCGAAACCGTCTAGGCCTACAAGTAGAACACGTCGAAGACAAGCCACACGCCATTTTGGCACGAACGGGTGATAACCGGCGAAGAGTTCCTCGAGATTGCGACCGAAGAAGTTGTTGCAGACCGGCCGGTAGTTGGAGCCGTTACTTACTTCTGGACGATGGGGAGCAATCTGGAGAACTTCGCTGAATTCAGGGGACTCACGGGAAATCTACTGGCGAGGGCTTTGGCTACGCGAGCGAGGCAAATTCGGGAACTTGGCCCCGATGGTATCACTGCTGTGAGCGTGGCCCCATTGAAGCCTAGTGCAGCGGCAGCCAATAGAACCCCAGTCCTGCCTTTCCACGCTCAGCTGAGCGTGGCCCCATTGAAGCTACTATATCGACGCCCGCGCGTGACGCCAAGGACCGGCCTTTGGCCATATCAAAGTGAATCTGTCGGATGTACGAACCGCCTGCAACGGTGGCGCAAGGAATTTGACGAGGTCAGCAGCGATGGCATCAAGGGCAGCCTGATCATACTCAAGGCCGCTCTTTTTAAGAAAGGCTTGCCACTGTCGAGCTTTTTGGGCATCGCGCGAGAATTCGTCCGTCAGAGCTAGCGGCGTGCCTGCGGGTACTTCGGTTCCTCTCCGCTCGAAAGTTGACTTGATTGCCTGGGTCAACAGCGTGCCGTCAAAATCGAAGTCCAGGGAGAGTCTCCACAAATCATAGAAATCTTTCATACGCGTGTTCGCCATCCCCAGTTTCACGAGAGCTTCGAGCTTTTCCGCCACGACTGCTTCACGTGGGTATGCCCGTAGGCGCGGGGTTGGAAAGTTCAGTAGCGCAGGGTATTGAATTTCTTGTGGCGGGGGCGCGATCACGTCGCCGAAGCCAATATCAACCTGCATGCTGATTTTGGCGCGTTCCAAGCGAGCCACAAGATTGACGCGGAGACCCTCATATTCTTGTTCTTCCTTAATCCTCGCGACTCGGAGGGATTTAGGGTCGAAAACCAATCCGTCGTCCTCAACGGATTGGCTCATGATTTCAGTGAATAGCCGTTTGATTCGAGGAATGCTATTTTCGCCCTGCCCTTCGAGATCAAGGTCGCGAGTTGGGCGATACCGGCGGTGCGTCCAGAGTTCGAATAGTAGCGCGCCTTTCAGGATGAATTGGTCCCGATATTGTGACTGTGCCAAGCGATACAGAAAGCGTTCCAGGCCGTACCGCGTTAGAACCAAGCCGAAGTCCTCGCGTCTTTCTTGGGCCAGATTAAAGAGCCGTTGACGAACCGAGGCGGCAAGATTTCTGGGTTTCTCCCGGCTCACGAAAGCGACTCCAAATAGGGGCGCATTACATTTGCCACACGACATATCTTGGCGGCTTGCCAGAGTTCGTCCGCACTCGCTCGGCGCTTGCGTCTGCATTCGCGAAGGGCTTCAAGCGCAACGTCGAGCCCGATTTTGTTTCGATATCTGAAGCAATCCGCCACTGTTTTTGCCGGGGAGAAGATGCGGACACTGACGCCATCGATGCGGTGTTCTTGAACTCCGTAGGCGAGCATTTTTTGTGAGAACCGAACTATGCGCAGCGGCGGGCTGTCGGTCTTCGGAAGTCGAGCCTTGTCACTGATTGCGAGCCACACTTGGAAAGGCGACTGCGTTGTGAGGTCGTGAAACCGGAGCGCCGATAGGAGGCAAACGATCCCGTGAGGAACACGCTTGGAGGCTTGTGCAAGACTGTGATGCTGGGTTGGGCGCGAACCGCGAGCGACGTAGAGGCCACGTCCCACTCGCATGACGAGCCCTCTGTCTGCAGCCATGCGAAGATATAGCCTAGGAATACCGTGCGATTGAAGGTCTCTTGGACGGAGTATTCCCGCTTTCTTGACGAGTGTGACCACGTCGGCGATACGATCATTAGGCATGAGCCGTTTACTAAACGTCGGTAATTATATACAACTGCCGACATATTGTAAAGCGCCGCAGCCATCTCTTTTTGAGCAGTTACTACCGCATGGGCTCATCAGCAAGATGCGGGAGTCAATTCACTTCGAGGCGCACATCGCAGTGCTTTTTGAGAAACCATGGAGAACGCAAAAAACAGCGGGCAACTAGAGGGTTGGATTCAGATACTCGATAAAGTTGCCGCAGTTGTTGCGGGGCTAGCGCAGGCGAAATAAGAAGTTGAAGTTTTGATGATCGTCATGCGCGAGATACAGCTAAGGCTGGCAGCGGAGGCTTAGTTAGAACGGGCTTCTCATCGCTTGGCCGAATAGTCGCATTTCCGGCTAAGCGACCCTTGGCTCAACTGTTGCCTTCAGGCCAATGCGCTCAGCGACCAATGTTTACCGAACTTGACATTAGTCCTGTGAAACGCCCTTGTATTAAGTGGTCTGGCAAACTTCCAGGCGGTAGGTGCCACGCACGGCTGATGCCCGTGGTGAAAGCGTAGTACTGACGTAGTATCAGTTGTGGAGAATGGCGGTAAAAAGTGAGTATCCGGCGAATAAAAACTGAGGAAGTGACTCGCTGTATTTTGCTGCAATTCGTTAGCTTCCCTCGGTTTAGCTTAGCTCCGGCGAATTGTGATTAAAATGCTCTGCTGGCTGTTAACCGAAGGGTTGCTAGTTCGAATCTAGCCCGGGGAGCCAACTCCTTCAATTGGCCATTCTGGGACGGCTGCTTTGGCCCTTTGGCGAACGGAGTAAAAGCACAGTACGTGTCTTGCAATCGTCCCTGTGCCAACAGGAAAAGTGCAAAGACCCCGCATTTGTGCAAATGGTGCGCTATCAAGAGCTTCAACCCTTCGGTTGAGAACCGAATGCTCGGCAACCTCGTAGCCCGATGATCGATGCGCCCTCTTCACGAGCAGCCAAACTGTTTCGCCTGCCAGCCTAATTTCCTAATCGCTTCCAAACGCGTTCCTTTTCTCTTGACATAGCTATCTTAGATAGCTATTATTCAAAGGATGAAGGTGAGCGTAGCAGATGCCAAGAACAAGCTGCCCGAGCTGATCAGGGCCGCCGAGAACGGCGAAACCGTGACCATCTGCCGCCGTGGGGTGCCTGCCGTGGATATTGTCCGAACGAAAAAGCCCAGCCGTAAAAAGCGGAGGCTCGGAACCCTCAAAGGCAAGATTCAAGTCCTCGAACCGGAATGGTGGAAGCCCATGTCGGACGACGAAGTCGACGCCTTCGTCGAAGGACGCGACTAGGTGCGGTTGCTCCTGGATACCGTCGTTCTGATCTTCGCTGTTGAGTCACCAGAACGACTCACTAAGCGCGCTACAACTCTTTTGCGAAATACGGAAAACATCTTAGAACTGAGCGCAATTTCACTTTCCGAAATCGCTATCAAGGCCGCGCGCGGCAAGCTGAGACTTTCCGCCGCTGACACGCAGCGCGCGCTTGAGGACCTGGATCTCCGCGTACTGCCCTACACGGCGCATCATGCGTTTTATCTTTTCGATCTACCATCGCACCACGCCGACCCGTTCGATCGCCAAATCATCGCCCAGGCCGTGTGCGAAAAGATCCCGGTAGTCACTTGCGACGAGAAATTTAGCTTGTACAAAGAACTCAAAGTCCTTTGGTAATTCTTGAAGTTTGGTCTAAAGCGATGCCATTTGGTGGAAACTTCCGTTCCGGCTTGAACCTCACGAACAACCTCTCCTGAGCCATCGGCTCAGGACGGCGGTGGACTCGATCTATAGCAGTGCTCGCAATCACGGTGGAGTGACCGCGCGGCCTCAATTCCCGAGCTAGTGCCAGAATGGGATAGATCTCACCCAGGGAACCGAACGTACAGAAGACGATGCGCTTCCGCGCGCTGTTGGAAGCTCGGAGCGTGGCGGTACCCGGACAGAATCCGATAAGCGTTAATCGTCCAAGTGACGGATGCGCTTGGTGGTCTGTAGCCTTTTGGAAGAATGCTTCTCACGATACAGAGCACGGTCCGCCGCTGCCAGCAGCTCGTCGATCGTCCTACCATCCCGGGGGTACATCGCGGTGCCTATGCTTACGGAGATGGACGGCTCC
>JACXTT010002877.1_pt1 | contig 26945 bp, 18 predicted proteins | sample 9270951 | NCBI WGS metagenome assembly JACXTT01 (sample SAMN15532306, study PRJNA645909) | rock metagenome | isolation source: weathered quartz diorite | place: Puerto Rico | collected 2017-06-21 | reverse complement strand
AACGTCGCCGGCAGTGGGCCCCGAGTTCGCGCGTATTCGGTTTGTGATGATGTCCACGCAGTCGCGTCCCTGACTCACCGCGTTCTTGATCAACGCCAAGCCGCCAAGTTCACCCGCAATAAATAAATTCTCGACGCTGGTTTCGCACTCCGTCGTCAGATACGGCAGATCCGCGCCCATGCTGGGGTTGGCCATCACCATTGTGATCGCGCCGACCGGGCATGCTTCCGCGCACAGGCTGTGACCGATGCATTTGTGTCCGTTCACGATGACAGCCTTGCCGCCCAGCATCGCGAGTACGTCGCCTTCCGGGCAAACCGTGGTGCAACTCTGGCAGCCGATGCAATACGTCGTGTCGATGTGCGGATGCTGGGCCTTCGGGCCTTCGGTATAGAGCTGGCCCCTGTCGGCAGCTTCGCGGGCTCGCTGCTCTCGCTTCCGGAGGCTCATAATGTACAGGAGCATCGGAATCCCCATCACGACCCCGCCGACAATGTAGGTTAAGTAGGTCTCATTCATCGCGTCAGTAATACCCCATCAGCAGCACGACTCCAATGTGGATCGCAACTAGAATTACGAACGAATAGCTGAATGGCCGATGCACGACATGCCAAAGGTGGAACACCTGTTGCACACGCTCCAAGAAGACCATCTTGGCTCGCAGCCAGGACTGGCGCCGAACGCTTGCAATCGCGGCCTCGAGCTCTTCGTGCTTGGATGCCAGCAAACCTCCCAGAGTAGTCAATACTTCGAGGCCGCTGAGCGCTCTTCGGCGCAGGCGGCTCACCAGCAGCGGACGAGTCAGATCCAAACGGAGGATGTGCCACAGAACCGTCAAGAGCGGCATGCCTCGAACTTGTTCAGGAGACGGCACTCTCAGCAGGGGCGCCACCTCGTCTGGCCGAATCAGGCTCTGGTTCTGCAGCACCGTCGTCAATTCCGCGCCCTGCGCTTCCAACTCCGCGAAACTAAGCTGAGCCGAATTCAGACTGCGAGGGATTTGCGCGTACAGGTAGCGGCCGACGAATCCGCTCAAGGCCACTGCCATCATGATCCAATAGGCGATTCCGGCCAGCCCGCTCAATTTGAAGGACGAGTGAAACGTGATGATTACCGGCGCCGTGATGCCCACCAGCGCGTGAAAATCGAGCCAATGCCGCGTCTTGCCGATCGAGGCCAGCCAACGCCAGCGCTTTCGAATGGGATAGAGGAACAATACGCAAAAAAGCATCAGGCCGAGCATGCCCAGTCGCAAGCCAATTACTCCGCTAGGACGTAAGATCGAATGCTGGGACGACTCTGCTCTCGCTGCGAGATCAAGGCGATAGTAGCCAAACCCATAGACCGTGAGTGTTGCGATCAACGCCACCCCTACGACAATTGCGGCCGTCAATCTGGTTTTGTGTGACCATTCGCTGTCCCGCTTTCGTGGCAAGGGTTGCGCGGATAGGAGCGTTGTTGCCATGGCTATTTTTCAGGACTGACTTTTGGTTGCTCCACTTTACTATCGGCTTCAACCGAGAATAATCTGTAGCGTGTGAATTGATGCACGTTGCGCCAATGCTGATGCCGGGTCTTTACCTCAATCTGGGCTGTCTCAGGCAGCCAGTATTTTTGGTCCCGCAGGACAATTGGCCCGTATCGGACGTCGCTGGATAATGTTTCCAGGCCGATTTCTTCGGCCGGATCCCGCCAGTGCGCCTGAATTCGGGCTACCGTGCCGGAAGCGCGATCAATCCAGGCGGTGCCTTCCCAGGCGATTGGGTATTCCCGCCCCTTCAACTCCAGCGCCCCCGGCGAGCGGGCCCCGCCGCGAGGCACGAATCCGATGCGCGCCAGCCCACCTGAGGAAGAGTTCTCATCGGGCAGAAAGCTGAACGAGTAGCTGGGCTGGAATTCGGGATGGAGAACCAGCAGCAGCGTCGCAAACCCCCGCGTCGCGAGCAACGAGCCTTCAGCGCGCCGCTTCTGAGGCTTTCCCTGCTCCAGCCGTGACTCGTCCACCAAGAGGTCGTTCCCGTTCCACCGCAGGGAGATCAGGTAGTCGTAACTCGAACGGCTGCTGAGAGCGGTTTTGCCCTTCTCTGTCAGTTTCTCCTGAACCAGATTCTCGATGCAGGTGACGGAAGCAAGGTCATCCCAGAACTGCTTGACCCGTTGACCGGTCTGGTCCAGCAAACCCGGCCCGCCGGCCGGAGCGACATCGGCGGCAATGAGCCCGGGTAAAATGCTAAAAGCGATAGCCCAGCGAATAATAGATCTGCTCATAGCTCTGCAATTTTCCTCGAAATAAGTTCAGTCCCCAGCCGACAACGTAGTGAGAGCCGAGGAACCAATCCACAGTGGCGTTCATCCAGAAGCCTCGGTTATCGTTGCTGAGTGGTGATCGGAATTCCTGCTCCCCGCCTTGCACCTCAAAGCGCAGACGCTCTCCGAGGTCGCGCGAAAGAGTCAGCGACTGATACCACCCATTGCCGAATGCGCCACGGAATACCGATCGGCGAATATCTGCCCGGACTCCAGTGCCGAGGATGTCCCGGAACGCAATGCCGTACATCTGGTTCAGCGCCGCCCGAACGTCGTCGCTGCGCTTGTTCTCGCCCAGGCTGCCGTAGATGGAAATGCGCCGCGGCAATTCAAAGCGTAGCCCGGCGCTGAGCCCCGCGAAGAGATACTTGTCCAGAAGCCCGGTACCAAGCAGTAAAGTATCGAAGGTTGGAATCGTCCGGAAGTAGTTGTGACCGACATCCACGGCCATCCAGCTCACGGGTTGCACGCGAACGGTGAGAAAACTTCGGCTTAAAACGGCGCCACTCTCGGTGTTCCCCAGCCGGCCGGCCGTCAGGCGATCCAATTCCAGGTTGTGGAATACCGCGATGTAGTGCTTCCATGTAAGCGTGTTCTCTGAGTAGAGGAATTCTCGCTCCGCCTTCCAATGCAGACGCGTGAGCGCGACTCCGACCGTTTCGGTGAACCGCACACGATCGAAGCTGCCGGCCTCGCCGTTGACGAACACACCGCCGATTTGACGCCCCGGTTTGTAGTCCCAGGCGGTCGGATCGGGAGTGGAGCCGCCGAATGCGCCCACCGTCAGCTTGCGGCCCAAACGCAATCCGAGGTAAGCGCCGTCAATCGTGCTCAAGCTGGTGGCCCACGGAACAAACAAGCGGCCGGCCCCGAGAACGTACTTCGACTGCGGGTTGTTGTAGTAAAGGCCGATGTGATAGGTCCGGTTCAACAGGTCGCGGACCGTCTGAAGCTGCGCAGTCGATCCGTACCGGCTGTTCATGCGCCCGCGCCAATAGCCGGTGAAGTTCCAGTACGTACCGCCGATGCGCGTCACATCGGCGCGAAGCACGACCCCATGCTGATCGGTAGCCATGCCGGTCAAGTGATCGCGAATCCAGTTGTACTCGTAACTGATGCGGCCGCGGGCGCGATTCACTTCTTCCAGTGGCGGCCGAGGTACATAGTCGCGCTGTTCCTGCTCCAGCGGGTCTGCCGCCGTGAAGCTGACGACCTGCGCATAACGGCGAGTCGTCTTCGATTGTTGGATTACCTGGAGCGCTTCCAGATCCGCGCTCGAAATCTCCGCGATGTCGCCGGTCTGGAGCTCGCCTGTCGAAGATTCGATACTGCACACGGCCGAGTGCGCCGTTACAGCCGTCACGACGAGCTGCGCGATGATCTGCGCCGAAAGACCCGGCTCGCCTGGTTTCAAGCGCTTGCCGATTAACCGAAAGCCCTCCTGCAGGCCTTCTTCGCGGCCGCCCGAAACGTAAATCGCGCCATTGGCAACGTAGCGCACCTCAAATGTGCTTCGAAGCTCCGTGACCTGCGCGCAGAGCGAAGCCGCAAACAAGAAGAATGTCAGCCAGCGAAGCATCATCCGGCCTTTCCGCTGGGATGGCACCCGTAACAATTGGTGCTGTTGTAGATGTAGTTCCGAACTTGGCTGTGTTTATTATTCGTTGTGGCCTGGGGATGGCAAGCAGTTGTGCAAGTAAAGATGGAGTAGTTGGTCGAATTAGCGTGGCAATCGGCGCATGTATTCCATGTTCCCTTCTTGTGGGCGCCGGTAGTGATGGGAAAGCCGGTGTGGTTGAACGTCGCGCCGGGCCATTGCGTAGTGGTGTGGCAGGTGTCGCACGTCCTCGGGAAGCCGGCCGCGATGTGGTTCGGATTCGAGGTGGTGTTGTAGACCGCGCTGTGACAGGAGTAGCAGTCCTTGGGTGTCCCCTTATAGACCGCATTGACGTGACACTGCGAGCACGAAGTCGTGGTGTGCTTTCCGGTGAGTGGGAATGCCGTCGTGCTGTGGTTGAACGTAGCGCCTGGCCATTGAGTCGTGTTGTGGCACAGCGAGCAATCCTGCGGGAAGCCTGCGGCCACATGGTTCGGGTTGGTAGTGGCTTGGTATTTCGCCAGGTGGCAGGACACGCAGGTAGTCGGCAAGGTGGCGTACTGGCCGCTCGAGTGACATTGCGCGCAGGTCAAGGTAGTGTGCTTCCCGGTCAGCGGGAACCTGGTCGCGCTGTGATTAAATGTGGCGCCGGGCCAGTGCGTGGTGTTGTGGCATAGCGAGCAATCCTGCGGAAAGCCCGCAGCCACATGATTCGGGTTGGTAGTGGCTTGGTATTTCGCCAGGTGGCAAGAGACGCATGTGGTCGGGAGCGTGGCATATTGGCCGCTGGAGTGACATTGCATGCACGTTAGCGTGGTGTGCTTGCCGGTAAGCGGGAATCGAGTGGTACTGTGATTGAATGTGGCGCCCGGCCACTGCGTGGTGTTGTGGCACAGCGAGCAATCCTGCGGGAATCCCGCGGCCACGTGACTCGGGTTGGTCGTAGCTTGGTACTTCGCCAGGTGGCACGACACGCAGGTGGTGGCCAGGGAGGCGTATTGGCCGCTCGCGTGGCACTGCGTGCAGGTTACCGTCGTATGCTTGCCGGTCAACGGAAAGCGTGTCGCAGTATTGTGATCGAACTTGGCCCCAGGCCATTGCGCCGTGGTGTGGCAGGCTGCACAGTCGGTGGGGAACCCGGCTGCTGCGTGATTCGGATTGGTCGTGGCCTGGTACTTGGACAAGTGACAGGAGACGCACGTGGTCGATAGTGTGGCGTACTGGCCGCTGGCATGACATTGCGCGCAGGTTAGAGAAGTGTGCTTCCCAGTCAGCGGGAATCGCGTATTGCTGTGATTGAATGTCGCGCCGGGCCACTGCGTGGTGTTGTGGCACAGCGAGCAGTCCTGCGGGAAGCCTGCGGCCACGTGATTCGGATTGGTCGTTGCTTGATACTTAGTCAGGTGGCAGGAGACGCAGGTGGTCGGAAGCGTGGCATATTGGCCGCTCGAGTGACACTGCGCGCAGGTTACCGCCGTATGTTTTCCGGTCAGCGGGAATTTCGTGGTAGTGTGGTTGAACGTCGCGCCGGGCCACTGCGTGGTGTTGTGGCACAACGAGCAATCCTGCGGAAAGCTCGCGGCCACGTGATTCGGATTAGTCGTGGCCTGGTACTTAGTCAAGTGGCAGGAGACACAAGTGGTCGGCAGCGTGGCATATTGGCCGCTGGCGTGACATTGGGCGCAGGTAACTCCCACATGCTTGCCGGTCAGGGGAAACTTTGTCGCCGTATTGTGATCGAACTTGGCTCCGGGCCACTGCGTCGTTGAGTGACACAGCTGGCAGTCTTGCGGGAATCCCGCGGCCGCATGATTCGGACTTTTGGTTGTCTGGAAGTCCTTCAAGTGGCAATTCGCGCACTGCGTTCCTAAACCCAAGTACTGCCCACTGGCATGGCACTGCGTACAAGTCGCCGCAACGTGCTTGCCGGTGAGCGGAAACTTCGTCTTACCATGATCGAATTGAGCTCCCTGCCATTGCGCCGTTGAATGACATAGTCCGCAGTTCTGAGGGAAAGCGGCCGCGACGTGATTGGGATTTGTAGTCTTTTGGAAATCCGGCAGGTGACAACCGCCGCAATCGACTGGTGTACCGGTAAACCTATTGCCCGTGTGGCACTGCCCGCACGTTGCTGCCACGTGCTTGCCGGTCAACGTGAACTTAGTCGCCGTGTTGTGATCGAACTTGGCTCCGGGCCACTGCGTCGTTGAGTGACACAGCTGGCAGTCTTGCGGGAATCCCGCGGCCGCATGATTCGGGCTCTTGGTGTTCTGATAGTCCTGCTGATGGCACGAGACGCAGTTAGTCGGCAGCGTGGCGTATTGGCCGCTGGCGTGACATTGGGCGCAGGTAACTCCCACATGCTTGCCGGTCAGGGGAAACTTAGTCGCCGTATTGTGATCGAACTTGGCCCCGGGCCACTGCGCCGTTGTGTGGCAGAGCGTGCAGTCAGTTGGGAAGCTTGAGGCAACATGCGGAGGATTGGCCGTCGTCTTGAAAGACGTCTCGTGACACTCGAAGCAGGCCGTGGGCGTGCCGGTGTATTTTCCACCCAAGTGGCACTGGGCGCATGTCACGTTTACGTGCGCGCCGGTGAGCGAAAATCGCGATAGGTTGTGATCAAACCTGGCTCCTTGCCAGGCCTGCGTGCTATGACAAGTCTCGCACTGCATGGGGAAATTGGCTCGGCGGTGATCCGGGTTGGTGGTGCGCTCAAAATCGGCTACGTGGCATCCGCTGCATGCTTCCGGAGTGCCCGAGAAGCGGCCGCCTACGTGGCACGAAGCACAGGCGATACTGGCGTGCGCGCCCGTCAGCGCAAACCTTGTTACAGAGCCGTGGTCGAACTTAGCGCCCTGCCACGTGAAGGTCGTGTGACAGGAAGCGCAGTCCCGCGGAAAGCCGGAGGCAACGTGATTCGGATTGGTCGATTTGGCAAAATCCGCGGAGTGGCAACCAAAGCAATCCGCAGGTGTGGACTGATAGCGCCCGCCCGCGTGGCACGAAGTACACGCCAGGTTGGTGTGGGCGCCCGCCAGCGTGAACTTCGTAAAACGATTGTGATCGAATCGCGCCAGTTGCCAGGTCTCGACGTTATGACAGGTTTCACAGCTGGTCGGGAATCCGGCCGCACGATGATCCACACTCCGCGCATTCGCATATTGCTGCTGATGGCAACTGAAGCACTGCGTACTCAGACCGACGAACATGCCCGAAGCTGCGCCACGATGGCAGGACTCACACGCTACGGCGGCATGCGCTCCCAGCAACGGAAATCGGTTGCGATGATCTCTTACCGCCTGAGCGGCCACGCGCCATCCCTGTACCGTGTGGCAATTCTCGCACTGCGCTCCCAACTGTCGGCGGTGGAAGTCCGCATGGCAGTCCGCGCATTGCTTCCCCGCTTGGGAGAAAACCTTCGAGACATGACAAGAGTTGCAGGCTACGTTCTGGTGCAGGCCGCGTAACGGGAATTTCGTCTCGCGGTTGTGATCGAACTCCGGCTGCGCCCTGAGCGGCGACCAGCTTGTCGTGGTGTGGCAGTTCTCACAGGGAATGGCCAGCGGCCCGTGCGGGTTCCGCACTCCTTGCGCCGAGAGCGGCACGCTCACGCCGAGCAGCAGGCCCAGTGCCAACCCAGCAGCGAAACTAATCTTCCTCGACACGACCGTCATGGCTGATGTTCACGCTTAACTTCAACGATGAAGTCAAAGCTTCATCGGCGGCGAAGCCGTCGAAGTACATGAAATCAGGTGAGTTTGGTTGTCGTCTCCGATATGCTACTTAGTACAGTACTATTACGGTACCGTTCTAAGTGATTCATGTTACCGGACTAATCACTTACTGCTACTTACTGTAAGTTGCGTGACAGTCCCTGCAACGAGTCGCAGTCCCCCGATAAATCCGAATTTGTCGATCGGGGCGCTCTTCCTGGCGAGTATGACACTGCGAACACTTCACTTTTTGGTGGGCCCCATCCAGCGGAAACTTGGTCTTGCTGTGGTCAAACGATGCCGTGCTCCAGTGCGTGACCGTATGACAAGAAGAGCAATCTTCCTCGCGGCCGGCACTTAGGAATTGGCCGCCGTGCACGTCTTCATGGCATCCCAGGCACTCGCGGGGCGTCTGAAGAAAATCGGGAAGGGACTGTATCTTCGCAGTGACGGCCGCAGGAGTGGCCCGGTGGCAAGCGATGCAGATGACGGTTTGATGGGCGCCTTCCAACGGGAAGCGCGTCGCGCTGTGATTGAAGGTCCGCAATTCTTTCCATTGACGCAAATTGTGGCAGGTCTCGCAAGATTCCTTGGTTCGATGCGGGTCGGCGTGGCAACTTGTGCAAGCCAGTTCCGAAAAATGGTATTGGCGCGCGGCTGCCGATGCAGCGGCTGGAAAGCTGTGATGACAATCTGCGCAAATCACCGCTGCGTGCGCTCCCGCCAGAGCGAAACGAGTCTGGCCATGACGAACCAGCGTGAACGTCGAGGGCCGAAAAGTATCCTGCGTGTGACAAATCTCGCAACGGTTTTCATGCGGCGCCGCCTGGAATTGACCCGCATGAGGATCGGTATGACAACCCACGCACGTGCTTGTGCCAAGCTTGTAGTGCGCTTCTTTGCCTTCAGGCTTGTGGCATTGAACGCATTCGATCGCCGAGTGTTTGCCCTGCAGCGGAAAGGCGCTACGCTGATGTTCTTCGCGGGTAAATAGGGAAGGCTTGAAACGTGTCTCCGAGTGACATGCCGAGCAATCGTTCCCGAGGCTACGGCCGTTGAATTGGCCGCGATGCGCATCCTCGTGGCAATCACTGCAGCGCTCGTGCGCGATGGCCTGACGGAAATCCGAGCTCTTGTGGCACTTCAGGCAGTCGAGTTCGGCGTGCTTGCCTTTCAGCGGAAATTTCGTTCGCTGGTGATCGAACCCCGATTCCGCACGCACGGATTTCCAGCCTGCGGTGACGTGACAACTCTCACAGCTTCCGCGGAAAGTCGCGTCTTGGAACGCGCCGCGGTGCGGATCCATGTGACAGCTCTGACAACCGGAAAAGCTCAGCCCCTTGTAATGGGGCGCTGGATTAGCGGCCGAGGAGGTGTGACATTTACGGCACTCCACGTTTTGATGACGTCCGGTGAGCGCAAAAGCGGAACGGCTGTGATCGAATCCGGCCGCGGGCTTCCAGGCGTCCTGCGAATGGCAATTCACACATTGCGACCCGAGTTGTCCGGCGTGGGGGTCCGCATGGCAGGACGTGCATTGGGTCCCTAATCCGAGGAACGTCCTGTGCACGTCTTTGATCTTGATTTCGGCACGGGCGACGGCTTCGAGGTGGGCCGGATTGTGGCAGGCTTCGCAGACCAGCGTCTTGTGCTTTCCAAGCAGTGAGAAATCAGTAAGGCCGGCGTGATCGAATTTTCCCTTGTCGATTCTCGTGATCTGGAACTGGCGGCCGTTGTGCTCGAGATGACAACGCGCGCAGTCCACCGATCCACTGGCGGCGTAAAAAGCCCGGGCATGATACCCGCGTTTTCCGTCGACTCGCTTCTTGATCTCTAGGTGACAGTCCATGCACTTGAAGCCCCGTTCACCGAGGCCGAAGTTATGGCACGTCGCGCACTTGGTCGGGCCTTCCAGATCCTGGTGAGCGCGCGACAAAGCTCCGGGCGAAATCTGCGCGGAGGCTGGGGGGGCGATGAGGATTGCCAGCGCCGGCAGCCAGCACTTGATGCGACACATGCGTCTTAGCCTGATCGGCAGCATCTCGCACGACAATTAGAGAGCCTTTAGCCGGCCATGGCGATGCCTTAGGGTAGAAGCCTTAACGTCGCGAGCACGTCATTTCCGCTGTGCCTCGTTCTCCTCCTTGCGCGCTCCGCCTAAAATGTCCACGATCGCGTAGTTGCCTTCGTGGCAGGCATACTCATAGACCGGGCCGGGCGTGGCGCGGAACGGATATTCCAGGGTCCAGCTCTTCGAAAATGTAGTTGGGTCCTCGATGGTCGCCCGGTACAGCAGGGCTTGCGCATCGACGCGCTTGAAGCGCTCGATGACGTGCAGGTTCTTCGATGATCCGCGGAAATTGACTTGTTCGGTGAAATTCGTCGTGTCCACCACGAGCGTGTCGCCCTCCCAACGCCCGACGGAGTCGCCCAGCCACCTCCGTAGATTGTCCGGTGCATGGCTCGAGTTCATGCGGATAATTCGCGTGTCGTGGATCATCTCCACCAGAATCATGATCGCGTCGGGAGTCTGCACGATCTGATAGTTGTTGTTGTAGAGCACGGGCAGCATGGGCGGTCCCGAGCTCGATCCGAAGCTCATCAGACAGCGCTCCGACAACGGCCGGTCCTTGGCCGACCCCAAGCCGCCGCGCCGCATCGATGCCAACCGCTGCCGGGCCTCAGCCGTCAGCGGCGGGACCTTGCCGTCCGGCGGATCGACGATGAGCGACGTTCGCTTCACGCCGTCCACGCGCGCCAGTTCCGACCCTCGATCGATGAATAGGGCATTGTAACCGCCAGTCTCACCCGAGCCGGCCCTGCGATGGAAGTCGCTGTCAGAGATGCCGTCACCGGCCTTCAGTTCATCCTGCTGCTTCTTTTCGTATGCCGTCCCTTCCGCGTCGCTGACTGTCAACTTTCCGGTGAAGGCGGCTGGCCGCTCGAGTGGCGTTAGCGTAGCGTTGGTCCAAATGCCTTGCAGGTCCGGATGGCCGTCGGCCGCGCGCGGAATTTTCGTTTGACCGGGAAGCTGCGACGCGATGATTGCCAACACGAAAAAGCAGTTTTTCATCCGATTCCTCATTTCCTTCGAGGATCTCACAAAACGCTGATTTTAGGACTATGTTCGCCCATAGTCGCCTCCATCGCTGCGATCTCCTCTAAATGTCCTCTACCCTACGGGCCCGGACAGTCTTTGCAAATATGCAATTGTAATGCATAATTGCAAGGGGAGGTCTGCCGTTGCGTCGCCGTTTCATTCCTCGTGCGTTGGAGCCAGTTCTGCGAAAAGCTGCCGCGCAGTTCCCCGCGGTGGTCTTGACAGGGCCGCGTCAATCGGGCAAAACCACATTGTTGAAGCACGTCTTCGGCGAAGCGTCCGGCTATGTTTCGATGGAGCCGCCCGACGTGCGCGCCGCCGCGGCGACCGACCCGCGTGGTTTCTTGGAGCTGCACCCGGCGCCGGCCATCTTTGACGAAGTCCAATACGCGCCGGATCTGTTGCCCTACATCAAGGAGAGCATCGATGAACGCCGGAACGCGCGCGGTCGGTACTTTCTGACGGGCTCGCAGAATCTACTTCTGACCGAACAGGTCAAGGAATCGTTGGCCGGCAGGGCAGCAATGCTACGGCTGTTGCCCGTCTCACAACGCGAGGAGTTCGGAAGGGCGCTCGATCCGCTGCCTTGGGAACGATCGAAGACGCATCCTGCCGTCAACCCCATCGCGCCACCGGATCTGTGGCAGAGCTTTCTGCGCGGCGGATATCCGGAACTTGTCGCTGAACCTCATCGTGATATCGCGCTCTGGCATTCCAGTTACGGTCAGACTTACCTGGAACGCGATGTCCGCTCGCTGCGCCAGGTTGGGGACCTGATCTCGTTTCAGAGTTTCCTGCGCGCACTTGCCGCCCGGACCGGCCAACTGCTCAATCTCACCGACGTTGCGCGCGACCTTGGAATCGCGGTCAATACTGCCAAAGCATGGCTCTCGGTGCTCGAAGCTACTTTCCAAGTCATCGTGCTGCGGCCGTACCATGCCAAGGTCGGCAAGCGCTTGGTCAAAACGCCAAAGGTGTACTTCACGGATACGGGGATGCTTTGCTACCTGGCTGGCTTGAAAGATCCGGATCACGCGGCAGCGGGTCCGCTCGGCGGGCCGATCTTTGAAACCGCCGTCCTTCTCCAAATCGTGAAAGCCTTCGTCAACCGCGGCGAAGAGCCACAGGTCCAATTCTGGCGCACGTCGGCAGGAGCGGAAGTCGATTTTGTGATCGAGACCGGCGGCAAACTGATTCCGATGGAGGTGAAGCTCTCCGCGACTCCTCGCCCAGCAATGGCGAGTGGGATTCGGGCCTTCCAGGAGGACCTCGGCGACAAGGCTGGGCAAGGGTTTGTCATTCACCCAGGAGATGTCCGCCTGCCGCTGGCGCTGAAGGTCGTCGCGTTGCCGTTCGCTGAACTTTGACCTCCGCCTGGGTCCGCCGTGACTGGCAAGAGCAATGCACCGCAGGACACTACCGGCCCCGGAATCCGCATTGACAAACCGGCCGGAATGTGTAATTATTCATTTAGCTGAATAAACATTCAGCAAGCGGACCAAGGAGCACCAGACAGACATGCCCCCGACGGCAGGAACATCGCTGAAACCGGTCAAACGCATGCCGGCCCAGAAGACGCTGCCGAAAATCGGCGTCCCTGACTTCACACGCGACCTGGATCTATCTCAGGATGAATTACTTGCACTCCTTGACCTGGCTCAGCAGGTAAAAACGAACCCAGCCCGGTTCGCCAAGGTTCTAACTGGCAAATACATCAGTCTGCTGTTCGAAAAGCCATCGCTGCGCACCCGCATCACCTTCGAACTGGCCATCAAGCAACTGGGCGGTGACGCAGTTTTAAACACCGGACCGATCGGCGTGCGCGAGCCGCTGAAAGACGTCGCCCGCAACCTCGACCGCTGGACCAATGCCATTGTCGCCCGCACTTTCTCGCACCACACCATCGAGCAACTGGCGCACTGGTCGACCGTGCCCGTCATCAACGCGTTGAGCGACCGCTTTCATCCCTGCCAGGCACTGGCCGACATGTTCACGCTCCAGGAAAAATTCGACGATTTGCGCGGGCTCAAGCTAGCCTTCGTCGGAGATGGGAACAATGTCGCGAATTCGCTGATGTTATCCGCGCTCCGTCTGGGAATGAATTTTTCGATCGCTACGCCGTGCGGCTATGAGCCCGACGCCGAGATCGTTGCGCAGGCCGAAGCACTGGCCGCGGTTTCGGGCGCACAGCTCACAGTAACGAATGATCCAGTCGAAGCAGTGGTGAATGCGCATGCGGTTTATACCGACGTCTGGACCAGCATGGGGCAGGAAAACGAGACGTCCAAGCGCCTCCAAGATTTTGCCGGATACCAGGTGCATCAATCGCTCATGGCCGAAGCCAACGCCGATGCGGTTTTTCTGCATTGCCTGCCCGCTAAGCGCGGTGAAGAAGTCACCGACGAAGTAATGGAATCGCGTCAATCGGCTGTATTCGATCAAGCGGAGAACCGTCTGCACGTCCAAAAAGCATTACTATTGATGTTGATCGGCTAGCGACGAGCCGCCGGCCGCGACTATCTGCACATCCTTTTATGAAACCTAAGCGAGTAGCCTTGGCCTATTCAGGCGGGCTCGATACATCCATCATTATTCCGTGGCTGCGCGAGAACTATCAGTGCGAAGTGGTTGCCGTGTGCGGCGATATCGGCCAGGGCAACGACGAGTTGAAGGGTCTGGAAGAGAAAGCGCGCAAGACCGGCGCGGGCGAAGTGCACGTGGCCGATATGCGCGAGGAGTTCGTCACCGAATACTTGTGGCGGCTAGTACGATCGGGCGGTGTCTATGAACATAAGTATCTGCTCGGAACTTCCGTAGCTCGTCCGCTGTTGGCGAAGAAACAAGTGGAAGTAGCGCTGGCCACCGGTTGCGACGGCTTGGCGCATGGCTGCACGGGCAAGGGTAACGATCAGGTACGCTTCGAACTGACCTACAAGGCGCTCGCGCCGCATCTGAAAGTGATCGCTCCGTGGCGCGAGTGGGATATTGTTTCGCGTGAGGACGCCATCGACTATGCCGCGAAACACAACGTGCCCATTTCGCAGACCACCACCAAAATCTACAGCCGCGATCGAAACATCTGGCACATCTCGCACGAAGGCGGAGCGCTCGAAGATCCTGCTAATGCCGCGCCGGAAGATGTTTGGATGCTGACGCGGAGTCCGAAAGACGCGCCTGATAAACCCGCCGAAGTCACCATCGGCTTCGAACGCGGGCGGCCGGTCTCGGTGAACGGCCAGCGCGGGTCGGGCGTCAGTCTTCTTGAAACCCTGAACAAGATCGGCGGCGAGCATGGCATCGGCCGCATCGACCTGGTGGAGAATCGTTTCGTCGGCATGAAGTCGCGTGGCTGCTACGAGACGCCCGGCGGTACGCTGATTCTGCAAGCGCATCGCGAACTGGAAGCGCTGACGCTCGACCGGAACACGATGCACTACAAGCAAAAGCTTGCACTCGATTATGCGGAGATGGTTTACAACGGCCTGTGGTTCACGCCGCTGCGCGAAGCCCTCGATGCTTTCTTTGAGACCACGAGCCAGACCACTACGGGCGAGGTAACGCTGCGCTTGTACAAAGGTAACGTGGAGCCGGTGAGCCGTAAGTCGCCCTATTCGCTTTATTCGCTCAACATCGCCAGCTTTACCATGGGCGCCGAGTACGATCAGAAAGACGCGCAGGGTTTCATCAACCTGATCGGGCTGCCCATTCGTGTGCGGGCCCAAGCAGCCAAACAAGGCAAATGAAGCTGTGGGGCGGACGATTCGAGAGCGGACCTTCCGAGGTCTTCGAGCGCTTCTCCGGTTCGCTGCATTTCGATAAACGACTGATCGATGCCGATTGCCGCGGGTCGCAAGCTTTCGCGCGCGCCCTCCAACGCGTCGGAATATTGACCACCGAAGAATGTGCAACGCTCGTAGACGCCTTCGACAAGATTCGCGCCGATGCGGGCGAGGCCGCGTTCTTTGATGACGCGGCCGACGAAGATGTCCACACGCTCGTGATCCGCAAGCTCAAAGAGCGGGCCGGTGCGATCGCGGATAAGATCCATACCGGCCGCAGCCGGAATGAGCAGGTGTCGCTGGACGTGCGCCTGTGGCTGCGAGAAGAAATCGACGCGATCACGGGGCAATTAGCGCGCGTGATGGGCGCCCTTATCGAAATGGCGCGCAGGTATTCCAATGCTGTCGTGCCCGGCTATACGCACGTGAGGCGCGCCCAGGCCGTACTGTGGGCCCACTATCTGCTGGCTTTTTTCGAAATGTTCGCCCGCGATCACGAGCGTATGTTGCAGGCACGGGAACGCGTCAACGTGATGCCGTTAGGATCGGGCGCGCTGGCAGGAAGCGGGTTTCCATTTGACCGCAGCGCCGTCGCGCGTGATTTGGGTTTTGCCGCCGTAACACGCAACAGCATGGATGTTTCGGCGGACCGGGACTTCGCGCTCGACTTTCTGTATGCCGCGTCAGTGACGATGCTCCATTTGAGCCGCCTGGCCGAAGACTGGATCCTCTATTCCAGCGAAGAATTCGGATGGCTCGATTTGGGCGATGGTGTAACCAGCGGCTCCAGCCTGATGCCGCAGAAAAAGAATCCGGACTCGCTCGAGCTGATCCGTGGCAAGAGCGGCCGCGTTTTCGGCGATTTCAGCGCGCTGTTCGTGACCTTGAAAGGCCTTCCGACCACTTACAATCGCGACATGCAGGAAGACAAGGAGCCGTTGTTCGATGCGGCGGCGCAGTTGAGTGGATCGCTTGAAATGATGGCGGCGGTGATCGAGTCCACACATCTGAATCCGGCCATGCCCGCGGCAGCGGCGGAAGACAGCTGGGTGGTGGCCACTGACCTGGCCGAAGCCCTGGCGCGAGCCGGAACGCCGTTCTATTCCGCGCATCAGTTGGTAGGAAAACTTGTGCTCGAAAGCGTGAAGCGCGGCAGGAAGCCGTCCGACTGGAGCGCCGAAGAACTGGCCGCCTTTGCGCCCGAATTCACCAGCGACATGGCCCGCTTTCTGAATCCGTCCGAGGGCCTGAAGACGCGCGAACTTCCGGGAGGCACCGGTCCAGCCGCCGTCGCACGAGCGCTCGATGAGGCCGAAGCACGGCTTCGCCAATGGAAGCGATGAACAAGACGTTTCGCCACGGTCAGATTCTCAAACTCATTCGCGCCAAGCGAATCCTCACGCAAGACGACCTAGCGCGTGAGCTCAAGGACAGTTACGGGATTCAGGCTACGCAAGTCACGCTATCACGGGATGTCCGCGAACTGGGTTTGCTGAAAACGCCGCAGGGTTACCGGCAAGTCGAGACGGAGTCGAGCGGCCCGGCTTTCGACACCGTGGCCAGCGAATTCCTGCGTGACGCGCGAGTAGCTCAGAATTTGCTGGTTTTGCGAACTTCGCCGGGCAATGCCAATGCACTCGCCGTCGCGCTCGACAAAGAGGAATGGCCGGAGGTGGTCGGCACGATCGCAGGCGACGATACGATTCTGGTAGTGACGCCGGACGCGGGCACGGCAGCTAAGCTGCGTCAAAAGTTGATCGGTCTGATGCAACAGGCTTAAGTCGCGCGAATCGCTAGCGCGGGACCGGTACGTCCGAGCGCCTGGTACTCTTTTCCTCGCTCAGGAGGCTCTCATTCAGCTCGGCCAGTTTCTTGAGGCCCTCGAGGGTCTGCTCGATCTGAAGGCCGACCACATAGGTCATGCCCTGCTGCCGGCAATAGCAGACTTCTCCGAGCATCAGCCAGTCATCGCCCTCGACCTTAACCGCCGCATTGACAGGAACAGGCCGATGGACGACAAGTTGGAGGCCGTGGCCTGAAAACTCAATGGCCTGCGCGGGGCCAGGGCCTTCACTGCTGCCTAACACGGTCAATTCGACCGGCATGTCCGTTGGGACGCGAGCTTCCCTGCGACGTTCCATACAGGGACTATCGGCGGGGGCACGCGTTCCTTTAGCTCGGGGGAAACGCTTACTTTGCAGTGAATAGCAGCCACACCGCCAGGCCGATGACGGCCGGCAGCAGGATCTCCGCCCAGTCCTGCCAGAGCGCAGCCCAGCGATTGCCGAGCTTCGTAGACTCCTTACGGTCCTCGTTGCGAAGCGAGGCGGTCAGCCGCGACCGCAAGCTGGAGGGCAGCCCGCGGATGGCCCGCACAATTTCTTCCTTACCCTTGCGGTCGGCGATGAGGATAGTAGCGGAGTTTATGCTGTTAGTGGACTGCTCGAGTTTCTTGCGCAGCGGAGGCGGGACGTCATTCACCGAGCGGAAGACTTCGGTCTTGTTTCCGACGGAAATGAAGATGGTCGAGCTTTTAAGAGTAACGCGTGGCATCGGTCATCCTCTGATCATGTGGCTACAGCCGCCGGCAGCTTGCCGGGATTTGCCGCCGGCCTTTCTCTCTTAGCCTGCTCCAATATAACCTGAATGAAGCCCAGGGCGGCCTTGGACAGCGCCTTGTCTTTGCGGTAGATCAAACCCACCTTCCGCAACATCGGCTCAGGCCCCAGCGACACGCAAGCTAGCTTACCACTCGCGACTTCCTCACGGCAATGGGATGCGGCCAGGAATGAAAGCCCCAGGCCGGCCATCACGAAGCGCTTGATCATCTCGGTAGAATCCAACTCCATCGAGATTCTTAGATCGCTTTCCACCGGCTCCAGCCACACGTCCAGCCGTGCGCGCGTAGTGCCGGACTTCGGAAGCAGCATGGGCTGGCCGACCAGTTCGCGTGCGCTGGCCTGTTTCCGGCTGGCCAAGGGATGTTTCGCGGGCAGCAACAACATAATCTCATCGGAGTGAATCATTGCCACTTGCAGTTTTTTCTCTTGTACCGGAAGTTGCGTGATTCCGAAGTCCGCCAGATTGTTTAACACCGCCTCGACAACGCGAGTTCCATAGGAGCGGTCGACTGACAGCTGCACATTGGGGAACTGTTTCTTGAACTCGGAAAAAACCAAAGGTAGAACGTAGATACAGGTTGCTTCGTTGGCAGCGATTACTAGCTCGCCGCGAGGGACTCGATCCAGCTCATTGATCGTGTCCTGGGCCCGGCGGCGCAGATCTAGAATCTTCTCAGCGTACTCGGCGAAGATCTTGCCGGCCGTAGTCAGAGCGATTTTTGTTCCCAATCGCTCGAACAGCGTGGTGTTCAATTCCTGCTCAAGCTGACGGACCTGCGCGCTGATCGCGGGCTGGGTGCGATAACACGTTTGGGCCGCTTTGGAAAAGCTTTTCAAGCGGACGATTTCGAGAAACGTGTGCAGCTGATCGAGATCCATCGGATACCCGCTACGAACGCTCGCCTAAGATGGGAGGTTTTCTTCATTGTAACAGGCTGGATTCGTTTAGCCTGGCCACAGAGCCGTGGTAAGATTCGATTGAGACCCACCCATAGCGCCGGAGAGGTGGCTGAGTGGTCGAAAGCAGCGGTTTGCTAAACCGTCAGGGGGTCAAAAGCTCCCTCCGGGGTTCGAATCCCCGCCTCTCCGCCATTCAACAGTGTCCGGTCCGGACACATGGGTAACAGTTCGTTCCTAAGACATAGGTAACACTTTTGGCCCGAAGGGATTGGGCAGCGGCTGCAGAGATTTCTCCTCCAGATCGATATAACCGAGATCGTAATCCATGAAGCTGACGAGCCAGATGCCGTCATCGACTTCTTTGATGCCGACGGCCTGTCCGGCCAAACAAGTGCTTAAGTTGATTTTCTTGCGATAGAGACAGAGGCGGCCGCAGTTGGTGACGACGACGGTCTTGTCGTGAAACGGGTAGTGAAGTTCTGAATGCCTTGATAAGGGCGGCAGGAAGGAGAGTAGAACTGGGCGGGACATTTCATGTCCAGCGCCTCATGCGGCCGCTCGTTGTTGAACTCCTCTAAGAAGGCATCGAACTTGGCCTGCTGTTGAAGCAGGTTGGCGCCGGCCGGGCGCGTGGCTTCTTTCTTCAAGGTCAGATGCATGCGTTCATGGCGGCCGTTCTGCTGGGGATGACCGGGCTGGATGCGCTCGATCGAGATGCCTAAGCGCAGCCACCAGACTGAGAGACGGGAGAGATTGAACAACCCGTTGGGCGAAGCGAAAGGGACGCCGTTATCGGAGCGGATCGCCTGGGGTAACCCCCTTTCCTTGAAAAGGCGTTCAAAGGCCGTAAAAGCGGGCTGCTCCGCGTTCGATTCCAGGGCCTCGCACAACAGCAGATAACGCGAACAGTGATCGGTGACGGTGAGCGGATAACAGTAGCGCCGATCGGCCAGCATGAACTCTCCCTTATAGTCAGCACACCACAGCGAGTTCGGGCGTGCGCCTTCCGACAACGGGGTGCCTTCGGTGCGAGTGCGGGATCGGCGGGCGCGGGTCTCCGATGATGAGGCCGAGGCTCTCCTCGAGCCCGTCTTGAGTGGGCCGCAGGCGAAGCTCGCCGCCAAGGAACGGCCCATGTCGGTCGAGGACGCCGCTCAATTATTCGGTCGGGACGTGAGCCCCGATGCCGCGAAGGCAGCCAGGAAATTGGGGAGATTCCTGTACCCATCCGCCTCGCCGAATCGATCGCGTTGATCTCGTTAGCGTCGCAGGATCTATGAACATCCGTCCATTGTGAGTGGGAGATTGCGACAGAGACGCCGGCACTGCGTCTCGAAGGTTGTGCACAAACGCCCAACAAGCACGGAACGAACCGGCTACTGCCATGGGCCGAACCGATTTCCCGAGCTGCAGGCGCGGGAGAGGGAGCTGTACTTCACTGAGCTCGATTAACCAGCCCCGTGGTGTGCCGGTTCGGGTGACCGCGTAGCTAAGCCAATACAAAACGCGGAACAAACGCAGCATAACGCAAAAAATAACGCGACCGTTTGCGTTATTTCCAAAACCGGACCCAGCATCCATCAGCCCTGTGTAAGCTACTGAAATCAATCCCGAAAGATCGCTTCTATGTGATCGGCAGCTTCGGCGCTTTGCGTTATTTACGCGTTATTTTAACGCGAGGTTCTCCGGAGACGGACTCGACGAGTGCTCTCTGCGGAGGCAGACAGTCTGGTTCGAAAAGTCTCTCTCCGCTGGTCAACGCCAAACGTTTTCCATGTCGTGCTTAATTGTTACGCCACCACGATTGCGAAAGTCGGGAGCACGCCAGGGCGCTACTCCTATCAGTTCACCGACTTCAACGACTATCCCAAGTTTGGGGTATGGCCTGATGGCTGCCTGCAAGTCTGCAAGCCATGGCCATCGGATCATCGACCGCGCACGAAAACTTCCTGCCGCGTGCGCCGAAAGTCGCCTGCGTGGTCCACGAGACCGGCTTCATGTTCCAGACACGGGAATTCTCGCGGGCAGCGAATGCCAAGCCAGCCAGGAAAGCTGACCGGTTCTTCTGACCGTACAAGGCCGTTTTGTGGCCGGATGAGGTCCGGAAACTAGTCCCTCCGAAGAATCTTTATTTCGTCTCTGGTACAAACGGCAGAGGCGCCAGGCATACTGTAACGGAAGAGCCCCGACGTACCGTTGGCCGGAAGGGGTTGAATCGTGCACAACCAACCCGTCGTCTCAGAGCCCGCCGCTTCCACGTTCGGCATACCCGTGGTCCGAATGCTAAAGCTGTCCGATGAAGACGTGATCGAGCGTCTACGCCAAGGGCATTCGGACGCGTTGCCTCTTCTGTTCGATCGTTTCTACCGGTTGGTTCTGAAGATCGCCGTGCGAATCCTTCGTGACCCGGGCGAGGCAGAGGATGTGATGCAGGATGTCTTCTTTGAAATCTTTAACAAAGCGGCTCAGTTTGACCCCGCCAAAGGCAGTGCGAAAACGTGGGTCCTGCAGTATGCCTATCACAGGAGCCTGAGCCGCCGGCAATATCTTGCACTCAGGAGTTTCTATGACCGGCACCAGATCGGCGAGCGCGAAGTTTTGGAATCCAATTCCCCGGTTGTTTCGTGGCGGGGCCTGACGTTTCAGGAATGGAGGAGAGTGATTGAGCAGGGCTTGGCGACTCTGAAAGAGAAGCAGCGAGAGACCATCGAACTGGCTTGTTTCGAGGGACTCTTACTCAGTGAAATTGCCGAATGCACGAAGGAGTCGCTGCCCAACGTGCGGCACCATTACTACCGGGGACTGGCGGGGTTGAGGAAGTTTATGCAAGTTCACCATGAGGCCAATGATGTTGAATCCTGAAGGATCCCATCCCGAGTATTTCGAGGAGCTATGCTCGTTGGCGGCCAGCGGGCAGATCTCCGAACCGGAGTTTGTCGAACTCCAGGACCACATGCGAGACTGCGCTCGCTGCCAGTCCGCCTATGCCGATTTCACCGACCTTCTTCATAACAAGCTTCCGCTCGTGGGTTCGGAACGAATAGCGTGCTCCCCACTCGCGGGATTTTTTTTTAAGAGATCTTCTTACCGCGAACGCTTTCTGGCACGAGCACGCAGGCCGGGTCTCGTGGTTTCTCAGCCGTTGGGAATTGGGCTGCGGCCGATCGGCTACGCGCAAATGGCCACTGTGGCGATGGCCCTGTTGTTGGTCACAGTAGGCTTTCTCGGTTATGGCTTGCGCCGGAGCAACGTGCGCAACAGGACGCTGGCCGCGGATATGGCGGCGATGAGCCAACGCGTCAGTCAGCAGAGCAGTCCTGAACGTAAGCCGGCGCGGAAAGTTGAACCTGTAGGCCAGCCGCTCCTTGAAACAGCTCCTCTGCCGGCCGCCGCGGCTGGCAAGGTCGCGACGGATGCCGAGCTGCTGGAGAAAGCGCGCGAGGATTATGCGGCCGCAGAGGCGCGCTCGAAGGCGCTTCAAGAACAACTACAATCCGCCGTCGCCGAACTCGAATCCTTCAGAGTCCAAAAGGAACAGGCGAGCGTCTTGCGAAATCAATCGGAGAAAAAGCTGGCGGACGCCGAGCTTGCGATGACTCGCGCTAGCGACGACCTCCAGAGCTTTCGCCAGGGACGCGCTGACGATGCCGCGGCGCTTGCTGCGCAAGCTCGCCAAATCCGGGAATTGTCAGCGAAATTAGCCGACCAAACCGAAGCCCTGGATCGGGAAACGACATTGTTGGCAGCAAGCCGCGATATCCACGATCTGATGGGCGCGCGCAATCTTCATATTGTTGATGTGCTCGACGTCGATAACAAGGGTAAAGACAAACGTGCTTTTGGCCGCGTTTTTTATACCGAAGAAAAGTCGCTGATTTTTTACGCTTTTGACCTGGGCGATCGGGGCACTGTCAGGCGGAATGCGTCTTTCCAGGTTTGGGGGGCGCGCGGGCCGGCTCAGAATCCAGCCCAGAGCCTGGGCATCTTCTACGTGGACGATCAAAGACGGAACCGCTGGGTGCTCAAGTTCGAGGACCCGCGCATTCTGTCCGAAATCGACTCGGTCTTTGTGACCGTCGAACCGCAGGGCGGAAGCAGCCGGCCCACCGGCCGCAAATTTCTTTACGCCTACCTTAAGGCCAGTCCCAATCATCCGTAGAGCTTGCTCGACGTTGGTACAAAGCATCAACTCACGCGGCATACTTCAGCGGAGGTTCGAATGCGCCCTGGCTTACTGCTCCTGATCCTGTCGGCAGCCTTCCTGGTGGCTGGCCCGACCGCAACGCTCACCGGCCGCATAACCGATCCGAGCGGCGGAGTGATCGGTGGGGTGAAGGTGGAGGCCACCAACGTCGAAACCAACGTCATCTTCTCCGGCGAAACCAATGAGGACGGCCTCTACAACATTCCGAGCCTGCCGCCCGCAACCTATCGGGTGATCGTCAGCAAGTTCGCTTTCCGCACGATCGTCAAACCGGACGTTGAGCTGCACGTGCAGGATGTGATCTCACTAAACTTCGCAATGGAAGTGGGCTCAGTGGCGGAAAGCATCACGGTGGAGGGAGGCGCGCCTCTGATCCAGTCCACGCCGGCGCGAGGCGGCAACTTTCTGTCGAATGAAGTGCGCGATCTGCCCCTTGGGGGGATGAATCCGCTTACGCTTGCACGGACTCTGCCGGGCGTCATCGAACCCGCGGGTACTTTCCTGTTCTCACTCGGCCCGGAATCAATGTTCTCGATGAACGGCCAGCGCCAGCGCGCGAATAACTATCTGCTGGACAGCACCGAAAACAACGACTTCGTGTGGACCGGTCTCGCACAGCCCTTCAACATCGCCGATGCAGTCGAGGAAGTGTCAGTGCAGACCGGCAATTTTGGGGTCGAATTCGGCCGCGCGGGTGGCGGGATCCTCAACGTCGTCACCAAGTCCGGCACCAACGCCTTTCACGGAACGCTGCCATGGCGCTTTCAATCCCAGCGCTTCAACTCGGTTTCAAACGTGGGCAAGCTGAACCTCACTCAGCAGTCGGTTTTCAGCCGGAACGTCTATGGCTTCACCGTGGGAGGGCCTGTTCGCAAGGACAAGACATTCTTCTTTGGCGGCTTTCAGCAGGATACCTTCCGGTCCACCGCCAGTTTTCCACTGGTGGTTCCCACGGAAGCCGGAGTTTCCACATTGCGCTCCCGGTTTCCCGCGAACCCGCGGCTGGATCAATATCTGGACTTTTTAGGCAACCTGCGGGGCAGGGCCAGCCCGTTCCCTTTGCAACTCGGCGACGACCCGGTGACCGGTGTGAACCGCGGCGTGGTGCAGTTTGCGACAGCGCCGCTCGGTCTCCCCCAGTCCAACGGAGGGCCGGAGTGGCTGGTGCGGCTGGATCACAACCTCTCAGATGCGCATCGCCTGGCGTTTCGCTACATCCGTGACTCCAGCACTCTCGCGCCACGATCCGTCTTCTTTCCCGGCTTCGTCACCGATTACAGCGCGCAAAACCAGAATTTCCTTTTCACCGATCACTACACTTTCTCGGCCTCCTGGACCAACGAGTTCCGTTTCTCCTACGGAAGGCAGGATGCGGTCAGGCCGGAGGAAATTTCGTCCCGATCCGTTCCGGAGGCGCGTACGCTTCCGAACGTTGTGATAAGCCCCGTGGGTGGAGCCGCCGCTAGCGGCGTGGTGAGCACACCCGGAGTTGTGTCGAATACCCTCCGGGGCCAGAAGACAAACAACCTGTTGTTCCAGGAGACACAGACGAAGTTGAGCGGACGCCACACCTTTCGCTACGGCGTCGAATTCTTGAAGCAGTTGGCATCCGAGGGTCCCGGATCGTTGTACCTGGGGCAGCTCACCTACCGGGACTCCGCAGGCTACTCCGCCTTCGCCAACTTCTTGGACGACTTCAGCGGACCGTCTGGTCAGGCACAGAAAGATTTTGGCGTGACTACTTTCTATCCGGACCAATTCCACCAGACTTACTTTTTCCAGGACACCTGGCTGCCGGCGCCTTCGCTGAGCCTGACACTGGGGCTCCGTTATGAGAATTTCGGGCAGGTGGCCAACGCGCTGCGCTATCCCGCTTTTGCCGGGTTCGACCCGGAGAAATTTCTGCTGCCGAATCACGTGAATACGGACAACAAGGATTTTGGTCCGTCGTTCGGGCTAGCCTGGTCGCCACGCGCGTTACGCGCTCCATTACTGTTGCGCCTGTTCGGAGAGGGGAAGACTGTCTGGCGCGGCGGCTATCAGATCAGTTATGATCCTCTCTTCACTCAACCGCTTTCTATTCTAACCGCGCCTTCGTCGCCGAATTCCATCAGCACGATTGTCACCGCCCCGGGCACAGGCCGCGGCTCGCCCAACTGGTATGCGCAACTGCCGACGACTCCGGCCGCCCCGAGCCTGTTGGATGCCCAAAGGGGAACCTTCGAGAAAGACTTTCGCAACGCCTATACGGAGCGCTGGTCGTTTGGCTTCCAGCGCCAGCTTTCGAACAAATTGGTGCTGGAAGGTTCCTATCTCGGCTCCCAGGGCCATCGGCTGTTGACGTCGGCAGATGTCAACCCACGGCAGCCAAACCTTCAGCGTCTTCATCCGGATTTCGGAGTGCGGACCATTCTCACCGGCCAGGGAAATTCCGCCTATCACGCCATGCAATGGCGGCTGGACCGCCGCTTTGCTCGCGGGTTCCAGGCGAATGTTGCTTACACCTGGTCGCGCAACATTGACAGCACCAGCGAGGGATTCGGCGCCAATAACCAGGCCCCGGCCGCCATGCAGCTGACCTCGGTCCCCGCGGCGCAGGGCGGGCTGAAACTCGATCGTGGACCAAGTGATTATGACCGCACGCACCGGCTCACCGTCGCCTATATTTGGGACGTGCCCGGTCCGGCCGGCGGCTTGTTGAAGTACGCTCTGGGCGGGTGGTCGCTTTCCGGCATCACCTCGTTTCAGTCCGGCGCTCCGTTCACGGTTGGGAACGGCTTCGACCGAAACAATGACGGCTTAGGGGTGGACCGTCCCGACATCGGCAACCCGCGCGCGAATCTCATCAGCCGCGCGGTAGTGACGCCGTCTTCCGGCTCGCAATCGTGTGAGACGGGATATCGCAACCCGGACACCGGGTTGTGCGTCAGCCCCGGAGACGTTCATTGGATTCAAGGGCTCGGCCTGCCGAATGTGTCAACGGTAGGCCGGAACACACTCCTGGCCGGCGGTATCAATAACTTTGACCTGACCCTGACCAAGTCCTTCCCGATCGGAGAGCAGAGGCGGCTGGAGTTTCGCTGGGAAGCGTTCAACGCCTTGAACCATCCGCAGTTCACTCGGATTCCGGAGAGGAATGTAGTCGGCACGCCGCCGGGCCGCTTCCTCAATCGGGATTTCACAGACAGCGGTATCCGCAGCATGTGGGCTCAGGTCAAGCTGGTTTTCTGATTCGGTGTGTGGTGACATCGGCGGTCTGGCGCCGTGACAAGGAGGCTGCATGGCAACGCCAACAAATCGTACTCGACATTGGTTCGCACTGCTTGCCGCGATTCTGGTCGTGAGCGGCGGCCCTGTCTGGGGAGCAAGCTGGAGAGAAATCAACAGCGGTCTTCCAACCGCTGTTGCCGGAGCCAGCGGCCTGGCGATTGATCCCACGAATCCGTCTGCGCTCTATTCTTGGGGCAGCGGAGCCCTCGTCAAGAGCACGGATGGCGCGGCAAGCTGGAACATTGTCAACGGTATTACCAGTGTGTCCTGGCTCGTCGTCGATCCCAAGAATGCGTCGACAATTTACGCAGGCACCAGCCGTGGTCCTGTTAAGAGCGCGAATGGAGGAGCGAGTTGGACCTTCGTCAACATTCCACCCGAAACGTATTTGACAGCACCCCTCGTCCTTGACCCACAAGACTCCAACACGTTATATGCTGCGGTCACGTTATATGCGGTGACCTTTAGCAGCAGTATCATCAAGAGCACGGATGGAGGGGAGAGCTGGAACACGATCGAGGGGTCTCAGGCCCTGCCGCCCCTCAGGTTTCTTACTGTCGACCCCGTGACGCCATCCACCTTCTATGCTGTTGCTGTCTCATACCGTGGCATCTTCAAGAGCATAGACGGCGGAGCGAGCTGGATCTCGATTAAGTCGGGCCAGGGTATGAGCGGCCCGGAGTTTTTCGTTGCCCTAGCTATTGATCCGGAAACTCCGTCCACAATCTACGCCCCCGCGAACGTGTATGGCCCCGCCGGCTCTCTTCAAAGCATCATCTACAAAAGTACCGATGCGGGGCAAAGCTGGAGCGCATTCCTCGCCGGCATTCCTGCTGGCGTTTCCGTTGCGTCTTTGACTATTGACGCCGGATCGCCATTTCGTATCTACGTCACCTACAGCAACGATACATCGGTGTTCAGAGATGCCACGGGGAATGTAAGTGTCACGGAATGCGGCTGCTGGGGTATCATCAAAAGCACCGACGGAGGAGAAACCTGGACCGTGATGAACACCGGCCTCCTCCCCGGGAGATTCACAGCCTCGCCGTTGGTGATTGATCCCGCGAGCCCAGAGACGCTTTACGTCGGCCACGTGGATCAGAGTGGCACGGGGGTCGGCGGCATCGTTAAAAGCACGGACGGAGCCGCAAGTTGGAACCCAGCCAACGCCGGCCGGACCTTCATCGATATCCGTGCGCTGGCGCCTGATCCTGTTAACGCGGACACCATCTATACCGCGGTTAGTATTGACGGAGTGTTCAAGAGCGCTGACAGGGGAGCCAACTGGACCAAGCTGGCTGCGTTCCAACTCTCGCGGGATTTCGGCTTTTCTGGGCAGGCGTATATTCGCTCCTTCGTGATCGACTTCCTCCGCCCGAACACCCTCTACGCTTTGGCGGCAAGGTTCGAAGGAGCTTCCAGTGCGGATCGTGTCCTGTTCAAGAGCACCGACG